>Ga0209679_1001284_pt1 | contig 10563 bp, 9 predicted proteins | sample WorMetHEROISLAND_4_FD_187408 | JGI IMG/M metagenome (GOLD analysis project Ga0209679, IMG submission 187408) | Marine gutless worms symbiont microbial communities from Max Planck institute for Marine Microbiology, Germany - Olavius sp. 2 HERON... ...
CCGGCGCATTTATGGGCACTAGAGACAGTTGGCCCCTTCAAGACGGCATTGAAGACTTATCTTCACTCCACCCTGTAGTTGCTGCAAATTGTTTGGACACGACGCGCCCTTGTAATGACTTTCATGTTACGGCGCGTTATAAATTGTCGGCGCTATTACTATTATTCTATGTTATTTTCCGTCTGAAGTCACATCTTAGTCAGTGCAAGTTTTTTTCGTTGTGTATTGTATAACTCATGGTTAAGTACATAACTTGAGAAATATGTTTAAGTAAATCTCCTGATTATCGTTGATTTTACTGTTCAGTACCGTAGTTGTATTTCACTTCTTCCGTAAATAAATGCAGAATCATAATTCATGGAAAATCGCTTCTTCCTTTGATAAATGAAGAATCGTAATTTATTGAAAATTGAACTATTAGACGACTTCTGCTGATATTGTTCGTTTCTCTTTGCGTGAATACAGAGTGCGGACCAACATCTGCACACGGAGCAGATGCAGGATCTGCGGATCAGTCCGACACTGCCACCAGTGAACATTGTGCCGTGACTGTTGGTGAGAAAATAAAACCGGAATCAGACCCTTTGTCAGATGCAGTGAAAACTGAGTATGAAGATGCTGAAGCAAAGATGCCCGTTGCCATAGCAGCAACACCTGTTGAATCTGACGTCAGTAGCACAGCACAGTCTGACTTAGACACTGCTGCTGCTACTGCTACTGCTAAACAAGATGGCAGTGATGTTAAGCCTGAGGATCCTGCATTGAAAGAGGAAGAAGATGCGATGGAGAATGACGAGCAGAATGCTGACGGCAAACAATCTGCACAGTATTGGAACTACCACTGGCCAAAGGTTAATTATATATTCTACCATTGAAACCTAAAAACTTTATGTTGACCATTTATTGCCAGTATGACCATAATTATTTACTGCAATGAAAACAGCCATAAAGCATTTTATGATAGATGCAGAAATGTATATAATAAGTCAGCTGCAGTGGTTGAGATGAAGATATATATAGGACTAGTGATGAGGATAAGTTGTGTTCATAAAAGTGGTCATTAGTTTTGAGAAGTTTTCATGAAAATGTGATAACGGATTGTACCACTGGCAAACGCCAGCTGAACTCTATAACATTATAACCTGTGATATACTATATTACCAGGAAAGTTACTTTTAAGCATACAGACGTGTTGTAAGTGATTCTATTTTCTTAATTGGACAAGTGTTCCACGCATTTTCTTTTTTGGCAAGCTTTTTCAGAATGTATAGAATATACTATAGACATAACCTTTACACATTTGTCTTTCAGGATCGTATTATTTTTTATCGTCTGGAACACATCTGCTACTGTGTGGAGACTGGTCGGTGGCGCATGAGTCACCGATCTCATCAGAATGACTACGGCCTTACATCTACTCCAAATATATCAGTACCTGGTACACCGGGTAGTGGCTCCCAGGACTATGCTGTTGAAGAGGTTGCTGAACATTGTTGACCTTGTGCTAAAGTCCGTTATTATTTATTAAACTGTCATAGCGTTATTAAGCCTTTGGTGCTGTTGGCTGGGCAATGGAAATGATATCCTGCCTGTAAAAAGTAATGCCATAACAGTGTTTCTGGTTCACCAATCACACCATGCTGCAGCATGCTGTCTTCCAGTCAGGAAGTTGGAACACTGTTATGATTACAGGAAGGATGCTCCTGGAAGTCAGACCATGCAACTGTCGCAATGCTTCTGACCTATCTTGGCAGCATGGTGGCTTCGTGCTGTCTCCAGTCAGGAACACTTTCATCCTTCAGTGCTTTGATGCTGTTTGGTTGGGGGACAGGAAGGGCAACTACCAATCTGACCTGTAAAAGTTCTGTAACACCATTTCCCAAAAGTTTACTTTTGGGGACTGGCCTAAAATGGAGTAGTGGATCCGGAAAAGGAAAACAAAAACTGATTGTGTCAGTGTGTGTGCGTGTAAGTTAAGTCAGTAAGTGTACTTGTACACAGCGCACTTTAACAAAAAGTCACAAAGCGCCGTGTATGTGTGTATAATAGCCTTATTAGCATTGTTTTTCTGTAATTTGTAGCCTAATTGACAAATCACTGGAGTTATTGGTTTTCATCGTTACTTCGTTATTGTAGCCATAAGTAGCAGCAAGTTATTTTACACACTTATTGTGTGTGATGTGTAATGTGTATTTTTAAGATTTGTTAAGTGTAATGGAATTTGTCACATCTTTTCTTTACTCAGATGGCTACTAGCTGGTATGGTCGTCTATAATAAAATATATTGTAGCAACAGCCAGCAGTTTTTCTGGTTGGTTGCTGAGTCTGCATGGCTGAATTATTTTGTCAGTTCATTATCTGTTCAAGCAGTCGATGTTTCTGTATCTTGTCTCATGCTGGAAGTATTGCATTGTGAGAGATGTCACAAAGCTGTTAATTCTGTTGAACAGACTGATGGATTGAAAGTTACATTTCACAAACGTCGTCATCGTCGGTCTAAGGCAGAAGTGGAAGCCGAGAGAAGTAAAATTGATATTTGCTGTGTTCAGCGTAGTGTGAATATTTTTGGAGGACTTCTAAAATATTTTTGTGGTGTAGTTTGCATGCGATGGCATATGATATTGTGTTGAGAGAAAATTTCCTGTACAAAATATTAGTGTAGTCGCGTAATAATGCGTCATAATCTGTAATTTAATTAACATGTTACGAAATGTGAAGTTTTATCTTCAGTTGAAGTTTGTCAGTGTTTGATGCTGTTCATTAAGTAACAGGAAGGGCATCTGGCCTGTGATCTCGTGCTCCAGCAATTTCCAAAACTTCAGAAAGCAACTTCCAATAAATTGACCGGTTAAACGAGAATAGAAAATAGTAGTTAATCTTAATCTGTTTAAATGAAAAGTCGCAGTGTAGTTTTGTTTTTTTTGTGTGCATGAGTTGTGTGTTTATGGTAAGGTATATGAATTGAAAAGAGTGAGTTGCAGGTTTCAGATACTTGATAAATTAATTATAGATTACATGTTAATTTTTTTACTGCAGTGTATTCAGTTTTTGGTTTGTTATATTTCACAGTAAGCAAATGGCGTGGTGAGGCAGCAGTTGATGACTTTGACCGTAACAATGTTAGTGGTCTCTCCGGCAGTTTAGATGATGTATCCTATGCTGGTGATCCACGACGTTTCACTGAGGTTGTTCAAACTGTCTATGTAATCTGTTGCTTGTGTCGATGATGTAGTGAAGATATTTAAATTTTATTCTTAGTCTTCTTTTATCGGTTAAATTGTATTTGGCAAATTAATTCTTTCTGACATGGATTTTATGTTGCCATAGTATATTTGTTTACTTCGCGTTTTTCTAATTTTGAACTCTCCTGTCAGTTTTTTGTTAATTGATATTCATGTGATGCAGTGAGACTTATTAGGAGATAAGTAAGTAAGTAAGTTGCCTTTCAGCGCATTAGAGGTTTTCCTTAAATGGTGTGTGCTACACAAATCCATGTTTTACTTACTTTACTTACTTATTGCAGTAGTGACAATCGCACTAGTGTTACGTAGGAAACATTCGGTAGAACTATAGAAACAATTAAGAACAAATTGGAGATATACAGTCAAGTCAGTGTAGCAAACGTCACCAACAGTAAACTTTAAATAGTCAAATAGACCTAATAAGTTAGCTAAGCTGATAACAGTGCAGACTGTAGCTGTAACACATTACGGTGCACATACATGGAAAGCTTACAATAAAAAAGTATAATAAAACTATTTGCAACTGAAAAGAGACTTGATAGTGAAACTTTTCATAACATTAGAGGTTTTGACTAAAAGAAGGGAATACTCATGTCCATGGTCTCGCAAGCTGTAGATAGTGACATGCAGTGTCAAGTGCAGTGCTAATATGCAATTTTATTTCACTGGGAATCCTAACATATTGCTACAACATTTTGTACAACTATATTTTGTTGTTGCTTAATCCATGACAGCAGGGGTTTAATAAGTTTTGGAACGTAGATTTTTGCATTTGGCAAATTGTGATTGTTTCTGTACAGTATTGCTAACTGCTGTTTACTAATACTTTCGACGTACGTTTTATTGGCTGATTTGCTGCTGTTAGTTGTATCTCAACAGCTGTGTGGTTTCTGCAGGATGGTGAAACACCACCACATACCCACAAAAAGTTGCATCGCGTGCGTCGGCCTAAGATTGACGAGAATCTAGCGGAACGCTGCACGCACCCAGACTCGAGGGTACCTGTTGTGAATAATGACGGTCAGATACTGACCGGCGATGATGCGCCGCTGTTGCGTGAACTGGACATCTGGCTCGAGGAACATCCAACCTTTACGCCACTGAGTGAGGTATGCACCGATGGTTGATTGTCATTGTTGTAATAGTGAAATTGTTGTTTTGTTGGGCGTCATTGCAGACAAATCGTCGCCCTAGAGTTATACAGCGATATGTCCTCTCGAGGCAGTTTTGAGAATAGCAACTTTTAAGGTTCAACGTGTAATATTTTGTTCTCAGTTTAACGTAAGACTATTATAATTGCGTACAATGACAAATTTAAGTTTATACTACCTGAATCCAAGTTGATGTTTCACATTTTAGCTTTAGATTTCGTAAACATTATGAAATTATTGCTTGGAATCTCGCGTTTGATGGACATGTAGCTTTATAGTCCAAAAATATCACCTGCTTTGTTTATAATCCCAGTTAAATTGCGCTGAGTATTCCGTGCTATAATGCTTCATGTCCTTTACACTCACCAACAAATATCTTTCGTTTTTGACAAAAAAAACTCACTAAGAGTTCATGGCTTTATGGCATGCTCAATCTCAGTAACGGAGGCATATCAAGTAAAACGAAGTAGCTCACGTGAAAGAGCATGTCAAACTTGTATGGAATCGATACTTAGGTCAATTTTGACCAAAAGTGGACATAGCACCGTATAGTTCTGGGGCGATGGAATAAGTGATGTCTGCCAACACTACAGACTGGTTGTGAAACACACAGACTGTTATTCTACAGTGTCCGGCCATCAGTCATTCCAGACAACAATATGTCATATGATGTCGACAAATGAGCACTGTTGTGGAGGAGCCCATCAACTGCATACGCCTGTTGCGGAAGTGCTGTTAAGGCTTTATCTACACTGCCACAATAAATAAGTTAAGCATTAAGAAGAGAATTCTGATGTCTGATGTAAATTATAAGTAGGTCTTGCCACCCCGCTTATCCCTTAGGGGCCAGAGCTGAATTCAAAGGTGACGCGGTAGTAGGGCTGTGCAAAATTTGTATAGCGTTGGCAAGATTTTATTAACGTCGGCTCTCCTTTACTGTGCCTGCTTCTTTGGTCAAGCCCAGTGCTAATGACCTAAACTGTGTTGATGTGCCGTTAAACCTTGATAAATGTTGCTAACGCATCTGTGGGTCCTTCTGGTTGACACAGTGCACTTTTTCTATATCGCATGTTATGGTTGCTTCGAAACATTGCAGGTCATGGGAGTGACAATGAAACCTGTCTATCGACGACGACCACGAGTCGATCCGTCGAAGTTGGCTGTCGACCAGTTGACTGGCGATGAGAATGTTACGGTTGTGAATCGGAATACAGGCAAACGTATCACCGGGGCCAAAGCACCGGCTCTACGCAACCTGCAGGACTGGTTGATACGAAATCCTGGTTTCGATGTCGATGCCAAGTGGGCACACATTGTCCACAAAGCAGTCAGTATTCATAGTGGTCATTTTTCTTTGTAATAGTAATTGTAATAGACGTGACAGTGTTTATGATGCTGTGTCATTACAGCACAGCCATGGCGAGAGTCTACAGTCTACATCCCCCATCGTTATTTAATTACTACTCAGCCCAAAAGCTCAGTTTACCATCCCACAGACGGTAGAAGGCTGAGTCGACCTGTGTGGCTGGTTACATACTGAGATGGTTTACCTGTCTGCAGACTGTTGCCCATCCAAGTATTAACCGAACCCGGTGGAGAGCAACTTCACTGTGGGAGACCAACGCATTACCACTAACTCAAAATGCCAGCTCGTGTAACAACCAAACAAATCTCCAGTCTATGAGGCTGGGTCTTCTATCAAACTACATCTTATCTCTTTCGTCTGTCCATCCCTCTGTGACGTTGATGCACCATGGTTATAGGTTGCGTTAGTTTGAAAGTAATTACACGAATAATTAGCTTAGGGTCTTTGCTTCTGGGAGTCCCAACATCCGTGATCTATTTCATCCAGGGGAACACCCCCAAAATTCCCATGGAATGGGGTGAGGTTGATGTTTTCAGCAGAAAGCTTGCAATATCTCTCAAACAGTTAAGACCAAGGTTGCTGTCGATTGCCAATTGGAAGTTGCATATGCACTTACGATTGGGCTGAAATCAATTATGTTGGATGACCTTGAACAGCCATTACCTGCTCTACATCGCAGTAAAGTGTTTTTTGGAGTCCACCAGGAAAATTTGAATGAAGATAGACCCATACTTGTGGCGATAGAGATAGTCCAGTAACTATTTTCCAGCAGTATAAGGTTTGTGCAGATATTCGCACAGTTCCGTGTTGAGGGATATCGAGCAAATGTCGATTTTCGGTGGTGATTTTGGATGCTATTGCTTCGGAACCTTGGGAAATAATGCCTCCCTCGTCTCCTTTCCACTGACCCCAAAATACGTGACTTTGAATGACCTTGAATGGTTATTTTATGTTAAATTTTGTTTTTTAACGCACATCTCGATTTTTTCTGTGAATTTTGAAAACAATTGCATACAAACTACTTATGGTAGACCCATACTCTCGGCAGCAAAAATGTTCAGCATGGACTCTAGTATCTGGTGATATGAAGTTTATGCAGATATTTGTGGTGGTTCTTCAAATTTTTATGAAACTATCTGTCTGACCTGTGTACACCCGAGTTCTGTGTTGTTCTGGTTATTAGTCTTGAAATACTAAAAATAGCTGTATTATGACATATGGGCCATTCTGTATTAGTTAACAAGGGTAGCTAGGTCAAAGAGCAGTGGTTACTGCAGAAACTGATAAATTTCGCATTGCGCGGTTTTGCATGCTGTTGTTTCTTGTTACTACTACGACTTTGTGTTTGATTGAATCCCTGAAAGTGGACACGCGAGCCTTTTTATGCTGTGAATTCCTGAAGTATTTTGATGACGTAGATTGGGCAGCAGGAATTGCCACTAAGTTGATAAAAGTATTACTTTGGCAATTCCTAAAAGATCGCTTTTGGGAACTTGTTCTGACGTGGAGTAACACCAGAAAAATTGGCCAGTTGAGTGAAAATTGAGTGCAACAGTCTTAGAGAGTTGTTTAGAAGGTTGGAAATTAATTGAGCATTTATGCTGCTTTTGTATGTCTGTTTTTGTTCACCAGGCCGACTTACCTGCTGATATGCAGTCACGAGTCCGGCAGCCAGCCAGTGAACTGATGCGGAATCCTGTAGGTTGTGTTGATGCGGCTGTGCCATTGTCAGCTGCACATAATTACGGCAGACCTGGACCTGGCAGCGAACTGTTAAACAGTTATTTAGATCCGACTGGGATACAGCAGTCCTTCAAGACACCTTGTGTTGGTAGTTTTCCTGTTGGTATGCAGAGATGGGATGGATATCCGGAAGACGACGACTACAGCGATGATGGTTATTCCGACCGAGAGTTGTCGGGTCCTTCAAGACAGCAGCCACCATCTCATCTGTTACCTGCGTGCTCACAGTCACCAATGTTTAATGCATCACGGCCGTACCTGTGCAGTTCGTCAGTTATAGACAGGATGTGTGCGACTTTTGGCCAACAGCCGACCGCTGCAGTGCCAAATCTTGATCGGTTTGCCGCGAGCTACGATCGTTTGGCGGCAGATTCTCGAACTGGTGGCGTTATTCACTCACAGTTTGCTGCACAGTCCGTGGATCATTCTGCCAACTTTAACCCATTTGTTGGTGCCGATCCGATGGAAAATGAACGTGTTCTGTTTGACGGCGAAGTCGAACACTTGGCATCTGACGATGATCCATTCCGTGACACTGAAAGTCGGTCGCCCGTTGTTGAGGAAGACAGCTGGCAGTGTGTGGTGGAAGACGGTGAAGTTGAGCTGACGTAGTGGAAATCAATCACCGACACACAACGGCTTCATTGCACTTATTTATTTAGGTCACTTTAAGAACTATGACATTTTGAATTTGAAATTTGTTACGTCCACTCGTGCATGTTATGTGAGAAATACGTGTGCTGATTGTTCAGCGCCATTAGGCTGTTAATACTGAACGCTATTACAGTTCGGGCTGGATTTACCACTGTGGGGCTTCACGGCATCCAATTTTTGGGGGACTATCAAATACGTTAGGTGAATTATTCATTTACAACTGTGAATCTACAGTATGTCAAAAAATTATAAAACTGCTGCACAGACTGCTGTGCAGTGTATATCATGAAAGCAAAGCGTCGTCTTTAAGTTTGCATGTTTTTTGGAGCCACTGCTGATAAGTTTGTCTTTGTTCCATGCAGACTTATCTGTCAAGGTAACTGTCAATAGGTGCCTCACACCAGAACTTTACTGTGCACATGCCAGACAAAAGTTAGCCTACAAATATTTGGCAGCTAAATTTTTTCTTGGCGGCTATAGACGAAAATTCTTTTGGTATACTAGTTAGGCCATTTTAGTGACAGCATGGTACAAAGCTTCGAATGTTGAATAATGTAGAGAAAACAAATTACTAACAATTTCCGTAGACTTTTTGAAAGGCAAACTCCTTCATTATTTGTGATGTTGATGTGTGGGGCCCATTGGTGTGCACACCACCCTAAATCTTGCACTGCGTACAATTTTTTCTAGTTTTGTCGTTAAGAAGGCAGAACAGATCTGATAGTTGTACAGTTCTTTGCTGAACTTGTGCATTGAAATTTTGAACTGACACGTTATATTATAGATTGATTGTGGGCTCACGTGCGTCTGTTACGGCCTCATTGCCAACGTTTGTTGCAATAGTTTGGAAAATAGTTGAAATAGATATTATGCAGTATAGTTATTTCCATGAGCTGTAGTTATCAGCACTGCTGCAGTCTAACGACTATTTGCAGCTAGCTGATCCTGTCTGAGCATGTTTGTTAATTTGAACATGAACATCTGTTGTAATATCAATGTAATGATAACGTGACGATAATGCACTGCTGCTACATAGTAGTTTATTTCCACAACATACTGTTTGTAAGAACAAAATCGATGTGATAGCTTAACCAGTCAAGAAAAAAACATTGTTTACTGTAAATCACATTAGATCGACTTTTACGACACCTTGTAAGTTGCTAGTAGTAGTTGTCGAAGTAGTTTAATACTGCAGTTAAAAGTGAATTTGTGTAACCACCTACATTTAAAGCCTGGGGTTAGGATCGCTTGAGAGTAATGTGTAAAAGGTATTAAGAAAGGAACAACAGTTTTATGATTCCAAAATATTAAGTGGATATGGTGAACAGACTTGGATAATAGTGGTGATCGCTGAACTAGCAGAGTAAATTTATAGATGTTTTTGGCGTCCGATGAACTTGACCTTTGGCCTTTTCAGTTGAAAATCGTCACTCCACTTGTGCCCGTGGGAACGCTTATACCAATTTTGATTTTTCTACGTTGTTTTTGTTTTCGGGTTACGAGCCTTTGCTGACGGGCAAGAAGCGTAATGGGACCTACAGGAGAGACGCATAATAAACAGTAAGCAAAAAATAGCAAATTTGCTACTCGGCACATGAGGTGTCAGTAAACAGTGAAATAGTTACTTAGTTTAATATCAACTATAGAATATTAACAGTTATAATTAAAAGTGGAAACTCTCTTCTTTTTCGTCGAGAGCAATACTCACCTTTGAACACCAGCTATGTAGTACATGACAAAATGTAAAAATCTGGTAAAAAAATTATCCTCGTGCGGGACTGACGGTCGATGACTCCTCGTGCGAGCAAGACTGGAAAATGAAAACTTCTGCCAACGCCACGATGATGACCTTGGATCGGGTCATATGGCATACCGTCGTGCATCACTCATTGACCTCTACCTACATACCGAATTTCATTCGAATCGGAGAAACTTTTGTGAACGTACGGACGTACACGTACAGATGGACGGACGGACAGACAGACATCGAGACCAGCATTATCAGGTCGACTCGGATGAGTCAACCTAAAAAAGTAAAAAGTAATGCCGAAAACGCTCAACTGGCAAACGAAGCTTTTGAACGGTCTGCACCTACGTTTGTGGCAAGAAGATGGCAGGTAGGCTTACGTTCACGTTCACCAGGCTCCGTTTGTGATACTGAATGATGACTTGAGACAGTCGCCATATTCAAGCTACTTGGAATTAACGTTGCTAGCGATCTGAAGTGGACGAATCGTATTGAAGCCATCTCGACAAAAGTTGCGTCGCGGCTGTACTTTTTAAATCAGCATAAACGAGCCGGAGCTGGACTTAATGATCTACCGAGTTTTTACTGCATACTGTACGCCCAGTTCTCGAGTTCTTGCCCAGTCTGGCATATTAACCTGTCTGTGGCGCAATCAAAGGC
>Ga0209679_1001285_pt1 | contig 10563 bp, 7 predicted proteins | sample WorMetHEROISLAND_4_FD_187408 | JGI IMG/M metagenome (GOLD analysis project Ga0209679, IMG submission 187408) | Marine gutless worms symbiont microbial communities from Max Planck institute for Marine Microbiology, Germany - Olavius sp. 2 HERON... ...
TCTTATAAGATGTTTTTGTAATTAGCAACATCTTAACATTATCGCAAGTTTGACTTACGATTATCGTAAGTTATTATCACATCGTAAGATAATCTTAAGATTTTTTTTGTAATTAGCCCCCAGTATTAGATGCCTATGGCATGTAAAGGTATTCCGTGTTTCTGATAAGCTGAAAGTGACGGCTGTTCATTACGGCCACACACCAACAATAATCTGTGGTTTTTCGAGTTTGCAACTGCATAATCATTAAAAAGAGGCAAATCCTTTTCTTTTGAACACCCAACAGCTGGAAAGCTTTCAACTGCAGAAAGCACTGCCCCTAGACCCCAAATATGGTCCCACACCGTGCGCTCGCCATACCATATGCCCCCTAAATTTTGTCATGCCCCATACCGCTGTTCTGGCTCCGGTGCTGTGTTCTTGCAGTCAGTTCAACGTGTCTGCTACTGTAGGCTTAGCATGTTTTGTAGCCATAAAATTATCATCCATCACGCAGCAGCAAGAATCACCGACTTCTCATTCTCACTCTGCAATCTGTTACCCCCAGAACTTCCACACTGTTGGTTGGGCAACAGAAAGGGCATCAGGCCTGAAAAAGACCTTCTCCAAATCCAGAAAAGTTACTTTTGTTGACTTGACCTAACCTCGAGAACTCCAGAAAAAATTAACTGGTTAAACAAAAAACAATGCACTGAAAAAGTTTATTTTTAGAATCAGTCAACTGTTGACTGTTAACTGTTATACAGTCTAAGCATCTAGAACAGGACTCCTAATAATGAAGTAATCTACTCTACTTCATACGACTGCACACATTAGTCCTGGCACAGACAGTCAATTAATCTTTGTCTTTCAACTACCACAGACACAAAAATGAGGTCTTAAAGAAAATGCCAAATACTTATTTTTAAACACTACTGCTCCTGAGCCTTAAATCATGCTTATTGTCAGAAGACTATGAACAATGTGATTTATAATTTTCACACATGCAGTGATATTATTATTATTAATGATCCTACTGGTAATGCAAAGCATAAGTCAAAAACAGGATTTGTCACAAAAATTAACACAATGCAAACAGATGTTTTTGTTAGTTGACTGTTGAAAAATATTCTTTGGATCCAACTGGATCTGGCTTGATAGTTGGTGCATCTGGCGTCCAGTTTGCAGGGCATACTGCACACAACACAAATGACATAAGAGCTGGCATGCTTATAGCACGTTAATGTACGGTACTAATTAAAAAATAGTCACTTTTCCTAAATGTTTAGGGATCACGCAACACTAACCAATACTGCACACTGAAGACTCATAAGTCCTCTATACAATACTGAATTTAAAGCACAGCTAAAGGCCATAATATATTCTGGACTAGCAACATAAACAAGAAGCCTGGCTGTCACAGAGACGCCACATGACACTTCACCTTAACACCTCAAATGCTTTTTTTCTACAATTCCATAAAATTTGGCCAAGATCACATTACAAGCACGTATATTAAGCATATGCACTTTATACAAAATTACCTTTTTAATTTTCTACTTGACCTTAAATGACCTTGAACAAAATAGAGCTAATCAAAAACCAATTTATATCTTCCTACGAATACTCTACATAACAACCATGACAGCAGCCTGTACTGTCAGTCCAAGATAATGCATGCCATGGTATGATTCTTCACTTGTGTTACAAGTAATAATACACATCAAAACTCCTTTCTGATGATAACTAAACCAATGTTGATTATGCCACAGTTTTAGAGATATGTTTTACATAGTCACACATGGCAACTCTTTAGCACCACACCACATGCTGCTATTCCAAAAAGTATCAGCATGAGGTTTTCAGAAGATCAGCAAGACCAATGGTACCAGAAGACTAGAATGACGACGAAGAACATTTCACAATTGTTAAGCTGTTTGAACAATGGTGACTGACAAAGGCAGATGAATGGAAATGCAACGGCACATGACATATCACCATCTGCAATTGCGACGCAAGGTAAAACAAGAAACCCGCATGCTATCGCAAGCACTAAACTGCGTGATGCCACACAGCCACAATCAATTAGAATAAGCAATTAATTGTAAGGAGTTAATATTTTATTTAGCTGCTTAACTGTATTGTACACTCAGGCAGTAAGACTGCATCTGCTGAAACACATTAAAAATTGACTAAAACAAACCAAAGCTAATAAGTATTGCAAGTCTTATTATATTTAATAGCTTTGTACATGCTACAAACTACTGCCTAGAATAGATATAATGGCGCATGAAATTGACTTAAGCAAACCAAAGCCATCAAATATTCCAAGTCTACAATTATCACCCACAATAATTGAGCTGATGTATCCGCTCTCACTCACATATTTCATTTCAATGGACTCGAACTCAGCATGGTTTTTACAACGCGATGCACTATGTGCATTACGTGGTATTACTACAGTAAGTCGTCTGTCCAGTTTATGTACATATTCGCGGGGGTTTCCTGGAGATGGGGCGTCAAACGACAGTGGGGTTGTCAAAAACGGCAATTTTCAGTACTTTTTGCTCGCTATTTCTTCAGAAGCTTTAGAGGTAAGGCCAAATTTGTTATATTGTTTTATTTAGTCCCCCATCACCTTTCCACTGACCCCAAAATATGAGACCTTGAGCTTTAATACACTTTAATAGCTTTGTACACATCACAAACTTCCAGCTTATACATGTGACCTGCCTAGAATAAATATAATGGAGCATTCCGTATAAGTAAATAAGCACATTTTGAACTTGAGTTGACAAAAACAAAACTGAATTTAACATAAAATGGCCATTCACAGTCATTCAAGGTCACATGTCTTGGGGTCAGGGGAAAGTTGACGAAGGACTAAATAATACTATATAATAATGCTGGCCTTATCTATAAAGCTTCTAAAGAAACAGCGAGCAAAAGTACTGAAAACTGCTGTTTTCGACAAGTTCACTGTCGCTTGATGCCCCTCTCCAGGGAACCTAGCGAATATCCCCATAAACCTTATATTACCAGAAACTAGAGTCACTGGACTACATCTTTGCCGCGATAGTGTAGGTCTTTCTTCATTCAAATTTTTGTGGTGGGCTTCAAAAAATGCACCTACTTTGAAACATAGTGCGTAATGGCCATTCAAGTTCATCTAAGATCGTTGATTCTGGCACCAATCTTAAAGTACATATGTGACTTCCTGTTGGTCATTAATAGTAACCTTAGTCCTGTCTTGCTTCGTTTCAGAGATATTGCAGGTTTTCTGCTGAAAACAGCAACCCCACCCCTATTCCACCCGAATTTTAGGGGTTCCCCTTGGACTAGATAGCTGAAGTTGGGTCTGTGAGGAGCAAAGACACCAAGCTAATTATTTGTGCAATTATTTTCGAAGTAACCCAACTTATATGACCACGGTACCTCAACGTTACAGACAGATGACTTACTGTAGCAATACTGTGTAATGCAACACTATGTGCATTGTGTGGTAAAAACCGATATTCAAAATCCACTTGGTCTAGTGTGGTTCAAGTCGTAGCAATATGGCAGAAATAACAACAAAATATCAACTGATCACAATACAAAGCACAGAAAGAGTTTGACTTTTACAAACCTTCTCCGTGCTTTTCCACAAACTGAAATGCTTTGACAAGACGTAATGTCTCTTCAACAGAACGACCAACTGGCAGGTCATTTATTGTCACTTGTCGTACAACTCCATTTGGATCAATTATGAACAGACCCCTATCAACCAATTAATCAACACAAAAAACAATGCAATCAGATATCTGGTACACAAAAGTAATCCATACAAACTGTAGTAAAATAATAACAAATACTGATAAAATATCCTAAATGTTTTGTTGTCCCAATTCACACTATTCACTGACTACTAAACTAAGTGGTGATAGACTGATTTAATGTGCACAATGAACTAGTGAGTACAATGAACTAGTGACGTACCAGATTCAATTTTTAAAAACTAGTCATAGCCGGATTTACATCCTCAACTCTGGACGAAGCTGGAATAAAAAAGTATAAACAAACACTGTGTGAACATGTTAGTTCAGTGCACTGCAAAACAACAGCGCATGTGTCAAATCACTTAAATGCTAGCCAAGACTAGATTCATTACTTTCCGCTGCAAATAGTCACTGCAAGCTGTTCTAAAATATGCCAAATACTGCCAAAGCTGGAAATCCAGCCAGAAATTTTACAAGAGCCGGATTTGCCAGAAACGGCTAGACACCGGACCTGCCAGAGCCGGCATCAAAACCTGATAAATTGCTATAATGAACTCAGTCAATCACAGTCACACACAGATTGAGATACGGGCACAAATCCCAGGAGTAACAATTAAAAAGCTATAAATAGCAGGCAGCTGGTCAGTTGCACCATCACATCTTATCAAATGCACAGAATGTGACAAAACAGCAAACATGCAGCAGAAACCTGCCAACCTGCCTGCATCAAGTCTGCAAATAAACAGATGTTGGTGATATGGTGAAAGCACATGTTTACGATTGTGCAAACCTCAATGCGACTCCTGCAGACTCAACTAACACACCATAGTCCCTTGATATAGTCTTGTTGAAGTCTGCCAACAGAGGATACTTCAGACCTCCAAGACCACCATCCTACAAGCACACAATGTCAACTTGATTCAACCTCATAAACTGGACTAATTTGTCAAAACATTTTCAAAGATCACAAGACAGTTTTAACAACGTTGTTTAAACAGGAAAAAATTCAGTACAATTTGAATGAAAGCAATCAATCAAATAATAACTAACTTTTTACTCAAACTGTTTGATAGCTTAACTACTGCACATCTGTCACTGCCGCGGAATTTGTAATACGCACACAAGTAAGTGGAGAAACAGACAGAAAACTACTGCAGTGCAGGATTGATGACAATGGTGAAAACAACAACAAAAATTAAAATGAACAACATCTGTACAAAATATTTATGATGATACAATAATTACTGAAGCCGACACAGTCACGGCAGTAGAACATTTATTTGCTCTGTACGTATGTCTGTATGTCAGCACTCGAAAACAAAAACCTCTGGACAAACTTGGCAGGTGGATCCTGGTCATCCATTTTATTTGAAATCAAAAGGTTAAATGTCAAGGTCACAGGGTCAATAAGTATAAAAAATACTTAAGGTTGGCTCAAGTTTGCACTCTTCTGAGTGCCAGTCTTCTTTTCAATGTCACAACAAAAACTGATGAGAAAATTACTGTCAATCTCACTGTCCATATGATGTACATCTAGTACATTGACGCAAGTATGTTCAGTATTTTTGATGTCACTGGCTGAAAGTCAGGAATGGAATCCACTCTGCGCAACTTCATCTGTCAATATCCTTCATGTAATATTTAGCAAACACAGCAAGGGGGAGAAATTGGCGTTGTTAAGCAAAAACCAAAAGTAACGGTTGTTCTCAATCACAATGATAACTGTACCAGTACTAAACTGCCTTTTATTGCAGAACTAGAAATTACAATTCAACAAACACCATCAAGCTCTGTATGCCCCACCTGCTGGGCCCTTGGCCTCTTGACCTATGCCCTTTTGACCCCAAACAATGAAGCGTTCAATCTTGTCCCAAAATGCATCAACGCTGTAAGTTTCGATAAATTCAGCCCGGTAATTTTCAAGACATGTTAAGAAGGCAAAAAGTGCATTTTCCAGCATGCTGGACCCCACCATGACCTTAAACTTTGGCCTACTGACCCTAAACTTGAAGCGTTCATCCTTGTCCTAAAATGCACCAATGCTGATTTTGGTGAAAATACATCCAATACTTTTCAAGACAATGTGTTAACAACATTCAGGATGCACACATTGAACAGCTCAAATACACATTGGCGAAGGCACGAAAATGGTCTCATGCAACCTTTCTTGAAGTGTTGATCCATGCAAGATGACTGAAGTGAGAATCAGTAGAAACACCAACGACATCACAGTTGATTGCCTGGAAGTGTTGAACGTTGTCACTGAATGCAATGATCTCCGTTGGACACACAAAAGTGCTAGCACACATTACACATCATCAACAATGCAACTTTATTCACATGTAACAACGCACAAGAGCTGGGCTGTGTTCTTGCAAAATACTCTGTGTCAGCATCGATAGTTTAATCTGATAAAAGACAATATCAACACACAACACTCTTGAACACATGCAGAAGTTTCCACAATATTGATTTTTACTCACTGCTAAACTGCACGCTAGCAGCTTTAACGTTACGGTAACGTTACAATTCATAACAACTTACAAATCCAGCGGATAGAAGAAGAGCACCAGATATCTGCCTCTGAAGTCACTCAGTGAGATCTCTTTAAAGCTCCCATTAACAACTGCAGTTCCACGGAATTCTGGTGCAGGAGCTTGAACTTGAGCAGCCAGAAGTCGACTGCCTACAGCAGAACTTGCCAGTATGCACTATTCAGTCTAACTGCGAGTAACAACTGAACTCAAGAGCTTCTTGCAAATTCAAAATTTATGAACAGGAACAAAACATGACCCATGACCAAGCAAGAAGTTCATCAGTCACAGAAAAAGTGCGCATCACTCAGCCTCATAATTGATTTTTACATTTTTCACATACACATCTCGCGAGGATGCTCAGGATAAGGAGAACAGAGGCTGGGAATCAAGGGGAAACAGAATAACTCGTGTTTACCTGGCAAATGGCCATTAAATTGGCATGTGTGTGCTCACATATACCAAATCAAGTTAAACAACATTACATATCAAAGTACTCTAACCATTACAGTAAACAGATTTCACACTAGTCATACACAAATTTATGCATGTAATATATCCAGGTAACTGTCAGCTAGAAAATAATGTAAAAACTCATATAATGAAACAGCATTAACACACCAATTGAAAATGAGCGATTCTGCACAGCTCTCGATGTCAAGTGTGCACTCCGATGAACCACTTGCCCAAGTACAGTTCTCTATACAAAGATTTTTAACAAAAGCAACATCACTTACACTATTCAAAAACTGACAAATTTCAAACTTCATACGACTCTCGGCTCTCGATCAACAGAAAATTGATGCCATATTGCCAACTACTGCAGACAGACAACGTTAGGCTCTGGTACCGTATATCAATATGCGTATATTAACTCCACATAAGGAAATAGGGGCGTGGCGTGGGCGTGGTTTGTATACATAACACTTTTGGAGTTGCTATGCCACCGAATTATTTCGGGGGCGAAATCGGTAAAATGTCTATGCCCACGAAATATTGTTAAAATGTTCTGCAGTTGTGTTTACATGACAGAAGATGACAGATGCTCCAAAGGAAGGACAGACGTTCGATAGTTTTGTAGAATTTGAAGCATTCTTGCAGGGGTATGACTGAAGTCACCACCGACACCACCGACGCCACCGACCGTAATGATTGGCCCGTAGCGGTCGGTGGTATCGGTAGTTACACTTCCGAGACTAAATTCTATCCGAAAAATGTCCACATTCTATGTTTTGTTTTATTTTTGATCTGCAATTATAGCTTTGTATTACGATATTCCCACTTATTCAGTAAAAAATTCAGACATCACCGACCGCGCGGCAACGCAATTACCGATACCACCTGTTTTCCGTAGTCAGCTGAAGACTCACCTCTTCAGTCGTTCTTTCCATTCACTCACTTTACCATAACTTTGTAGTGCCGGCACAGTGACTGGCGTCATTTCGGACACTCTAATCGTTCATGTTATTTACTTACCACCGACCCGATCATTACGGTCGGTGGTGTCAGTGGTGACTTCAGTCATACCGTTCTTGCAGCAATATTGCACCGCCACAGCACAAACATTTTGTCGTAGATGACAGTAAAAAACAACACAACCCACTCCAATGCTTTGCACAGGACTAATCGAATCAGTGTTGAGGAAATCACAACCGGCGTCCTATATATTCATTTATTCGCACAAAGTGCACTCAGACAGTACAACAATCAAACAGTCTTAGCTGATCTGTTGGAACACAACAGTGTTAGCGTTCCGCCTCCGACCAACAACATTTACCGGAGCGCCGTTCCAGCTCCAAACTATTTACCAGACGCCGCGTTCCGGCACCACTACAGCCCTGCCTATGAGGTGTCAACATATATGACAGACAGTGTTTCTTGCTCTTGCGTATGTATGTCTGGAAATGCATAAACACAAAAGAACATTGCATGCTGAAGTTTATTCACTGTGTGCGTAACAAATTAGCCGGAGCTTCGGACGTAGGTTTCACAGATGATTACGTCGATAGAAAGTAACTTAGCTACAAAGAAATGCATTGTTGACGCCCTGTTTCTAAATGGTAGCCAAGCTTCTTGTTTGACCCACTGGCTTAGCATGCTCTGGTAGAATTACCGCGAGGGAATGCCACGGCGAAAGTGTTAAGCTGTAAACGCTGGGCCTAGTCATTTCATGAAATACGGCCCCTGAGTTTCGGCGGCATAGTCGTTTCGCGGAAGTATCGCTCCCGAAAAAAACGGGGGCATAGTCATTTGATGAAATACCGCCCCCGATTGGCCATATATAAAATGCGAAGTGGGAAAATGCAAAAGTGCGAAATTGGTCAACGTATAAAGTGCGAAATAAATTGTGCGAAATTGCGGTGCGAAAACATGTATAAAATGTGAAAATGCGAAGAATGATGTGATATGTGTTTTGACATGTTGCGGACCACTCGTTTTAAGCTCTTGCACATCGGATGCCCGGTTGATGTCGTACATAATGAATGCCAAAATTTAGTGTCGTTTTCTGCAAGAAATATATCGTTACGTATAACTCATTTTTCGTAGTAAATGAGTTAAGTGACCGTTTACTAGGTTTAAGTTGAAGATAAAGGCCTAAGGCGATTTAGTATGTAGCATTGCACTCTTTATCACAAAGAGCCATCTGTAGGCGTGTACCGTTTGTAAGTGAAATGTTTTGTAAGTAATACGTTAATGCGCAAAATATTATACGTTACAATTAGTTTGGTTCTATGTCCTAAATAAAGTGCAGTAGGCCTAACCACCACCTGCACCGCTGTTAATGTACACTGTGCCTCTGAAGCAGTGGCGGGATCTATAGGGGGCGGTGGGGGCGATCGCCTAGCCGCCGGATGCAGGCAGACCGCCCTCCTACCCGTCACGATCGCCCCCAAGCCGGTAGACATCCCACCCCTTTCCACCCGAATTTTAGGGGTGTTCCCTTTGGACTAGATTGCCAATGTTGTGGCTCCTCGAGCGAAGACCCTAAGCTGATTATTCGTGTAATTAATTTCGAACTAGTCCAACATAATATGTGTACTATATTCTATATACAGGGTGACCCAAAAAATTGGCACAATTTTTTGTACGCCTTAACTTTACCAAATATTAACGATTTTCAAAATTCTTTCACTGCCAGAATCAGGAGAAAATTTGTAATAATACTATCACTAAAGATCCCACACGCCTCAACTGTGTCGCTACACTACCTTGTGTCCTACAAAAGCACCACGTCGCAGCGTTCTTCCTTCAAGGCAAAGACCTGCTTTTTAAAACATTTTACTTACTTGTACATTTGATGTAAAAACTGCAGGATGTGACAGTTACTTTAGACAATAATTGAGACAATAAACACGTTGTTTCCTGTTGTTATACTTTCTTAAAATGTGTTGTTACAGAAGTCGTCTTGTTTCTATTGTTGCTGTTAAGACACTGACATTTCACAAGGTAGTGTAGCGACACACTTGAGGTGTGGTGGGATCTTTAGTGACAGTGTTACTACAAATTTTCTCCTGATTCTGACAGTGAAAGAATTTTGAAAATTGGTTAATATTTAAGAAGTTATTAGGCATACAAAAATGGTGCCATTTTATTGTGCCAATTTTTGGGCCACCGTGTATATGTCATATGCATGTGTTGTTGTGTTGTAAGATGTAGGCTACAAATTACACTATTGAACTGACGCACTAAAAACTGAGACCAAGACCGACGCAGACGTAGCTACGTAGAGCAGATGTACAAGTGGAGGCCTTAGCTGGTCTCTAGTTAGTCTTTGGCGATTCTAACCTTGGTAAAGTGCGGCATATTAAGCCAGCCCAGTTGGCTTTCAGGCGCACTATAAATATTATATTACTTACTTACTTACTTAGCCTCTTTGCCCGACTCTTTGTACACTTTCTATAACATTTATGTATACTTCTTGATTCTAAACTCTCGAGACGTCGACCGTGTGGAGTTTATTGGTCGTTTGCGATCGTTAACGGCTCTTTAGTGCAAGGACAGTTAAACTCATTAACGATCGTTTTCAGGCAACGATTTAGTCCTACGGCATGTAGGCTATGCCAATACAAGCAACGCTTATTGATTAAACAGTCTGCATGATGGCTACCGAAAACTGTTCGTGTGCGCTATAAACCGCATCGGAAAGTCACATTTTCGCATTTTAAGTTTCGCACTCTATACGTCGTAACGTATAAAATGCGAAGAGGCGTTCGCATTTTATTTCGCACTTTATACGTTGATCGATTTCGCACTTTCGCATTTTCGCACTTCGCATTTTATACATCCCCCCC
>Ga0209679_1001286_pt1 | contig 10559 bp, 3 predicted proteins | sample WorMetHEROISLAND_4_FD_187408 | JGI IMG/M metagenome (GOLD analysis project Ga0209679, IMG submission 187408) | Marine gutless worms symbiont microbial communities from Max Planck institute for Marine Microbiology, Germany - Olavius sp. 2 HERON... ...
ATGTTTTAGCATGTTGAACACATGTTGAACATAGGAGGTGGTTACATGTAAAATAAAACATTTTTACAACATTTTTACGCCCACGCCAGAGTCGCGGGAAGTCGGCGGCTCTAAAACATTTTTGCAAATGTTTTATTTAACATGTAACCACGGTCTAACGGCAGAAGGATAATCTGAATTCACAGAATTAGTCATGTGACTCTGTTTAAACCGAAGACTATGGAAGCTATATATAAAGGACACCTATTCACATGTGACAAATGCATTTTTTTCTAGACAGCTCTTTAAAAACATGCATTTGAAGAGCTACAGGACTGAACCCGTGGCTGACATACAATAAAACAACTGTAACATAACGATATCATGATATTATCATTCGTTCCATCAGCACTGTCGTCACGATCGTCAGCATAAAATTTACCAATAAATAACACGATATATGTTTCAGCGCGTGTTTAATATCATGACCATATCTCGGTGAGACGACGCACGCACTACACGATCATAGATACATACATTTATATTATTATATATATGTTTATTAAGTCGATGCACTGTGACGACTATACACTGCTGACTGGCCGGCCGGCGTAAATCACTTCACAATACGCGTGCTATGTGATATAATTATTTCACTTTCTTTCTACATTCACACACACACACCCATCACTGTGGCTACGTCTGAGACTGTCATGGTGCACAGAAAGGTCGCACAATACGGCAGCACATAAAAATATAGACCTATCGGGTACTGAGTTTTCAACAGTCTGCAATACTGGTCAGTGCCGCGGGGTCGGGACAGCGAGCGGGTGTCAGTCAGCAGGTGCCCGGAAACACCACTGCCTTAGCGCCGACTCAAGACGAAAATGAAAACACGACACGACGAGAGAGACCCCGACGTGACGACGTTAACGATATGATCATGCTTTACAACTACAGCACAGTGGAACGTCACGCGCTGCAGCAGACAGTCGCTGAGTATCATCATAATAGTTCAACCAAAGCTACTCTCGCACTGCCGATACGTAATACACATGCTGCACTGTACATTGACAAAAACACAACTCGACTACTACGTGTTTACAAATGCAGCGAGCGACTGCGTTGCGATGCGGCTAGATAATATAATACTAAATCTACAGCCAGCAGCACAGTCTGTCCATACAGCTAAAAACCAAACATTAAATACTTTATGTCGACAGCCGAACTTGCGTCGCCGCCCCGTGTCAGCGGCGGACTTGTGTGGTTGGGAAATTATGTACAGAGGAGACAAGAGCCTGCGACCTTCTGTCTGAAACAGTTCATCAGATTGTCTCCAGACGACTGGAGACATGACTGACGTCGAGGATGATGACGTTATTATCACATCACGTTGTATGTTGCTGCACAGTTCACTGGACAACTCTGTAGGTACGGAGGGTACGTACGTTACGTCATTCGACAGCACATTGGACAGACATGCAAGTATTTCAAACGTCAGTCTAGATCTCCAGCAGAGGCCTCCGTGACAGCAGCTCTGTTTCGTCGTCGTGAGCACTTGCTTCGATTAATTTTTATATTCACACTGTATCGGATCATGGAGGTCCGAATCGCACTGGAGGACCGTTCTGGATCGGGTCAAATCCGGGAAAGTTTCCGCCGCCGCCAGCTCGAGAATCCATCATCATCATCATCGGACTTCCTGGGCCCTGCTGCGGATGATGGCCCTTCGTCGCATAGAGCTGCTGCTGAAACTGTTGGAACTGGGCGCCATCATTTGGGCCCATGCCGCCAACAGGTGGACCCATGCCGGGACCGAATTCATTAGATGGCATTGGGCCACCAGGATTTGGACCAGCGTTACTTCCACCGCTCATAATCATCATCATCGACTGTCGATCTTGTGGATACACTCCACCATTTCGTATGCCGGGAGCATACTGCACACCACGAACTCCGGGTTCCATTCCTCCCATCATTCGGAAATCAAGTTCCCCACGTGGCCGGTTCATTCGCATCTGCATCATCGGACTAGCTCCATCATACCGCATTCCAGGATCACTGGGACTCATCATCCGCGGACCCATTGGACCCATGCGTTGAGCGCTGATCATCTCTGGTGGACAGTTGCGTGGATCAAAGTCCGCCGGATTCATGCCCATCATGGGCATACCTTCACCAGGGCCCATCATGATCATGCCAGGATCGCCAGGGTTGATTGGCATCATGGCACCTTCTGAAGACGGACCCATGCCTGCCATCAATGCTGCAGAACCAGGTCGCATTCTGCCATCTCCGACACTCATGCTCATTATATCTTGGCCTGGTCTCATGTTTCCTTCATTCGAGTTCATACCAATCATAACTGGTCCACCACTGAGACGTGATCCATCACCAGGAACCATTGGCATCATCATCTCCGAACCCGGTCGCATTCCCATTTCCATTGGATCCAGCATTGCTTCTGATCGTGGTCGCATACTGCTGTTGTCTCCGGGACCAATACCCATCATTAGGGCCGATCCTGGCCGCATGGAACCATCACCAGTCAGAATCATATCAGCAGCGGATCTTACTCGACTATCACATGGTCCCATCATGGCTGCAGAACCAGGACGCATTCCTCCATCCATTAGTTCCATTCCAGCAACAGAATTTGGCCTCATCTCACCCTCAGCAGCTGCCTGTAACTTCGAGCCAGGTCTCACGTTGCCGCTGCCCTGCGGCATCATGTTCGGGCCTATCCTCATGGCGGTATCGGCAGATATCTGCATTAATTCGGCTTCCGACCTTTTGCCGACACTTTCTGGACGCGAGCTGTCAGACAACTGGTGCACGCTGCCTTTACCGTTGCCTTGTCGCGGCTTGCCACCATCACCACTACTGTCGTCTCGTGGGCTCATAACCACCATGCCAGATCCTGGGCGATGCAGATCACCCGCAGATCCCGAAGCAGGATTCATATCAGCTGAAATCATCATTCCAGATCCAGGTCTTCCTTCCGACTGAGGCACAGCAGCCGATCCTGGTCTCATTTCTCCAGGGACCATCATGCCCGATCCTGGACGTATATCCCTGGGCCCCATCATGCCACCAGGCCCAGGTCGCATTTCAGTAGGACCAATCATTCCAGGACCACCTCTCATCTCATTGATCACCATCATCCCGGAGCCCGGCCGCATTTCTCCAGCTGGCATCATACTTGGATCTCCCCTCAATTCCATCTCATGTGGTCCAACCGGCACCATCATCTGTGGTCCACCTGGCATCATATCGCCATCAATTGGACGCATTCCTCCTTTGCCGGACATCATCATCATCATTCCCTGATCGGACCGCATTCCGCCAGCACCTCGATGTACAAGCACGCGGCCGTCACCGGGCATCATTCCTGGAGGACCGCTGGACCGGAACATCTCAAATTCTTCGGGACTCATCATCATCACATCGCCGGGATGCCGCATCATCCCCGGACTGCCGTCTGGGCCAATCATCATCGGACCAGGCCGCATCCTGTCGACAACCATTCCACCTGGACCATCAGTCGGAGGAAAACCCATTGGAGGTCCTGGCATGGATCCAGGGCCACCATAAGGACCTGCAGGTCCACGCTGATCTGCTCTTCCACCAATCATAGCTGCTGGGTCATCACACATGGCCGTGTTCTGGCGTGCAGCTGCTGCAGCTTCAGCTCGTCGCTTCGATTCCTTCGACTTCTTTGACCTAGATTCAGTACGGCTGCGAGCGGGTGCAGGATTTGGTGGCATTGGTGGTTGTTCTGGAGGTAATACCGGACGACCTGGACCCATCATTACCATCTGTCCACTACCCAGACCTGGACGCGGCATGCCTCCCATTGGCATAAGTGGACCGTGACGATCAGGACCCCCTTCTCGAAAATCAGGAAGAACCATCATGCCAGATGGCTGTCCTGGTCGGTATATGGGACCACCTTGAGCTGGTACTGGACCACTGCCACGATAAAACATGGGACGACCACCATGGTACGGCACCGGTCCTGCACTGGAGTGCATCATTGGCCCATCTGAATATGGCACAGGACCACCAGGACCACCATCTGGAAACATAAGGTCACCGCCAGGAAACTGTACAGGTAGCGGCCCACAGCCTCGACTAGCCATTGTGCCTGGAGATAATGGTTCGCCATATCCAGGTTCAAATCGGCCCATGGGTCCATTATAACCCGGAGGAACAGGGCCATCATAACCAGGTGGCATCATGCCCGGACCATTGGGACAGAACTGACCAGGACCAACTTGACGGAACACTTCACTACCTTCAGGCGGCATACTGCAGCGATCGACACCCGGTTCTGCAAGATCTGATGATGTCGGTGGCCGTGTTGGCAAGTACTGGATGGTGTTTGGTGCACGTGGCTCAATCTGAACACTGGCATTTCCAACCATGCCACTCGGAGACTGAACAGAAGAAGTACCAGACGTGTTGGTTACCATTCTACCGGACGCTGGAATGGAGTCGTTTTGTGTAGGCTGTGGACTTAACAACGTCGATGGATCCTGTTTTACTGTGATGCTGCCCGACGTGGGTGACTGGTCAGGTGCCGCCACGGTTTCAGTATTTTGGAGTGGGCCACCTTCAGCTGTACAACGCTGACTTCGACTGGAATCGGTCGTCGGACCACCGGTGTTCGATCGTCGCTCATCTCCCTCGCCAATTTCGTCGGGTTCTGGCATCTGCACGGCTCCAAATGGACCACCACGCAGCATGTCGGCCTGGATACGGTCCTGAAGCGATTCAACACCACGGGCCAGACTGGCAAGAGTAGCAGATGTGATCGGACCGCTACCGCCACCAGATCGACCGCCAGATGAAGAAACAGAAGGAGAAACTTCCGGTCGGTCCGACGACAAATCACCGGCTTCTGACGCAGTTGGACCTGCAGTGGGACTTAACGCTCCAGCATCTGCCATTTCTGACTTCACCCTTACGTCATTGTTCGCTTTCTTCTTCTTCCGAGATGGTGCTGTCGTCGGCGGTGTCGAAGATGGCGGCTGAGTGGTCGGTGACGACGACGTTGTTGGCTCCTGGTAGGCGAGATTTAATTGTTTCGTTATTGTTAGTTCTTGGCCGTCAAAGAGATTCAATGAACAGAACTGTTGTGGCGATGGCGCCGGCTGCAGATGGCGAAATATATCGTCGCCTGGTCGATCTCCAGGACACGGCATGCATGCAGCGGTACTGCCTCGTTTTCGTTTCGGTTTACTGGTGCCACACATCAGCGGAAATCTACTACCGGGAAACGGTCCGGGTTCTTGCATCATCATCGGATTGCCGTACGGCGGAAATCCGCCACCATCGGGATGATGAGCAAATTCTGGATTGAAATTCGGCGGGCCGCCGGGTCCGTTCGGCGGAAAATTGGGCCGGTCCAGTGGAAAATTCATGCCTGGCTGTCCTTGAAAAAAGTAGCCTTGAGGATCATTCGGCGACGCACCGTTGAATGACGGAGACACAGGTGACAGTGGTCCAGAAGTTCGACCAGGTGGTTGCCGTGGCATGTCTCCAAAGAAACCAGGAGGAGGCTGCTGACCACCGGCCATCTGCTGCAGCTGAATCTGACGCTTCTGCCTCTGCTCCAGGTAATATTCTTGCTGCAGTCGGAACCATTCACGCTCTTCATTCGTCATCATTTCCCAGTTCGGTGGCAATCCATGTTCGCCGAACGGTGGACCCATTCCACCCATCATTATCATACCATCCGGCGGTACCGGCTGATCCATCATGCCGCCGGGTGGTGCCATCATCCCCGGACCGCCAGGATGCATGAAACGCTGCGGAGGCTGGCCCATCATGTGATGATGTGGTGGCATGTCTTCAGGTGGGCTAGGACCACGATACATTCCAGGTGGTGGACAGCCGGCATAACGTTGAGGTGGCCCGCCTTCAAAGCCACCACCTTGTTTCTCCGGAAACAGCATCTGCTTTATCTTCTGCAGCTGCGCCAGCTGCTCTTCACGCCGCTGCAGCTGCTCCGGAGTCAGGTTTTCATCCGGGACTCGTGCACCACCTATGTTCCGCATCATGTGCTGGTGTTCAAGTCCATAACCTGGTGGCGGCTGCGGTCCAAACATGGCATCGCCAGCGGGACCGGGACCAAATTCTCCGCCAGGATGATGCGGTCCAGGACAACAGCGAGGTGGCAGTCCAACGCCACCTCCGTCTCCACCGTTGGACCGCGTTCGATGGCCGACCGGCATCGGCTGTGAGGTCGGTCCAAAACTCGGCGAGAACGGACCTTCTTGTAGCGTGGCATTCTGCTGCTGGACCCAGAGTTCGACGTTTGCCAGCGCACTTCCGCCACCCATGTCACCGGCGCCGCCCACCTCACCTGGTGGCGGTGGACCCATACCAGGATCCCCCATGTGTGGGGGGCCATCAGGTGGCCCAAATGGTGGTCCAACGTACTGTTGTGATGTATGCGGCGGACCACCAGCCGATAAACTCTGCACACAAACACATCCAGACAACGAGACTTGATTAATAATAACACCCAGACATGTACAAACAGACTTCATTCAGACTCTTTTTTTTATTTGATGTTATTCACAACAAGGAATATCATCAATTCTGAAAACACACACACACACACACACACACACACACACGAGACTGATATTCAGCTATGAGCAATCTAAAACACTGGTTGAGTTCATGTTTCGATTAGAATCGAGATTAACACTGTAGTTAACCTTTTTTCGTAGAATAAATACTGCGTTAATTGTCAACATGAACTGGCAATATAATCAGTGTTAACTTCAGTGTTAAGTTCCAACATTTCCGATCATTTACTATACTGTAGGCATAAAAAACACCAAAATTTTTTTATCATCACTTCTACAATACTTGACCGATTTCTATAGAAATTGATATGCAGTGTCTTGGATAAATTAGCCACAAAGTACGATAAAATTTTCCAACTTCACCTAAATAACGTCGCCACACTACCTTGCAAAAACTTAAAGTAGCTGTTTTTGACAAATTAAAATGGAACGATGTGTATGTTTGCCTTTAAATTCAAAGTTTGCACGCAAAAGTGTCCTCGTAAAAACAAAACCGTTCGACAGACAAACAGTTATTTCAATTAATCAATTGTTCAAAGTGCTGTTCACTGGCAGGAACACATGCCTTCAGCCTTGGCTGCCACTGATCAATGGCCTTGTCGATGACACTCTGCTTGAACTCAGCCCAGACAGAAATTAACCGCTGCTTCAGATCGTCAACGTCTTGTATGGGTGACTGGTAAATAAATAAGTAAATTTATTCGTACTGTGTGACTAATTTATCCAAGACACTGCACACCAATTTCTATCAAAATCGGTCAACATTTGCTGAAGTTATGCACAAAAGTATTTTGGTGTGTTTTTATGCCTCACAGTGTAGATAAGAAAAAAGTTAACTCAAGTGCTGGCTAACACCAAAGTTAATCTGAACATTTCCGATTAACACCAACCAGTGTCCATGCAAATGAATAGACGTTTCTACTTAATCTATAGGGATAAAGAATTTTCTAATCAGTTTTCAGTTCACTTTTTGACGAACAACGTAAACAAAAATATGGCAGCCGTTTTGGTACTTTACGCCACAGTCAATTAATAACAACCTAGTCGTGCAATCACGTGACCTGGGGCAGCCCAGTGGGCAGGCCGGCCACCGTCTTTCACTCTGGTTCACTGTTGTCTGTTGTTGTAAGGTGTATGTTTGATAAATGATAATGTAAAAAAAATTATATTTACTTCTGCTATGCTCAATTGCTTGGCGATTAATTGTGATAATGGATCGAAAATGGATATAAGGTGCATAAGTTTATTTTTTATTTCAGACTGTAAGTAGTTTTCTAATTGCCGACGTTAATCTGAGTTTATCCGACTCGGTTCTTAGTGAGGTTCAGATTAAGAAATATAGATGAGAAAAATTGTTACTTTTTTTCTAATTGAAACATGAACTCAGCCACTGTGCACAAACATGTACAGAAATAGTTACACATCTCTACTACAGACCAATTTCAATAGTGCATCTGTATCAAGCCATAATAATACAAGATAATTTTCACAGAACATGAAGTATGTCCAATGCCTCGCCTCCACCTAGTGAATGGACACAAAAGTTATCGCTACCAATAATCTACAAATCGTAACCAAATTAATACAGAAACACTGGGTGAGGTCAAGTTCCGCTAAGCGAAATGTCTAAGACAAAAGTGAAAAGTCTAAGACCCGAGTTCGGTCTAAGACCCAACTTAAGACTGAACTTAACCTAGCAACAAAGACTGGGTCTAAGAATATTCTTAGACTGAATTTTGGTCTAAGACTTTTGTCTTAGTCGTGACTTAAATCAAGAAAACTGCTAATACCAAAGTTAAGCTGAACTCGGCAGCAATTTGCTGGGAATTCCCAATAATAAACTAATGAATTATGGTCTTAAGTCTTAATGTTAACTTCAGTCTAAGACCAAACAGAGCCTACAGAGGTCAAGTTAGGTCTTAAAACAAAATACGTCTGCAGTCAAAGTTCACGGCCAAGCACTGAATGAAAAATTAAAAAAACAGATTTACTAGTATTTTGTTAATTTCTATCTCAGTTTAAATTAATACTGTCCACAATAACACAGTTTACTGCTAAGACTTAAAGTCTAAGACTAAAGTATAATCTGAGTTCCGACTTAAGTCGGAACTTTAGAGTTCAGCTAAGACTTTTGTCTAAGCATTTAGTCTAAGACTTCACTTAGCAGAACTTGACCTCACCCACTGTATTTGAAATGAATAGCCTTATTTGAAATTTTATCTCACCATTGTTACAACACCCTCTTATCATTTTTTTCCTGTAGATATACACTGTGAGTCAATAAAAGTAGACACCATTCCTAGTTCATATCTTCAACAAATATTGACAGATTTTGAAAATTCTTTCACTGGCACACTCTCAAGCAAATTTGCAATAGAACTATCATTAAAGATCCCACTACACCTTAAATGCATCACTACACTGCCCTGTGAAATATTAATGTCAGAAAAAATAGCGTAGTACACTAGGGCATTGTTTCTGAACTCGCCAGAGACCTAAGATTAGGCAGCACCTATTGTTGCAGAACTAAAACACAATAACAAACTTCACTCATTTTGACTCTGATATCGATTATTACCCGCGCGACGCTATGCTAGCGCGGTCTTTGCGACAGCGACGTGTCCGTCTGTCTGTCACACGCCGGTATTGTGCCTAGCAGAGCGAAAGCAGGATCGTGAGATGTACACTCTCTGATAGCCCCATGATTCTAGTTTCTGGCAAGGTATGAGTCGTCGAAAAATTCGCAAGGGGTCACCCCAAAGGAACGTGCCAAATGAGGGTGGGGTAGGTTTTTCCGGCGATTTTCGACCAATATGTCGTCATATCTCGAAAACGGTGCATTTTAGACACAAAGTTACTATGGGACGGTAATAGGAAACCATAGGCAACCTATCGATAGGCAAGCTAGCTACAGCTTACAACCCCACTGCTCTTACATAAACCATGCAAACGTTTTGCAAGCGTCGCGCGGGTTTGTCAGCGACAGCTGGCCTTTCTTGTTATCAAACCAGTGTACCGTAGTTCAATTTGACACAGTGACAGCTACTGACTGAACGTTATTCTTGTGCAAAGAAAGCGTTTTGCTCTGACATCTTTCTTCTTTGTTGCAACATGTGCATACAGGAGGTTGTTATGTGAATTGTTTCAGCGTGGGTAATGTTGAATACATGTTAATCAGTGAACCAAATGAAGATAACGTCATTCGGCAACTGTTTTGAGTGTCTAAGTCTTCCATAATGAATTGCTTCAGTCTGACCTCCAGTAGGTCTCTTCAAGACCAGATCACGGTGAAAAAATGATCCATATGACATCAGACAGAGCCAATGGACGTACTGTATGGTGAATTCGTGGTTGGTCCTCTTGGCACAGTACCAGATCATCTACCACGATCTGCTGTTGTGCGACTGCAGTCGGTACAAATTTTGAAAATCTATATTTCACGAGGTAGTGAAGTGATGCTAACAGGTGTGGTGGGATCTTTAACGACTACTTTATTAAGTAACTAAGTAAGTAAGTAAATGAATCTGTAACGTGCACAATGTCGGCAACCAAATATTACAGGTTTTCCACCCAGTATATCAGTGAATAATTACAAAAATCAGTCAATATTTGGTGAACTGATGACAAACTCAGTGGTCTACTTTTTTGACTCACAGTGTATATTCCCACACTAGGAGAAACAGTCTTAATATTACTGTCACCAAATACTGATAACACATTGGTGGTTTAACCAAAGGTTTAACCGTTAAGGCACTGGACTTGTGATCAAGCGGTCGTGGGTTCGATTCCCGGTCGGGCCACTAACTAGGTGAACTCAGCTTTCTATCCCTACGGGATAGGTAAATCGAGTACCAACCTGGTTGGTTGGGTTGAAGGCGGGGCGCGTTCACTTGTGTCAGGTGGCAGGTAACACTGTGTGATCCCTGATGCCCCACAGTTCTGATATGGGTTCCCATAAAAAGCTACATTCGGCTTTAA
>Ga0209679_1001287_pt1 | contig 10551 bp, 7 predicted proteins | sample WorMetHEROISLAND_4_FD_187408 | JGI IMG/M metagenome (GOLD analysis project Ga0209679, IMG submission 187408) | Marine gutless worms symbiont microbial communities from Max Planck institute for Marine Microbiology, Germany - Olavius sp. 2 HERON... ...
CATCACGAGGACCAAAACCAGCAAGTTTGATCTACAGCCGCGATGAGATGCTGACAATAATACTTTTATACAAATTTGTTTGTCGTCTCTCTAGATAGAAGAATTAAGTTAAGTGATAACTTTGAGAGCTTAGGACAAGCTAAATCGAACTCGCGCTGTCACAACCGCACACTTGTGACATAGCCCGTTAACATTTTATGGAAAGTAGCCTCCAATTTGTGTTTAGTATGTTGTGTTTTTATGTTGTGTTTTATGTTTTTATTGCATTTTTGGTGTTCATATTGTACATATCTGTCCTCTTGTCTGTCTAGGCCTAGCCATTGTCTGACTTCATGTCGAATTAAAGTGTTCATTAAGCCAACATTGTTCCAGGAAAGGGGATGCAGTTGGCATTAATACAGTTCATTCAGTGATATTAAGCAGAGGTATATACGCTGAGAAACAGATGTGACTGGTGTAATTAGTGTGAAATATTGTTCACTCTGCAGGTTGTAATTGCTCAGACTTCCAAGCTGCTGGAGGAATTCTACCCTGAGCATGTGCTGAAACGCCTTCGACGGCCAGAGTATGCATTCTGGGACGACTGTCATTTGGAGCCTGGCGACTGGCAAGGTTTCTGAAGATTACATTTGTTAGCATATTTGCAGCTGTGCATTCTCCACAACTTGCTGTTGGCATACGTGTCTCCAGTGTACTAAAAGATCCTTTAGTAATTGTAGAACATTGGTCTCATACAGGCTCTGGATGCTGGGGTTTCATGTAATAATAGACATGATCCATTTCCTGACTGGATGTTAAGGCAAGTTAACTGAAGTCTGGTTCAGTGCAGTTGTTTGCATTCGTAGATTTGATAGTTTCATTGCCAAGCAGTTGGCTGTTAAGAACCCTCAAGGAGATTTCTAACAGGTTGATCAGATTTTGGTACAGTTTATAAACATTAGCAAACGATTTTCTCGTGAACTTGAACAGTTTAAGGACAAGCCTTTGAAGTGTATTTCCTGAGAAATTGTTGGATGAAAGAGTTACCTACTCATCCAGCCACACACCCAATTGCATAGCTCAGAGCCACAGTTACACATCACTGCAACGTCAAAGTCAGGTAGTATACATTTTCACTGTCTGCCTGTATTTGTTACATTGTTTTTGTTGCCTAATTGTTTATTTGTTACCTAATTGTTTATTTGTTACCTAATTGTTTATTTGCTGTAGCTCTAGTTGTATACATCAGTCATACTTCACTTCATTGCTGTTATGTAACTTATCTGTTGAAGGTGCTGTTGAACACCAGCAAACCAACCAGCCTGTTCATTGTTGTTAAAGTTGTATTCGTAAAAAATCATATCTGTATACAATCATAAATCCTTTAGAATTGTCATAACACAGTTCTTGAATTGAGATCAGCTTCTTATCTTTCACGTCTTTGACTGGTTGCAGCTAATATTTAATACAGTGGTGTGTCTGTAGTTCAATATTACTATAACATATAACTTACATTTTGCTATAACATTGATATTTTGTTATCTTGTTGTCATAAAAAGCTATGTTTTAAGCAATATAAATTATTATTTACGTTCAAAGTTTATATTATACATACAGAGTTACTTTTTCTAGTAAACATGAAAATGCTGAAATTATGTGCTATTAAATTTTACTTTGGTATCTGTGTGCCAGTTCAAGGCTTAATGTCAGAAATTCTGATTACAGGTATAACATACAAGTATGCTGTTCAAATTTGTTGTATGACAGTGCTTGAACATTCACTGCTGGTGTTCTATATGTGGCTGTTGTGATGTGTTCTGACAGGCTTAGCAACACAGCTGCTGACTGAAGTCTTCTCGTCGTCTTTCCTCACGCCACTCGAAGAGACTGACACGTGCTTCCAGCTTGAAGTGGGAATCTTTATTTGTTGTCACAAAACCTGATTTATATCTGGAGTTATATCTGCTTTCCTGTAGCTAGCATAACAAGATTTCTAACTCCACAACATAGGTGGATAATTACACTGCTGTCCAAATGTTGTAAGCCTAAACCAGCATTTAGCTGTTAACCTAGCTGTGAATGTTAGGAGGCACAAAAGTAGATAGTAAAAGCTTCTATTAACTTTATTGTAGTTAATGTAATTAAAAATCAATCACTATACAGCTTCTTGATGATGGTATGAGGTGTGTTAGTGTATGTAAGACTTGTGTTCTTTCTTTATTATGTTAACTCTGTATATCACAGTAATGGAGCTGTTATGTGGTGTATGAATGAGCAGCTGTGTTATGACTGCAATAGGTTCATCATCTGAATCTGATGCGCTACCTGGAGATGCTCAAGTCTGCAGAGTTTCGTGATGATCTTGACGTGGCTAGCACGATACACACTCCCAAAGGTCAGTATGTACTTTGCAATACACGTGGTTGAGCTGGCTGAAGAAAATCGAATCACTTTGTCGAGATATGACTCAGTTCTGTATCAGTATAGCAATCTGCGAGCAAATGTTGTAGATATATGCCTAACTTTTATGCCTAATTTTGCTACCTTTGAGTGATTTAATGCTGTTGTTTGGGCAATGGGAAGGGCATCCGGCCTGTTATAAGTCCTGCTGCAGCAGTTTCCAAAAGTTAAAATTTGGGGACCTGACCTGGCCTAACTTCGAATAACTCGTGAGTAATTTGGGTGATCAAACAAAAACCAGAAGCGGTGGTAATGGAACACAAAACGTATTTGTGTGATCTTATTGACGTTTGTAAGATATGTAAGTGGTTTGAAGACGTTGCCTCTGATTTGTTTTTCAGATCAGAGCTAGGTTTGAGGGTCACGAATTGAAGTTAGTTAAATGAAGGGCCAGATTAGACTTGAGAAAATATTTTTCAGTAACAGAATTGTGGAGGAGTGTAATAGATTACCTGATGATGTAGTATATATGTTGTAGCGCACCTAATTTAAAAAGAAAATTAGACTGTCACGTAAAATTTAACAGGAGACTGTAAGTTTTGTTGTAATGGCATGTCAAGTTCAATTTCAAGTGGTGGTGGTAGTAGTAGTAGTACAGTAGTAGTAGTAGTAGTAGTAAAGCCTAATTTATGCTGGTTTGTCTTGCAGTGGACATAGAGTGTTTTCACTGCATACATAGTGTTTATCTTGGATAGCTTCACATAGGCCAGGTTGTGATCCATGATAAACTCATTATCAGGGAACCACGCCTATCTACAAAGGCTCTGTAGCTGATAGTGAATTTTGTACTGTCGAATGTTCTGACACATGCCTTCAGTACTGTGATGTTGCTGGTTGGCCGACAGGAAGAGCAACTGGCCTATGAAAAAACCTGCCACAGTAGATCTCAAAGAGGTTCTGGCTTGGGGATCTCGCCTCAGTTGGAGTAAGTAGGCAGGTTAAACAAAAACCCAATATGTGACTGTTCTGACTGTGCTGCATATCAGCATAGTGTGTTGTGAACTTTTAAGCCTTTGTTACGAAAAGGTATTTGTATGTAGCACACTATATGCACAGCAAGCAGTACATGAAGCTGGTACGAGTCATCTGACAATAAATAGCTGACACATGCAAATGCCAGTTACCATTATATCCTGCTGATTTTGTTGTTCTCGTGCACAGCCATACTACATTTTAATCAACTTGCAGTATGTGAGAAGGGCCTGACTTATCCATGAAATTGATTCTGATTTCTAATTACTCGGTGGTAGATGTCTGTGCTGTGTTGCTGTTTGACTGTCCAGGAGACATTGATGTGGAGACGCCATACTTGGACGCTCGCATATTCAATGCACGTGCTGAGTCTGCAAGTTACATTGATGATACGTTGTCGTCAGTTAGACGGTCTGTCATGTTTCTTGCTGATTGCATGCACATTGTCAGTTCTATGCTGTCTTTACTTACTGTCAATCGACGTCCAGCACTAGATTTAGCAGTTATACAAAACCGTTTGCTGTCATGAAGCAGGTATCATTGGCAAACTTCATCTCAGTCATTCTTGTCTGACTCATTCTTAGCTATTGTCAGGCCACGACCAACCAGCTCTGTTGATCCACTCATAGTGAATCATATATTAGTGGAGTGTCCCAACTTGCAGGATGTCTGGCAATAATATTTCCCTGTTTTTACTTTGAAATACTTACACAAATGTGTTGACAATGAGAACGTCATTGATTTGATTAAGAAACAAATTTTTACTGTCACGTATAATATTCAGTTTTATTGTTACTGTTTTATTATAGCTTTTATTTTACGACTCTTTTGTTTGTCTCCGTATTTATTACGTGAGTTGGTCCACAGCTTGCAGGTTGTCTGATTATGTTATGTCTTGTCGTATAAAGTCGACGTAACTGGCGTCGATGTCCGTGGAAAGCACGCGACAGTGGACTGATGCTACCACTGGCAAAGATGCGTGTTCCACTATCAATCTGTCATCCAGTCATCATATCAGTACTCATTCACAACCGGTAAGTTGCATAGCATGTTGAGATGTCTGGCTTGGTTTATTGGTACCGGTAATAGTAGTGCACTTTGTGTACTTCTGAGGCATGTGTACAAGTATTAAACCCAGCGCCTGATTTTGGCATAAGCTTAGCTTGTAGTAGTAGTTTTCTGTTAATAAGTATCAAGCTAACCCGGGTTTGTCCAACTTTATTTGGAAAATAGCTGTTAATATGTTGTATGTGTGTGTATGTGAGTGTTTCTGTTAATAAACGTCTAAAAGCAGGATAATTAAAGGCGTGTTTTTGAAGTTGTAATAGAGCAACCTTTCCTATCACCCTGGACTCATTTATTATACATCTTGGCAGCATTCTTGTCAAGAGCAGTAGGTACGCAGCTTTTTCTCTCTGTTAACTGCGGGCATATTGTGCCTATACAGCTTGGCATATCTTAGGATGTTGTGTCTGAATCTGGTCAAATGATGGTAATCCATTGAAAAAAGGTAGTAGACTCACTGAGTGAAGTACACTGTTTACCGTCCAGACTGCTCGTGGATTACTAGACCCTTATCAGATTTTGGTTACATCTGTGGAAGGAAGGATGTTATGTTTTTACCTCTGTCTGTCTGTCTGTCTTTCCACTGGATTATTCAGAAGTTTTAATCGGATTTTGATGAAATTTTTTGGAGGGTTGGGGCATGGCCCAAGGAACATTTTGATGGCGATCCAGATCATGGTCTGGAATTCCGGATCCAGGAACCATAGAACGTGATGTGGATCCTGGAATTTTTTAAAGGATTCTTTATTTACTATTTCAGTTCGTATAGACAGCCAAGAATAAAACTTGAAAATCCTCTGCAGTGGTTTGAACTCTGTGAGTGTTTTCTAGTTGTTTTTCTTCGACTGTTTGTCAGCTTGTCGGATTTCATACTCATTGCTTTTCTTTTTAGTTCTTTCAAGTTTTATTCGTTAACTTCTAGTTTGGTTTCTTGTGTTCTACTAAACTAACAGTTTTTCTCAGTTTTCAGGCACACATTAAATCTCTTGTCGTATCATTATTACGTGTTATTTTCGAGGAGATAGACTGCACGATTTGATGCAAGACAAACAGTTGTGTTTACAGTAGTTGTCACAGGTTTGTAGTAATGGTTGTGGGTAGAAGCAATGAAAGCTGAATGTTTGCAGTGATGTTGACGGAGAGCCAATCAACCTTGATGACAGCATCTGTAATCAGATCTTGTCCGCTGCCGAAGCACTGCAGTATGTGGAACTTGGTGATGGTGCTCTGCCTGCTGGCACTAGTAGCTACGATGTTGATATGGACACAAGTACACCGGATCACATGACGTCCAGCTCAGACCCTGATGTTGTCCAAGTCAGTGATTTTGAGTTTTTGTGGGCATAACTGATTACATGATGGAATTGTGTATTTTGCTGTTATCTGTTATGTGTGCCATTGTCAGCAGATGCTGCATTGGCTCGTTACTTGCAGGTGCAAAAATGAGTACATTTGGCAAGGTAACGTAGGTAGATTATAGAAAACTGGTTTTGCTGTTAGTAGTTCTTCTTCTTTTACAAGTTTATGTACTAAAGATGTACTCCTAGCCATGTGGCTTTGCCAGTTTGAAGAAGGCACTTAAGAATCTACCAGCATATCACAGTTTACAGTTGAACTTTTGAAGAATGCTGTTACTGCCAGACAGCCAGTACCAGTACAGCAATAAATCTGTGAATGCTAATATATCTTTGTACGTTTGATTCTCTCACATTTTTCGGTGCTAGATAAATTTGTTTTGATTGATTGAGTTGATTGATTGAGTGATCAATACTGTGGCACATTATCTGACGTAGGCTGAAAATGTAATTAGTTTGTTTTGACATTAGCCAGTGTGTGTTTCAGGTGCACGTAGCTATGGAGCAAGAGATGCCGGTGGTTGGCATGTCAGCTGCTGCAGTTTCAATGCCAAGTGACAGTGAAGTGCGATCTTCAAGCACTGCAGAGCCAAGGCTTGTTTATCTGGCAACTGCTGCCGACACGTCTTGTGTCAGTCATGATGATGACAGCCGTCAGCGCACAGTGGTCAGTGTCGGCGATGTGTCATCACACATGATCATGGACATTGATGACGGTTCTGATAATGACGATGATGGTAGCACTGAAGGGACGCAGCATAATATGTCGGACACATATTGTACTGCCACACGGCGAAACTAGCTAGTCTTTTGTTGATGTTATTGCATAGTCAAGGATTGTAGTGTCACTTCCCAATGACCGCGGCAAATGGCACATTTGTGTAATAGATGACTGGTCTTTGACACTGAAGAATGATGAACCGTTGTGATTTGATCGCTTGCTGCGCTCTTCATAATTTTCTCTTGCACATTTAATTGAATATTTTGTTGTTCAAAACAGATGAACAACTACTCTGTGTGATACAGTCACTTGCATGTCAAATTTTGTAATAAAAATCAATTGTTGTATATGTAACAAATGTGTATATGTTTGTTCGTTGCTATCCACTGCAGGACATACTGAGCCATATGCCATTTCTGGCACTAGATATAGTTTCAACTTGTGGATTATTAAATGTTAGTTGTTGCAGTTGTTTAGTTTTTGCAGATGTATCAGTGTATCTGTGCCGTGTGACTGAATAGATAACTGTTTTAAGTTGCTTTAGTCTGTTTCCTTCGGTTGGCCATTGTGCTTGCGTCCATCTGTGTACTTTGCATTGCTAGTTGTACACCAGTTGCATGCATTGCAGTGTTGAAAGTGGTTGAATTTCTGCTTCACAAACGTTTACTGTGCAGACTAACTGACATGTCACAGCACTACACAAAAAAAGCCATAGTGTGAAATAATTTTGATTGATTGCAAGATTTTTGGTTTAATCTATTGCATATTTTTGCAAGTGGAAATGCTTGGCAAAATAGTGAAACAAACTGGTTTTGACCAATCGTTCCAATGCTTTTGCACAGTCTGTGAGCTTATTCTTTCGACAGACATGTTGGATTGTTTTATGTTTTACTGTTTTATTACATTGTATTTTGTGTGTTGTTTTGTGTGGCGTATCAGTTACGGTTATGCAATGCATGCTTCTTGCCTCATCGTCTGCAGTTATGTAGTCTTGAAGTTAGACGGTTGCTTGTGCATTCGAAAATAATGTGGTTAATCTTGTCCTGTAAATGCTGTTAGCAGTGTTAGTGGTTTCAGGCATTGATGTGATGTTTGAGGTGACAACCTTCGCTGTTTCTTGTAACTTGATGAATTTCAGTTACAAACAGTTGAAAGGTGTTCTCACAAATGTTCACTGTGGAATGCACACTGCTGTTGTCAATCATCCTTTTGTCATTTGTGTTAATTTGCTGTTCCATGCGTCTGCCATACTTCATGTTTAACTTGTATTGTAAGCTAAATCTCTTTTTTTGTGCTCCTGTAACTTAGCTTTCTACCATGGCCGTATTTAAGGGTGTTTGTGGGTTGAAAACCCCCAAAATATTGGAAAAGATGTTACCACGACATGCATTTTGAGAGCTGTTAATGTGTCAAAATACATTTGTGACAGGAGCTATGCCCCGGACCCTGCTGGGGGAGCTTACAACGCTTCCCAGACCCCCTAGTTGGATTTGTGGGAGGAAGGGAAAAGAAAGGGAGGAGGGGAAGGTCAGACCCCAAGCAAAAATCCTGGCTGTGGCTCGGCTTTCTACACAGAATAAACTTCTAACATCAAATCTCACATAATAGAAGAAGCATATTTATTTTGCCAAAATTATACACTCAAATGATGATTATAATACAGCAAGTACACAGACGGGCTGCCAGAAGAGCCTGTACATTCACCAGTGCTGACCACCCATGCAATTAACAATATTGAACTCCTGAAAAAGAGTGCATAGGAAACAAAAACATACATCATAATACTGTGCAATAATAAAACAGTCAGCCAAACATATTACATAATATGTTTGGCTGATAATTAATAAATGACAATTGTTTCTCTTGAGTACCTGAATACCATTGTATGTCTGATAGTTTTAATTCCTCAGCACAGCCGAGGCCTTCAGTGTCAAGTTGAGCTAATTTGGTGGGCGGGCGTATATGAGTAATGTTTTCTTCGTGGCGCTAAATCAGTTACTTATTTCTTTATAGCGGCATACATGACATGATGTCACAAGTAATTACGTGTACAGTAAAACGTTGTAACTTTTACACTTTTCTTCGTCAAAGTTCAAGCACATCACTCCGCTCCTGCACCAGCTTCACTGGCTGAAGGCCCCAGAGCGGATTGCATTCAAATATGCAGTCCTCGTGTACAAGTGTCTCCATGGGTCCGCACCTGCATACCTTACTGATGAGCTTTGTCAGGTGGCAGATGTCGAGGCTCGTCAGCGACTCCGTTACAGTTCATCGTCATCATTGATTGTCAGCCGCACCCGACTGTCCACCGTCGGAGACCGAGCTTTTCCGGTCGCCGCTGCTCGTGTCTGGAACAGTCTGCCTGATCTTGTCACTTCTGCACCTTCCGTAGCTGTCTTCCGGTCCCGGCTCAAAACTCACCTGTTTAACATTTCTTACCCTTCTCCCTTGTGATTGTACAGTGCCTGCGCAGTGACGCTTAGTTGCTTTGGACACTATAATCGTTCTTGCTTACTTACTTACTTATGTGGTACAATCATGACATCGTTGTCAGCTGCAGAAAATAGCAGCTTTTCATTATTGTACTGTTATTTTTGTTATATTTGGTTATTATACTGTTAGTGTGCATGGCGTGGGTAACTGTAACATTGGGAAGAGTGCCGCAAAGAGTTGGGGAAATGTAGGGGAATTTCACAGTGCCTAGAGAGTGGTCGCCATGAAAATAATCAAAGTCACTTAACTTATTAACGATCAAATATGTTGAATTAATCTAGTAGAATGTCTTCATTTGTTAGCGGCTCTTTGTAAAGCGCCTTCGTCGCTGTGATGTTGTTTGGACGCCAGGAAAGGCGTCTGGCCTACAGTGTAGAAATACCAGTCCAGCACTCCTTTCAAAGGTTTCCTTGCTGACCCAGTCTAACGTGGAGTAATTCCGAAAACTGAAAATCATAAGTAATAGTAAGTAAGTAAGTAAGTAAATAAGTAGTTTAATAAATACATGTCAAACGCACATGCCGAACAACGGAAGAAATAGTCTCAAAGAGAAAAATAAAACACCAAAACATTTAAAACACATTGCGAAACAGCATGACAAACCAGAACACATTCTAAATATAACTGTACAAGGCTCACACAATAAAATTCTTCTTATTAAAATTGTATTTAACGAAGGGAAGTTAAAGAAGGGAAGCATAAAATCGTGCCCCCTTGTACGTAACCTCATAGCACCTGGCTTTTCATTAACCGTGTAGATGTGACGGAGGCAGTGATTTTTGGCGCATCTGTTGTAGAGTTAATAGATTAGTGAATAACTTATGTATGCTGTTTTAATCATATTTTAGGTGAAATTTGGTGAATTGATGTCACCGTTTTATCTCAGCCATCCCTCTGTTATAGTTCGGTGAGTGGTTACGTCTGCTGTTTGTCATATTTGCAATTACTTTGTAAAAAAAACTCCGAGTCTGGCAGTCATTACTGTATGTTTTTTGGCTGAAGTTGTAAGCTTGCTTCTTTTCTCACCTTCTGTTGTAATGTCTGTTTACATTGTGTAGCCACACTGCTACATTAGTATGTTACATGCCTATTTCTGCTCCTCAATTCCACTTTGTGTGGTCTTTTAAAGCCCCTAACATACATTTGGGAGACTGGCCTCACATGAGTTAATGCAGTTACAGACTATAGGGCGCTCGTGAGAGTGCATATGTCCGCCAAGTCTGTTTTACAAGTCCTTAGCTTTAACCGTTTTGGAGCTATTAGCATTTAACGCCCAAAAATTTAGGGTGTCACGTGACACTGGCCACGCCCCCTTTTCGAAAAAAAGGCATCGTGTCCAGACTGTCCCTGGAAACATGCACGTCAGATATGAAGTCCGTAGCTTTAACCATTTTAAACTGGTCTGCGCACACACAGAAACACAGACACATATCGAACGAACACATTATCTCCGCCATTCACTTCGTTCACTTGGCGGAGATAAAAATAGCAGGTTATATAAAAACT
>Ga0209679_1001288_pt1 | contig 10548 bp, 9 predicted proteins | sample WorMetHEROISLAND_4_FD_187408 | JGI IMG/M metagenome (GOLD analysis project Ga0209679, IMG submission 187408) | Marine gutless worms symbiont microbial communities from Max Planck institute for Marine Microbiology, Germany - Olavius sp. 2 HERON... ...
CTTTGAACAATTTAAGCGGCTACTAAAGACATTTCTGTTCGGGTGCTGGGATCGCGGCGCATTGTGACTAACTGTTAATCTGCGCCTCATAAGTTCTCTTACTTACTTACTTACTTACTTACATATGTACAAAATTAGTGTTAGTTAGTGATTTATAGCAGTTTGATGGAAAAGGTAGTTTAAACATTTCTTGATCATTATGTTGTTGATATCTGTCATTATATTTCAAAAGAATGATGATCTGATATACGTACATGGAATGCTGACCAAATGTGACATATTTAGGGGGCGTAAACTTTTGGCCCAGTCTGTGTATTGTTTACAGTATTACTGGCCGTCAGCCGTTGGTTAATCAGCCGTTGGTTAATTGTTTGCAGCAGAATAACAGAAACATGTCTCACAGTCTGTCAAGTTGGCTCAACAGCATCAAGTCTGATGACATCGACGGTGGTCTTGCAGCTGACTTTGATGGTTCATTTTCTGGTCTGGGATCTGAACTTAGTTGTTCTAACCCATATAATATGAGGTATTTGCTGAGCGATAATTAATTTCATTTTTTAACGTTTACAGAATGTTATTTTCATTATTGTACGTATGGTGACGTCGTCCTTTTTGGACATTGGAGACAGTAAACCTTAGTTTTGTGTCGTTTGATTCGTGCTATATATCTGCATTATTCATGTAATAACTGGACTGTCGTTATTTTGTTGTAATTTTGTTGTCATTTGTTGCGGTTTATTGTTGCATGTATTTGGTTTTATTTTTTTGTCTGATTAATAATCTGACAGTATTTATTGTTTTAAAAAGATGGTAAAACTGTTAACTCTTATGTTCCCACAGTGCTGGGAAGAGTTTAAGTTGATGTTTTAGTTCTTATGCATTTATTCATCTGATCAGCCCTAACGTCAGGATTGGATATAAGAAGCCTGTGGTTTTGTGCCACTGTGCATGTGTTACATGTCATGCTGTGATGAAGAGCAATGTAGTGATGCTTGTTGAAGAATTTGCTTCCAGTTGTCACTTTTCTTACTGATTAATGTATTTGAGACTGATCATTATCTATTTTTATTGTGGTAATAATAATAATGTAATCTTATTTTGGGAATTGAATGCCTTTAAAACAATGTTTGTAGGCTGAGGGTATCTTCCATTCTGGTTTCCAAAAAACCACTCGATCCTTTTTTACATAGATAAAGATTGTGCAGAGAGATGGTCGGACAGAACTGTTGTAGCATTTAGCTTGCTTGCAGGCAATGCGTTTTGTGATAAAATGTCAAATAAATTACTTCTACATGATATGATGCTTGTTTGGTTGAAGTGAAGCGCTGTTAGCATTGCCTCCAGTATTCAAGCAGGAAACATCGTAAGTTTACTCATTAATTTTTTATAGATTGAAAATATTTTGCAATAATTTTACATATTATTGAACTGTCATTGTCATATTGTCCAGGTTATAAGTCTTTTACTAAAATTTGCCAAGCTTTGTAGGGTGCTGTTTATACATGGTGACTCAATAAAAAGTGCCCACTTTGTCCTCGCTCATAACTTTTGACATATCTCAACTGATTTTCGTAATTTTTGGCAGACCTATGCTGTAGGAAATTTGCAAAAAGGCTGTTTACTGTATAATTAACCCACCTAATGCATTTTGTGTAACTGCACTACCTTGTAAAATCTTGGTTGCAATTTTAGTCATGTTTTTTGCTGCTAAAAATGTCACTGTTTTATTGTGGCAATATCTTTGTCAGTTTTTCCAAATTTCAAAATTTCGCAATTTTTGTTAGAATCATACCTGACGATTATCAGTTGTTCACTAGTTTTGTCTCAGCTAACGTTGGAAATCAGCTTAAAGTTAAGCCTAATGCTATGGTAGCAGATGACACATTGATGCCACAGTGTGCCACGTCTCACTGTGCATGCAAGATGGCAGCAATGTTGACTCATGAGACATCAGAATTATCTGGTCCCTACCTATGGCCACCTGATAGGATGTCACTGGGAACATCTGCTGTAATTGTGCTGTTGTGTTATTTCACTTTATTGCATGAACAGAATCTGAAATTAAGATTTTTACACTTACTGTAAAGATTTTACAAGGTAGTGCAGTTACAGAAATCGTGTAAGGTAGGTTAATTGTATCTCCCCTTGCTGCAAATTTATTGCAGTATATGTCTGCCAGAAATTATGAAAATTGGTTGACACACATAAAGGAGAAAGTGAACCTTTTTATTGAGACAGTGTAGAATGATTCTGCTACTATGTGAAACTTTCGGCATGAACTAATAATATAGGTCATTGCTGTGTGTTTATATTTCATAGTCATTTTTTGTCATTGCCGTCATCTCTGTATCTTATTGACGTAGTGTCACTGTTGTTGGACAACAATGACGTGTAGTAATGGTCATGTATAGTTGTTGCTATGCGTGTCATTCAAAGTCATTGAAGTTGTCATTGATAAAATTGTTTAGATTGACGTTGTTATCAGGTTATTGTTGTCCTCAGTTTGTGACGTAGTTGTCATCTGTGTCAACATGGTCGTCGTACCAGTCAAATACTTAATGGCTGGTATAGGGGTGTGCGGAATCCGATGAAAATTTCGAATGTCGGTTGGTTTTAAAAAACCGAACCAAACTGAACTGACCTCAAAATTCAAAAACCGAAAACTCGGTTTCCGAGGTTCGGTTTTCAAAAACCAACTGTGGCGGTTTGGGGACGGTTTTTCACGTTGTCTCATTAACAATTCATCTTGCCGCATGATAGGATCAACAGTCAACATATTTTTCTTCATGCCATATCTCTGCACTTCTAGTTCTGAGTCACTTTGGCTGACAATTAGTTGGACCAATTCAGCATGGAAGTACGTCACTTCTAGCGTCACGCACATTAAACAACACACTGTGCAAAAAACGAACCAAAAACCGAAACCGCAGTTAATTTAGTAAAACCAAAACCGAACCGAAAACCGCAGTTTTTTGCAAAACCGAACCGAAGTCATTTTTTGCTAACCGCACATCCCTAGGCTGGTATAGTGGCGTGGTTTTAAACCACAGCAGTGTTGTTGCTTGTAGTCAGGTGCTAGAGGTAAGTTGTCTTGTAGAATGGAGAGTGTTACTGTTGCAGCAAAGCACGCAGTGATGACAAGACTGAGGCTAATGCACAGCCGACATCACCATTCACTGGTTACCTGATCAGTGGCCGATCTTTAACACTGCCGGGCCGTAGTTCTCCAACTGGTTCGACAGCATCCAATCAGTCGACTGGCATCTCAATATCAAACACGCATTCACTGTCGCTGCCGAACCTGCAGCAGCATTGTACAGATGCATCGAGCTTTATCAACGACACAATCAACACGGAGTGGGTCAGTTTGATGACTTCAATGAACCTCGGTGAAGTTGGTGATGTCGAGGACTCCACTGAAAGTCGGTCAGTTAATTTCACAAAAATACAATCTTATTGTGACTTACACGTTAGCATTAGTTCAGTTTTTTGAGTTGCAGTCCTATAGCTTTATACCATTTTATTGAAATACTGTGTTTCTTCTTGGACTGCAGTCATTTATGGCAGTGAGAGTGGACTGACGTTGCAAGTAACATTCGAGGCGGAGCAGGCAGATGTCTGACATTATGTACTTGTGATCAAGATTGTTTAGCTGCTGCTAAGTACAAACATCTAAGGCCGGCTACACTCGATTGATTTGTGTCGGCCGGCAAAATCAGCTGATTTTCTGTGTTGCACAACCGATCAAACATATTGTCAGCCTTAAAAATCCAATGACAAAATATCAGCCCATTTTTCTCTACTTTGCTCAAGAATAATCGGCCAGTATTCTCCTAATGTTGCATTGTGATTGGTCGACGGCTGTGTTTACCATGAAGATGGAATGGACGGAGGAAGCTGTTGAAGAGTTGCTTTATAAAATATCACAAATTCACAAACTGATGTGTGTTCGATCCAAAGGCTGACAAATATCATGATTGCGATTCTAAAATGCTGTTTGTGGAAGTGGTGAAGCATCCAATTAAGTAACTGTTAGTATTGTATCAAATGCAAGCAACATGACAATAATTAGGTTCCCACACCTCCTGGAAAGTCCTTAAAACTACTGGATTATTTGTTCAGATTTCCAGGCCCTGGAAAGTCCTGGAAAAGCATTCCTTCAAAAGTTGGTTACATCCCTCCATATCCTCGGATTGTGGCGGCTTGTGACCTTATTCTGTCGGCCCTTTGGGCCTTGGCCTACTCTCGGCCCTTCGGGCCTCTGTCGCACGCGAGCTGTCCAACCGCCCTGCCAAGCAGCGGCCCGGCGCTGCAGTGAGAGTTGACTCGGCCAACGTCCAAGTCTATATATATCCACAGCAGCAAAAGTGCAAATGCACTCAACACAGTGTTTTAAAATTTTAATTTTCTTCCCACCGGTGACCCCTGTCGACATAAGACCCAGCCCATGTCCTGCACACACATGGCACGTGTCTGCACGGAAAATTTTGCCGCCGTACGTCGCGCCATTTCAGAGGAGATAGTGGACAGACGCTAAGGCGACTTTTAAATATTATAATAGATTATTACTGAATACAGCAGTGTAATTTTGGCCTCTATCGCTCTCTATACATTGCCACACCTTTATTCACGTCAGCAGTAGTTTTTTTGCTGGGGGGGGGGTTATTTAACAGCGGCTGTTTACCCTTGACATTTACGTTTTTGCATTACGAAAATGTCCTGGAAAAATAGATTGGAGATCCTGTAAAGTCCTGAAAATATTGTCGAATTCTGGGACAGTGATAGAGTGAGAACTCTGAATAATAAATATTGTCATGAGGATCTGTTACAGTAGTTTTGTTTTTACTTTGTTAAATAGTATTGTGCGTATGGGTCTAGCAACAATTTTGTCATCTGCATCTGTGTCTGTTTTTCATTTCCCCCGCATTGTCAGCCAACTGTGTCATCCGATAAACGTACTTGGCGTGTGACGTGAAAATCAGCCGGCGTAGCCATGACAAACCACCATTAATTGTCCAATTTGATGTTGTACATCAAGCAATAGTGATTTGACTGGACGATAACTGTGTTTACCATGGAGATGGAATGGATGGAGGAAGATGTTGGACACGTTGTTTGTGTCAGGAAGGTCCTTTGGCCTCTAAAAATTACTGCATCAGCAGTCATCAAAGTTCAGTTGGACTCCTTTGAGGGATTAATGGCTGACTCAGGTGAACCTAGAAAATGGCTGTTAAAGTGGTTGTGAGTTCATGCAGATTAAATGAAACAGTGTAATGAATTGTTGTAGATTTCAGTACATATTAAATGCTGCAACATCACCGGCAACACGCATGAGTGAAGAGACGCTGACGTATCTCAATCAAGGTATTGCAATAACTTAATGTAGCCACTAGCCATGGATCATTTTGAATCTTATCATATTGAGCTGAAGGTATAGTAATACAGAACTGAAATGTACAATACAGTACAATGTGCAGTCAGCACGTTATCTGCAGGGCAACCGTCTTTTCCATCGGCAGGCATACCGCAGGGTCCTTGGCACCAATCCTGTTCCTTCTTTACATTGCCGACCTGCTACAGCTGATTCATTGCCATCTTGTGACCCCTCAGGCTCACGCCTATGCTGATGATGTCCAGACTTATGGCTCATGTACGCCGTCAGATGTTAACCAGCTGCCCGATGTCATTGCATGGAAGATGTTGCATCCTGGATGATGTCCAACTGCCTTCAGCTCAACCTGTTGAAGACCAAGGTTCTGTGGTGCTTGTCAGCTCAGCACTGCTGTAAATTCTGTCCGCACCTCTCAGTGTCGGTCTGGTAACCATCGCCCCTGCTGCTGCTGTCAAGAAGCTCGAGGTACATCTGGATGCTGACTTAACTTTCGGGACCCATGTCAATGCCGTTGTCAGATCATCCTTTGAAGTCTTCGTCAGATCCGTAGTGTGCGGTGCCGTCTACCTCAACGTGCCTTGCTGATGCTGATACATTTCGTAGTCGTCACCAAGGGTTGACTACTGCAACTCACTGGATTTTGTGTCCAATCACCTACTGAGCAGATTGTAGTCTGTTCTCAATGCCGCCACTCGGATCATCTTTTCAGCACGGATGATCGACCACATTACGCCACTGCTTCACGAGTTACACTGGCTACGAGTGCCAGAACGAATTCAATACAAGCTGTGCATTCTGGTATACCAGTGCCTGCATGGTGCAGCGCCGACGTACCTGACCGGTAGTCTTCGACGCGTCGCAGACGTTGACTCAAGTCACGGTGTCGACTTCTTTCTGCCAGCTGGTTGACACTGCTCATGCTGTCCACCCGAAGCTCCAGTCTTGACGACCGCACTTTTCCAGTTGCTGCAGCACGGCATGGAACAGTCTGCCATCTGCAGTTTGCAATGCTGCCATGCTGTCGACTTTCCGCCAGCATCTAAAGACCTATCTGTTTAGAAACAGCTTTGTTAACTGATAACTCAGCGATACATCCATGACACTCTGCGTATTTGTTTTCTTATTTGTTTTGACTGCTTTTTTGTGACAGTGTAAGGTGCAGGACCTGCAGAATATTCACAGACTGTGTTGATGCTATTTGACTGTGTGTAAACGTGATGAGCAGACATCATAGCACTGTGTGCCAATCAACTTGTGACACCTGCTGTGCATTGTATGTTGTCATCTGAGCTCATGTATACAGGCATTGACTAGTGATGAAGTACTGTTTAAACAAACATTTGTGAAATGATAAACTAAATATGGCAGAGTAAAAGCGAAATGTTTTTGCTTAGTTACTTTGCTGAACTATTATTTATCTTGTGTGTACTTATGGTTAACATGACTTATGTTTTGTGATTAAAGTGTGGGCTACGAGTTATGTACTGGTCAGTGTTATTATGTAGTGGTCAGTGTTACTATGTACCGGTAGTGGTCAATGTTACTGTGTAGTGGTCAGTGTAATTATGTACTGGTCAGTGTTACTATGTAATGGTCAATGTTGTGGGTGTGTTATATGTTATGTGTTATGTGCAGGTCAGTCATATGAAATGAAGCTGAAGCGACTTAAAGAAGGCAATGATGCAGATGAGCAGTTACTCAAAGTACTTGTTATTGATCGCTCTTATTTATTAAATAGTTCCACTTTTTACGTTTATTTGCAACTAATAGACATTTTCGACTTTAGTTTAAAATTTCTTTTACTTAATATTGCTTGTGACCAAGAGGTCCTTTTTGGATGGCAGCCGGGTGGTTAGAACGAGCACCCAGCTTCGTCCAATCGTACTGAGTACAGTTTGATCGTTGTGGATTTCTGATGCCATATTAAAGTCTATTTTCTTTGCATCCTAAGTCAGAGGAATAGCTAGCGAGTCCGTGACGTTTCCTGTGATAATAGACAAGGAAGTTTACAAACCCATATATTCTCGCGTGATTGCACACTTTAGTTTTTGCTGAAATCCAATGATAAACTCGTTAAACATTCACTCAGTTGTTTTTTTGCTTTTTGTGTCAAACAGCTGATCACAGAAAATGTGAGACCCCGAAAATGTTGTTTATCAGTGGTTTGTGCCAGTTAGAGCACTGCTGACCTAGTCTCTGATTGTTTTGTATACTGGGGTGTCATCTTTGTCTCCTTCCTGCCACCCAGTAATCAGCACAGTAATTATGCAGTTTGATAAAATACGAATTCATGTGGGTACTAAAATAATTTATATTACAGTAACTTGAGATAGATAAATTACTAAAAATTCACCAGTAAGTTAGTAAGTAAGAATTTCCAGAGGTGCAATTTTAGCAAAATTAATCACAATGTGCTGCGATCTCGCACCCGAACAAAAAATCTTTATCAACCATTGAAGCTGTTTGTAGCCGATGTCTGTTTCCTATGAGAAGCTGGAAGGCTGTTGCACAGCTTTGGCCACAAAATGTTGCTGTCCGCCTGACGTCACATATCCTGGAGTTGGCACCAGTAATTTAACAGCAGATGTCTGAAAAGGTGTATTGTTGATCCCTCTTTAAGATTGGCAGAACTTACTTCAGTGAGTGATTTTTGCCCGGCAGATTGTTTTCACTGTTTGCAATGACAGTGATTGGTCTTTAGTTCTATGGACTTATAGAGTTTCATTGTTCTGATTCGAGCTGTGCTTGCCTGTTTTGTGTTATAAATATATGTATGTATGTTCCGTCAGAAAACAGACTGGCATTGTCCTGTGAGTTTTTGATGTCTGAAGTTATGGTAGAGTGCAAGAGTGAATAATTAAGAAATGTATAACTTTGTGTAGTGATGAGAATATTGTGTCATTACAGAGCATTGTGAGGGTTGTCTTCCATGAGCGTCGTCTACAATACATGGAGAAGGAACAACTTGACGTCTGGAAGCTGACACGGCCTGGCGAACGCATTGTTGACATTGGTGATTGTTACTAATGTATCAGTTACCACTAGTTTGATTTGGTCTCCTGTTACTTGATATAACTGAAGGACCACGAACAGTAACCTGTTTGTTATTAGTTATCACTTAGAATTGTGGTGTGTGTAGACATACCACTGTGCCGTGGCTTACTTGATGTGAAGATCGACCCACATCGCTTGAACTGTGTTGAGTTTGTCTGGGATCCGCGGCCGCAGGTGGAGACTAAAGTGGCCATCAAGATTCACTGCATTAGTACAGAGTTCACAGCCAAGAAGCACGGTGGAGAGAAGGGTGTGCCGTTCAGAGTCCAAGTTGAGACGTACACACATTCTGCAACAGCAACTGATCATATTCCTTTCCTGCTTCATTGTGCTTCGTGCCAAGTCAAAGTCTTCAAGGTCTGCTGGACCTACTGTTACTTCCTTGTATCAGTTAATTACTTCATGTTCTTGGTGATGTGAGTTCTGAATTGTCTGTTTGGACTACTGAAGGTTAGAACATTTAATAGCATATTTATTACCTTCACTGCCGCTTAGCGAGCGGAGAAGTATTGTGATACTCGGCATCATATCTGTGTGTCTGTGTGTCCGCAGAGCTGTGACTGCATGCAGCATTAGTCTCGGTGGTGAAGGTGTTGTGCTGTATCCAGTACTCTTTAGTTGTTTATTGTCGTCTGTCATATTTTGTGTATTCTGACTAAGTATTATTGATGATATGATGTCTAAGTGTCTTGTATAAATTAAATGTATGAAATATGTTTGCTGTTCATTGCCTTATTATAACACGCGTATGTGACATCAAACACAAATAGATTTTCATAGTCGATATATATATATACATGTGTTTCAGTAACTTTGTCTTTCATTTGTGAACTGTCTGATATAGCTAATTGATCAAGTTGATTTGTTATTATTTGCAGTATTTAGCCTTATTTAATGTGATGATAGAAGAGCTTGTCATTGACGATGTTGATGGTGTCACTTGCCATCTGCTCTGACAGACTACAGTGACATTGCACTCTCTGCTTGTGCATCTACGTGTTATGCTGATAGCAGAGTAACAACTGCATAACACTCTCTCATGTTATGTGTTAGGTTTCTATTTAGCAGCAAGCAAACGTTGCAATGATTACTGTGATTCAGTTCATTTTTGTTGTTTTTTGTAATTCTTAGCATTACAAATATTGTGTCTGTATTGTGCAGCCTAAAGGTGCTGATAGAAAACATAAAACTGACCGTGAAAAGATTGAAAGGCGATCAGCTAGTGAGAAGGTAATTGATGTATATTGTATAACACTTATTGTCACTGGCACAGTGGCATTTCCTCTCCTGGATCCAATCCTGTCTGTTCGGTAGGACTCAGTCCATACACACTCGTCAGCTGTCACTTCATGCTCTGTGGATGTATCCGAAGGCTCTGTCCTTAGGCCGCTACGTTTTCCTGTATATACCACCACTGTCGGCAGTAGCCCAGACACACAATGTATTTCAGCAGCAGTACGCAGATGATATGCAACTTTATGTCTCTCTGTCACCTCTTAACTACTATGATGACATTGCCGTGCTTTAGTCATGCTGACATATTTTGGCTAAAATTATGGTTACCTTCTTTTAATGATTGCATTTATTTTACGTAGAAACAGTGCAACATTTGTTTGTCGTCATTGTTACAGTTGTCAGCTGTCTGTGTTCGCACTGGAAATTTCTGCGTTTTATGTTGCGTGTGTGTTTAGGAAAAGTTTCAGCCGTCTTATGAGTGTACTGTACTGACTGAGGTAATTGCCAGTCCAGTTTGTAATTTGTGATATTAATTCTTTGTCACAGATTGTTGTGTTGTATGAAGCTCACTTATGTAGGCATAATCTAATTAAGCTCGCTCATGGAGGCATAATTTTTGTGTTTTAACAATGCTTGTTTTGGCTGTTTTCATTCTCTGGTCTTCCTGTGTTTCTTGCAGTGATTTTCTATTCCATATTTTAAAATCTATTATTTTATTCTGTGTAGCTAGTTTAATTTCCATTTCTGTTCCATTTTCATTTCCTTTTTTATAGAGCTGTCGAATTAACGCGTTAATTAACGCATTAACGCGTTAAAGAATTAATCGCGATTAAAAAAATTAACGCCGTTAAAAAAATTAACGCACA
>Ga0209679_1001289_pt1 | contig 10544 bp, 6 predicted proteins | sample WorMetHEROISLAND_4_FD_187408 | JGI IMG/M metagenome (GOLD analysis project Ga0209679, IMG submission 187408) | Marine gutless worms symbiont microbial communities from Max Planck institute for Marine Microbiology, Germany - Olavius sp. 2 HERON... ...
CTTGTCCTGTCAAGTGTTATGATGGTGACACAGTCAAGCAACTTGTACAAGAATCGTGCACAAGTATATGACAGACAATTAAAGACGGCTTAGATTAACAATCGCCGTGGTGACCACGTGTTTACTATTGCTATACAAATGAATATGTACCCAACAATCCACATTTTTACATTTTTATCAATAACGCCAAGCACCGAAAATATTGTTTTTGTTTTGCTATCAACGAAGAATATCAAATCAGGGTGGTGCCGACTTGCAGCAACTTTGTCGAGTAGATAATCGAGTAATGGAATACGAATTTGGTCAGTAACTAAATAAAATACGAGGTCACTTGTTATGTGATAACCAAAAGCTTATCTTACATATGGCCAATCACAGCTGCCGAACCATGTCAGCGCTGTTTGGCTTGTTGCGTACTTTTTCACCCCGCCCAAAAATTCGGGTGTAAAGGGTTGGGGTGTGGGTCGATGTTCTCAACAGAAAACCTGCAATATCTCTGAAATGGGGCAAGATAGGACCAACGTTACCACTGATGACCAATAGGAAGTCGCGTAGGCGCTTTCGATTGGCGCCAAAATCAACGACCTTGGATGACCTTGAAGGGCCATCATGCACTCCGTTTCAAAACACATGCGTCTTTCGGAGCCCGCCAAGAAAACGTGAATGAAGATAGACCTATACTATGACCGACGAAGACTCTATAGATTCTGGCAATATAAGATTTATGCGGATATTCGCGGGGGTTCCCTTAGGAAATGAGGCCAACATTATCATATAGTATATTATTTAGTCCCTTGTCGCCTTGAGGTCAGTACCTCAAAAATAGTGATGTAAAATTTCAAGAAATTTTTTGGCGTGAAATATTTCCTGAAATATTTCTGAAAGATTTAAAAAATCACGTTTTTCGGGCAGTACAAAGTAAGTAAGTACACGAGTTAAAGGTAAGTATATGTTGTTATGCATGAATAGCATTATGTATTTCCTACTAACTTCCTATACTTTAATCATGTTTTTAAGTTTTTAAGTCACTTTATAATGAAAATTAATAATTTCATGAAATATTTCAAAGAAGTGGTCTTGAAATATTTCAAAATTTTCATGAAATTATTAAATAATTCAAAGTGAAATATTTCATCGTGCATCTCTACTCAAAATACACGACCTTGAATGGCTTGAATGGGCATTTTACGTTAAATTTTCACTATTACGAACTGACTTTGAGAGTAGTATTCGCTGGCTTCGAAAGTATTATTTACTTTATTATTATTATTATTATTACTGTAGTCTATTTACATACGCGTGACCAGCAGAGATGTGGGAAGCCCATCCCAGACGTTTCACTACATTACCTTGTGAAGTATTAATGTCAGTTTGTGAAGACCTGTACTAATATTTCAAACAGTAGTCTAGTGAAGTAGACAAGGTGGAATCCTTGATGATCACTTTACAGCGACCTGCTGATAAGTGTGCCAGTTGAGAATCAGTCAACATTTGACAAAGTTATGAAAGTCACTCCGTTATTTTTTGTACCACCCGGTATGTGGTGTCACAATAGGAATAAGAAGATAAGAGTTCACTATTGCAGTTAGTTACATGTGGTTATAATGTAATAACAAGAACGGTGAAGAACTTCACAGAACAAGTTTTACTGCTGTAAAAGTTTCAGACAATTGTACCACTTGCACATCAGCAGTAACTTGCCAAAACTGTGAAGAAATTGATTAGCACAAAATAAATCACAATTTTACTCAAAGATAAGTAATAAAACAATGGTAAGCATATCGCAGTATTGAAAAACCTTGTCTGTTATCTGTTTATTTTATGGCCACGGAGGAAAACTGCACAAATACACCATTGCAAATATCATATTGGCACTACAGATGCACAGCAACAAAACATATCAACTAAAGACACGTGGAAAATACACAACAATTTAACAAAACACCCAATAACAATATCGTGAACAGAAGCATTGTTACACAATTTACTATACACGCATCAAGAGCTACCATTAATTGACACAAAAGTACTCTTTTTCCAATTTCTATTAAGGATTAAAAATTCAAGCTTCCTCAAGAAAAACCGTTTTCCTTTATTAAGCTACTATACTTTTAATTTCAATAGATGTAAAGCAGTGCAAAAACACAACACACAAGAGTAAGCTATGTACTATGTGTCAAAAAGAATAATGCTTAATATGCAAAGAACACAGAAGTATTCTATGTAACTGTGGTAAGCTGAAATACAGTGAGTTACATTGATCAGTACACGCCTTGAAACAGTAGTTTATGAAGGATGAATAAACTGTCACATAATATGACCACTTAACACAAACTGTTCAATATTATATACCATTATGTTCACGATAACAGCATCAAACTGCAACAAACTACTAAAAATCTTTCACTTACAACACAGACACTTACAGGCATAATGCAATTTGCTACAGATGTCCGTAATATCAATTTATCTCTAAAATGTGCTTAATTCAGTATACATGTATTATTAAAGATTTTAGCAGCACAGGAGCCTAACAAAGGGGTTCTGCATCCCGCAGCCCTGACGCATGTCACGTGTTGATATTTCGCAGATCTGGTGAGATTTATAGGAGGAGGGAAAGGCCTAACTGTTGAGCAAACTATTCAGTTTCCAACCAAGTGAAATAAAAAAATATGATAACAAAGAATAGCAAACTCATTCTATGGCCCTTATTCCAAGACAAACTGCTGGTACCAGTTACATCAAAGAAATCAATCATTCACTACCACCAGAGTCACTCTGGTTATGTCTTCCTTGTTTAAATGCAAACTTCTCACATCTGTCAGCTACTTTCTGACAGTGTCTGCCTCTAGCATTAGCAGCACACTCCATAATTTCAACTGATCATTTTCATACTTGACCACAGCATCTCAAACCTATAAACCATAAAGAACGAGACTATAAAACCAAAAAAACAACAAAAGACTAGTGGAAAAACATAACTGTGAAATACAAGGAACATACTCCAAGACCAGCATGAATTAGACAGCTGACAAACCAGTGCCAGATTCAGGAATGTGCTAACTGAGCTGTAGCACAGAAGCCTCCATATTGTGACAATTTTTTGCTGATTTTTGAATTCATAAATGGTAGTAATGTGCCAAACAGTATACATCACATACTTTAGGTTTATTCTACAACAAAAATGGCTCTTATTCCAGTAGACTAAGGATCCCAAACATGCAGCTGCAGCACTTGCTTGGACTTGCAAGTCTCCAATAAATGCTGGAGACAGGAGTGGGTGGGTGAAGAGACTGTCATAAACCTGACACTCAGGGCAGAAAACAGAAAGAAGAAGAAGCTGTCAAGTGAGCAACCGTAATTAAGGAACATCTGAACCTGTTTTTTTTACAACAATAAGTAGACTGAGCTAGTAAACTCGCCAAACCTTTAAGCCTATTAGAAGTAACAACTATAGTTTGTAGTTTAAAATAATGATGCATTTATCATTTATAAAAATGCATGCGGCCGGCTGACTGGCGTATATTTTCCAATGAGGCCCACATATCCAACTGGGTCTGAGACAACTGCAGTAGACCATGATAGTTCAGTGTTGTTCCTGCTTCAAGCAGCAAGAGTGTACATCTGCCAGCAGAATCAACAAATTTAATGTTGATATCTCTCCCAAGTTTTGGCGTAAATAAATTGTCACAAAACTGTTGTTTTTACTTAAGTTTAAGCTAATGGTGAAAAGGACACATGGAGTTGCTCATCAACACAAGGCAGCACACGAGCCTCCACACCTAAATGCAGCACTGTGATAAACACAACTGAACTACGACAGCAAGACAGAAAGTTTACAAGCACAAAACACAGACCTCAAAAACACAAATTCATATTTCCTAGTGGCTTAACACATAATTTGTATGAAGCATCATAATGGATAACTTTCTACTTCCTATACTTCTTAGTAACAGTGATATGCACAATAAGTGACTACACACACTGTTAGCGATTGATAAAAAATGGTGACGCACAGTTTGTGCAGAAAAACAAATACTTATCACAAGAGAAAAACCAGTTGCAAATCTGCTAACACAAACAGCACTTCTAACATCAAGTACAGACAAAGAGCAATGCAGTTTTAAACTGGTGACAGTGACAGACCTTAAGTATGTGCAGAAAGAGTTGTATGAGAATGGTAAAGAGAAAACATCCACGGGTTTCTCACAGCAATAGGAAGATAGCTGCATAGCACTTTTGCAGTAATAATAGTAATGTAATTGATTTCTGCGGTATTAACAAGGGAACGCGATCACTTTTTGCATCAAGCTTCACACACGTCTGTAAGGCTGAAACTTTCCTTGTTAAAGAACCAACAATGTGCTTGTCTCCTCATAAGCCCCTTAATTATGCACGACTCAGATGGAAGAAACCTGAAAATGTGCTCATCTCTTTATATGCCCCTAATAATTATGCACGGCTCAGACGGAAGCAATCCGGGACTGTTTTTACTGGTGGGAACAGGCTGGTATGGGTATCAAGTCTGTGTGAGTGACACAGGAATTGAAACAGAGGTGTCAAGAACTGTATCAGAACAACTAAAATGGATGCAGGAATTGGCAAGGATGCGAAACAACACGCTCTTCACACCGTTCTGTGCAACTCTTAAACAGGAAGCCCAATAAACTGTCACCGTGTTTACAGACTAGACACAGAGCTAATGCACAATATCACGGAATATACACATCCAAGCAGCATGACAATATTCACACACAATAAAGTCTGATTACGTTACATAGATTACAACAATAAACAGGCAAGCAAACGTTGCCGACAGCTACATCTATCACATATACCATGAACTTCCTATATTTTCAACAGTCCATCAATATACCAGTGCATACTTTATAGTGGCAGAAGTAAAACAGAGAGAAATTGGTAAAAAAAGCATCTATTGATAAAGTATGCACGTTTTACGTGTAACTGACTGGTGGAAATACTCTTTCTTTTACACAAACACAGTTTGACACACTTGCATTCTCAGTTTGTGGCCCGACTATCAGACTATATGACTCTCCTGCTGCCTTCACACGAGCACCAAAGACCTAACATTTTAACGCTGCTTTTAATCTTTTAGTTTTTTAGACGGCTGATCTGGCATCTGACTGGTAACATGCATGACTGGGCACTAGTACTGTTGATTGTATGTATAATACTGTACTGTTTGTAACACAAGATTGTTCATAACTCGATGCATGTGCTGATTATTACTACTAAGTATTTCTGACATATTTTTACACTGCAGACATGTTAAACTGGCTTCAGATTCAATTATAACATGGTGTTTATGCTGGCTCCCACATTTCCTAGACACTTTGCAGTCTGAATAAAGTCATGTATTGAAAACATATAAAATCACTTAAATTAACATGCTTTGCACATAATTAATGTGCAGTACATTATCAAATGTGCCCAAGATTAGCATCTATGTGTGTCAGATTACAAATTGCAGAAGGTGGCTGACCCAGTGGCCAGCCTGTTAGGTCTGCCAATAGGCATCCAAAAAAGACACGTACTGTATTAACAAAATAACTTGACATGCATTACTCGAGGACAAACTTTCATAAAGCAGGCCTACAGTTATACAGAAATCGGACACTGCACTGTAGCACAGACGTCATTATAATGGAGGTAGAGTAGTGAATTTCAAAATCCAAGTTACTATTAGAAGAGTGTGCAGTCAACGTGTTTCGGTCATTTACACACCACTAAAAGCTCCACACAAGTTGAGTCACTTCAGCGACAATAGTGATCTGCTTAGAACAGATGACAAGAAGCACACAACAACAGCTGAATAAGTTAATACATAACACAGTGGATAGAACCGTCTGAATGAGGCTCGTCCTAGCAGCAGCTGCTCAGCGACATTCCCATATTTTCACCGACTGATCGACGCTGCCCGTAATAACATATGGGGATGTCCTGTGAAAGTCTGCAAAAAACAACAAAAACCAATACACTGCATGGTGGGACAGAAATGGAGAACCAGTAGAATAACTACAATAATATGTCAAGAAAATGACAACACGATGATGAGATTATTATAACAGCAAGCAACGACAAGCTTCTACTGAAGCCTCACTCAAGAGTCTTGTATTTCATTTTCAATGTATAAAACACAAGAAAAGATGTCGGCACTCATAATATGTGGCCATCTGTCCAGTTGCCAAGCGACAGTATATTAGGCGTGACAATGGTTTAGGCCTAATTTGCGGGCGGCGCCTAAGCTGCCGCCACTTGATTTCCATCCATAAGTAAACATGACACCAGATTGCTGTGGAGGTTTTTGACGTCCACTGACTTTGATCTTAGATCTTTTCAACTGAAAATTGGCACTCCACTTACTCGTGCCCTGAGCAAGGTTTACACCAGTTTTGATTTTGTACTGTTTTGTTTTTGAGTTACGAGCCGGTATGGGTCAGACAGTCAGACGGACGGGCAAAATGCAGCCTATAGGAAGGCTGCATAATTACAGAAGAAGACTGAAGGCAATATTAAACAATTACACAAATAAAGTGGCAAAACTAAATAAGAGTGTTACCTAAAGATGTTATGAAGTGCTGGTGAGCTTCAACAGTTTTGCAGTTTCGCTTGTTCTTCAAATCCCATACTCGCAGTGTCTTGTCATCAGATGCCGACAAAGCAAACTTTCCGCTTGGATGGAAAGCTATCCCTCGAACCCAGTTGTCATGACCGATCTTCAACAACAACGAAAACCACCGAATGTCGACAGGAATCAGTGATTGGCGATTCTCAGTACTGAAATAGCTTTTAAATATCAAGCAGAAACTGAAAACACACTGTCAACGTTATTGCGAAACTGCAGCAGAGAATCCACGATGAATACACAGCCGACTGTACATACCAAAGTGAACAGACTCAACCCAGTGCCAACATCCCAGATCTTTATCGTTTTGTCCCGTGAACCAGACGCTAAGAATGGACCAGCATTCTGAGCCTTTCTACCCTGAACAGCACAAAAGAAGATAACCATTTTAATTTTTTCTTTTAAATTTCTTCATAATGCAAAAACTCATCATTTTGTACTTTTTTCTTTCTGAGTTACGAGCCCATACAGGACAGACGGGCAAGACGTGTAATAAGGCCTATAGGATGGCCACATAATAATCTATAATATCCAGCGGTCTTCTTAAATTCACCTTCCATTATTCTTCCCCGTCTGTAGCCATCAATTTACACTGTAGCTATGAACTAAAAGTTACACTCATTATGCAAATAATAATACTGTAAATGCTAAAATATATAGTTCAAAATGTAATCACAACAGTGATGCACTCCTCAAGACCAGGCACCTTGAGAACTAAATATAAAGTCTTGGCCTTGATGAAAAATTGAGAAGTTCAGGACTTTTTGTTAGTATTTTTATAGTTGATACAAAATGAAATAACTGTTTTATTCTTATTCCAGGGTGCGTACAGATCCTGGAAAGTCATGGAATTTAAAATTCAAATTTTCCAGGCCTGAAAAGTCATGGAATTAGGCCTACGTCCTGGAAAGTCATGGAAAATAAACCAAATGGTTGCCGCATTTCTGACCCGTGTATATGTTTTCGGCCTTTACATACATTATCATTGTCCATTGTCAGACTCTGTTTGATCTGTTGTTTAGTATAATTATGAATTGTGTTACATATTCAATGTTATATGAAAATCTGACTTGTGCGATATCCACTCGATTAAACAGTCCTGGAAAGACATGGAAAATGGACATAAATGGTCCTGGAGAGTCGTGGAAAACCACTTTCAGTGTTCTGTATGCACCCTGTTATTCTGCTCACCGGCACCTTATGTACTGAGCAGCATGTATTGGCTACTTCATTTTATTTTTAAGCCAATTCCATGTTCTTTGTCTTCAGCCAAAGAGATCTAGTCTATTGATCAGATCAGCTGCCGTGCGATGTTATATGGACAAAATGCAGCTCAAATAAACATCAACAAATTAGCTTAAACTGTCTGGGTCTATGCTGGACACAAGACAGTTCATAGATGTCAAACTGTTTTACTCTGTCAGTAACTGCTGCCATTTACAGTAAACACATTACGATCTAGGACGCATGCACTTAGTATACTGGCCTAGTGTATTTACACTACTTGATTGGTTAATTTTCAACACGCAGTGACATAACTACACTGTGTCTCAAAAAAAACGTCCCACTTATTTTTTGTGATAACTTCAGCAAATGCTGACCGATTTTAATAATTCCTTCACTGTTGCATTCGCAGATGAACGCAGATGAATCTGAATTAAACTCTACCACCTCACCTCAAAACTGTTGCCGCACTACCTTGCGAAATTTAAATGTTCAGTTTTTATGGTGTTAGTATTAGTAATTCAAACAACGTCACACTCACATGTTAAATTCGGCTTAGGAAAACTAACAAATGTTTCTGTTTGACAGACTGAAAGTGAAAGAATTTGGAACAACTCTGGAGAATTGTAAAATGTCTGGTATCAAAAAGAAGACATCTTTTTATTGGACGCACGCTTTGCACTAAGCCTAATGCTCAATCGTAGCACCAACGATGCGTTATTCAGTGTTTAGAAGGAACTGTCGCAAAATATCGTAATGGCATTAGCAGCGCCTAATAAAAATAAAATAAATTAATTTAAAATAATTTTATCAAACAGCATTATAGCCAATTTTTCATCCTGAAACGCGTAAACATGTGATCTTTTGCGTATTACTCTGGCATATTTAAAGGAAAAGTTTCACTGATGCACATTCAGATTTTGCAAGGTAGGGTGGCAACAGTTTTGAGGTGAGGCGGCAGAGTTTAATCCAGCTTCATCTGCCATTCATCCAGTGTGTATCAGTGAAAGAATTATTAAAATCGGTCAGCATTTGCTGAAGTTATCACAAAAAAATAAGTGGGACGTTTTTTGAGACACAGTGTAGATCTCTGGTATGCTTCGCTGACCAAATACTACATCAAAATAACTCGTTTTATCCAAATGTGATTTAAGCCCCGTTTATAGCGACACAACTCGACGTCGAGTTGAGTTGAGTTGAGTTGTGAGTTGAGTCGCTTTGGACACCCTCTACGACGCACGACCCCGATTGCCGACAGGCGTTGAGCGGCACGCAGCCAGTCAGTGCTAAGCAGGTCAGTTCGTTGTTTATACCACTCATTCTGCTGCTATAGTTCAATAAGTTTATTTTCTAATTCTTCTGTCTAACTTTCTATAATATCTATCCGGTTATACACACAAATTCGCGAATTTCGTGGCTATTTTGCATCATACATGACGTCATGACCCACAAACTACTTGAACTGGGTCACGACGTTCAGAACCGCCGACGTGCCGTCGGCGGACTGACAACTGGCAGATGAGTTGAGTTGAGTTGAGTTGTGTCGCTATAAACCGGGCTTTAGAAACCGTTACAAAAAGTAACAGAATTATAGTCTGCGATACCTTTGTACGCATAGAATAACAAAATTCGGATCAAGCTAAGAAGCACAAAATGAAAACTTTGATGTTAAATTAGCGTCTACGTCATTTCCGTCGGAGTGAATAACTGGAAGTTGTCGGAGTGAACTAGGCAGTGGCCGCTGTGTATACCACCGTATATATTTCTTTATTATTTCCACTGTTTATGTCAAAAACTGCAATTCCAGTTTTGTATTGTATTTTATTGAACGCTTGGCACGTTAATAATAATAAATATTAAATATTAGGGCTGCCGCGAGTACTCGAGTACTCGCGAGTAGTCGATTCCAAAAATTACTCGAGTAAAGTAAAGTAAAGTAAAACGTAGATTTATATAGCGCATCTCGTTAAAAATAACCTCTAATGCGCTGATTGAGTAATGAGTATTTTTGCTTCCGGTTGCAAATTTCCACTTCCGGTTTCAATGTTTGCAAATTAATTTATTGATTTGTTGCCGTTTGTGCAAATTTGGACTTTGCGATTTGTACCTTAATTAGTTTTAACTTCCAACTTCACTGCAACATTTCTGTACGTGCCTGTAGCCTATACTGGTACCATTTTGCCTAAGTATTAAAGTTGGGGGGGGGGGCGAAACTAAGTGTTACTTAACGAGTATTCGTTAAGCTACTCGGTCGAATACTCGACTCCAAAATTACTCGTTAGCGGCAGCCCCAATAGTAATAAATTGAATTTGTAAGCTTACACGGCGCAAAAAAGCAAAGTGTCTATAGCGCCGCGTCGCTGCTTCGATCGAACTGCGTGCGTAAACGCCAGACAGTCTAATTTCCGGGTTTGACCGGGGATTTAGCTCGGCTCACTGGCGTTTCGGCTTAACTAAAACGAATGAAGTCAGTGTCGCAACGATCGATCGAACAAGATAATACAGGACTTATATCGTAGCGAGGACGACGCCAATTTTCCGGGTGCAGTGTAGTACAATTAGAAGCCGCTTGCGTAATGGGCGTAGGGTAATTTGTTTCGGTCAAGGGGTGCACGGGTTGGTCGGTGAGCAAGCTCTTTATTACGGTACATTACGTGGCATTGCTTAGCGG
>Ga0209679_1001290_pt1 | contig 10544 bp, 10 predicted proteins | sample WorMetHEROISLAND_4_FD_187408 | JGI IMG/M metagenome (GOLD analysis project Ga0209679, IMG submission 187408) | Marine gutless worms symbiont microbial communities from Max Planck institute for Marine Microbiology, Germany - Olavius sp. 2 HERON... ...
GAAAATTGCATGATCCTAACTTCAACCGTTTTTGACATCCACCCGTGTGACAGACGGACGGACGGACAGACAGACGGAATTGCGATAGCATATGCGCGCTTAGCATATATGCTGTCGCGCGCAATTAAAAATTCACAAATTCGGTATTAAAAGTCAAACTGTTTTAGCCTATAGGCCTAACCTCTCACAGCTGTTAGCCTAAAGTCAGAAAGACCACTGTACTACACTGTGTCCCCCAAAACACGCAATTCAACAACAAAACTTGCACTGAAAGCCAGGAGATGTATCTCCACTGCTGCATTCCAAGTGACACCACCTTTTGCATAGAAGACCATCAGTGTCACAAGCTGGCGACCTCAGAGCTAGTATTGTCATCTTTCGACTGAACACACCCATTCTCGTTATCGTCGTCGTAGTTCGCTGCACAAGAAATCCATCGGCAAATTAACGCCGCTAACTGACGAACGCCAGATGATGTAAAATTCTTGGCAATTAAATCTGATGAGTACACTGAGTCAAAAAAGGACCTCTATGCTTCTGTCCCTAACTCTGGCAAATATTAACCGATTTTCATTTTTTCACTGTTGAATTTGGCAATAAATTTGCAACAAAACTTTTATTACATTGCCCACAACACCTTAAATGTGTTGCTGCACTACTTTGTGAAATGACAGTTATCACAAAAAACATTTTCATATTAAAACAATATATTCAACTTCAGTAGTGACAAACAAGATATCAGTTTATGACGAAGTTCAAATGCAAGTTACAAAGACTGTTCGAAATGTCCCCCTTTCGCACGGACACAGGCACGAAGTCGTGAACGCCACTGGTCGATCGCATCATCGATGAGGCTTTGCTCCAGAGTGTCCCACGCATCAATCAAACGCTGTTTCAGATCGTCAGCATCTCGCACCTTCGCCCAATAAATACTAATAAACAATAATCGTACCCCACACCTTGTAGTCAACAGGGTTGAGGTCGGAGCTGTTGGGAGGCCACAGATTGGGAGCAATGAAAGCCGGAACCTCTTGCTGCAGTAACATAACCGTCTCACAGTCCCTATTGTGCTTGCAAAATAACAAAAATAACAATTTTGAGTTCACAAGGTAGTGCAGCAACACGTTAACAGTGTGGTGGGCATTGTAATAAAATTTTTGTTGCAAATTTATTCCCAAATTCAACAGTGAAAAAAATTAAAATCGGTTAACATTTGCCAGAGTTGTGGACAGAAGCACAGAGGTCCCTTTTTTGACTCACAGTGTACTCATCAGATTTAATTGCCAAGAATTTTACATCATCTGGCGTTCGTTGGTTAGCGGCGTTAATTTGCCGATGGATTTCTTGTGCAGCGAACTACGACGACGAGAATGGGTGTGTTCAGTCAAAAGATGACAATACTAGCTCTGAGGTCGCCAGCACTGCTTGTGGCGCTGATGGTCTTGCGCGGAGACTGCAGTAACATCAGACAGACATTACTCCGCATCATCATGGATGCTGGCTGGTCCAGCGACGCTTTTCCTCACATTGCCCCGAGTTCCCGGAATGTTTCAATAGGTGCCAGACAATTAGGTCTGCGTATTTACAATAGTTGCAACTGTTCCATTAGCAGAAGCGTTGGAACCCTCATCATTGACATGTGTAGGGTCAGATGAATGCCTGTTTTGTCCCATTCCACGTTGACTGGATCATGAACGACTGACGTTGTGTCTGGCTTTTGCATCACCGACACAGCATGAACATCGCAAATGACCGATTGTGTAGCGTGCGTCTGTGTCTCTGTCACAGCAAAAATACACACGCAGTACGATGGAAAGTAGTACAACAAATCTGCTATAATGAATTTTTTATCACCAGTAGCAAGTAAAGTGCTTGGTTGAAGAGTGGAGTAGCGTATATATCGTCCATGCTGCAATACATCTTCAGACGTGGCTTATAGATTATGCCTGTCACTGTAGCAACCCAAGGAAACTTCTCATTTCATTGACATCTGTGGGACTCCATTTATGCGCTGGTGAATGACGTTTTATTTTGTCTTTGTTGTCCTCTAGAAACTGTGATGCATATCTGTTTTGTATCTGTTACCAGCAGCTGCATCCTATGGTCATGGAAATACAACAAGAAATAATCTAAAGCAGTTGCTGAATGGTCCATATTGCATAAACCTTTTTCCTCTCCCGTAAATGGTATATCCAGTGGAGCAAAGGGGGAAGATTCACTCACTTTACTCAATGACATTCGTGGAGGTACTCTCGCTGGTGCAGGCTCTGTCTCGCTGTCTGATGAAGCAGGATCCTGTAGTACTCCGGAAGGCCTTTCTGCTGCTTGTTCTTTCTTGATGGCCAATTTACGTAGATACTCTGTATGGGCTGTCTCTCTGGCAGTCTTGAGTTTGTTCCGAAATGCCTCCAACCAATCCTCGTGTCTGCAATTCTCATCAGTTTCTCTGTCTGACATCTGCAAATGATTGATACGCAATATTATTAACTGTAACATCCACGAAAAGCACCTAACACTCCAGGAACTGCAGCCACCTTTTAAACTCAGCCTCCACTTCTGACATTTTGCTCACATCTGGCCAAAAAACTACTCTTGTGCCATGCTGCAAAGAAAGTCAACGACATCTTTCACCAGTCTGCTCAAATGTCCTTGAGTGATATACTATAAGATAACAGCCAGGTCATGTGCCATTAAGAAACACTCACTCGATCACAGCCAGGGCTGTATCTGCCGATATGCCTGTACGTCCTCTTGAAGGTTCCCTCACTGTAACGAAACTGTCCATTTCATGTAATTATGGTTGGAGTCAAGAGTGTCGATATAGTATTAGCATAAGTCACTGGAACACTCACACCATGGGCTTTTCGTACCCTGGACATTTAAAAAGTCTCAAAACTGTGTTATTTTATTCACAAAATTATGCAAAAATAATAGGCCACTGGCTACTGGGCTATGCTAGTAGTCTAATCGTAGCCTTTAAAGCGGCCAGAAATGTCACCGTTCCACGCAGCTGAGTGTAATACCTTAATAGATTCATCCGATAACGACAGTCTGCTGGAGAACACAAGTTTATTATAGGGGAGAGTAGGATGGTTGAGATGCAAAAATTCAAAAATCGATAAAAATATTCCACTGCGCAATAAAGTTTATAGCTCCACCTAGACTAATACTATAATGCATCAGAACGTGAAATTTGATCTTTATTTTTATGTCATAAGTCAAAAACTGGAAAAAATTCTCAACCAACCTCAGGCCAGGGATAGTTGAGACCGTCACCGGGGTTGGTTGTGACGGTGCTAAAAATTATTTAAATGCTATATAATATTGTCAAATTTTAAACCAAAAACATACATACAATGAACATTTCTTTGGCAAACTTCTCAGACCATCTTATTAGAATCCTTAGTACACTACTGCACCATTCACTCGCTCCTGATGCAACGGGGCATTGAGCATAAGTGAGTAGAGTTTAACGCCTCACCCTATACACAATAGGTCATTTCGGAGGCGGTCTTCACAGCCAGTCACTTGACTGATACTGACAAACAAAGCAGTACAGGAAAATAAACATACACAAACTCAATAGAAATACAGTACAGGAAAATAAATATGCAAAAACTGAATACAAATCAAAGAGAGTACACAACCTAAAAAACAGCAAAACAAAACTACCGTGGTTCAGTCGCCTCTTATGACACTCCGCCAGGAAATGAGGTGGGTTTATTCTACAATGATAACACACCTGGGCCCCGAAACCCACACGGGGCAGGGGCGTTGAGAAGAATGCGACCGCATCTATTTGAATTATTTAAAATACAGTATAGAAAAAATTAAAATAGAAAAACTGCATTGAAATGATGTACAAAAAAAAGATACCAACAACCAGATAATCCCGTATGTGTACAAAAGCAGTATTTCTGGTAGTGCTATCCACTAGCAGCCCAAGAAAGTAAAATTGTCAATCGCTCAGTTTCCACTGGTGACCCCGGGCATGCAGGCCACCGCACAACGAGCTATCACACACTTTGGCCAGATGTCAGGGCTGCGGGTAACAGCACCCAGTTGCTGGCGACCCGGCCGCCACAGGCAAAGCGAAAGCACTGCCAGCATATTATACATGTTCTTATTGTTAGCGTAAGTTACTCCATTTGCAATGAAGTACTTCTTAAACTTGACAAACAAATGATCAGCCGGAATCTCAGCCAATTCCTTGCGTTTACGAGCATTGAGCACTTCTGACTTCAAGAATGCTGTACCACATGCATACTGCTGTAATATACTCCACAGATCCTACAGCCAGTAAAAGCCAGCATTTGGTGGGAATTTTACCTCCGCTAGTGCTAGATTGCAATCTTTTTTATCTGTTCCCTTTTTTGTTAGACTTTTTGACGTATAGCCTTTTTGTTCGCTCTTTCGTGTGTGAACTGCACATCTTGTTATACTACACTGCAAAACTCTGTTACGTCACACAGAAAAACATCATAGAGCAGTACACTACAATAGCAGTTAAGACTAAACATATGAGTTCCATTTGACTAGTCCATAGAGTCTATGTAGACTTTCAACATTTCAAAACCAGTCATAAAAAGCACCACTTCACAAATGTATGGAAATGCGGCAAAAATACATAAATGTAAACTGATAAGAGCAGTTAGCTGAAATGTCAGATCAAAATATACAAGCATACTAAGAGACAATGTTTCACTTGGTGTGAAACATCTGAAAACATCGGTCATGAAGTGTCACACCGCATTTATTACATTTCTTTTGAACCTTCATTCCACATTGTGAACACCGCTTCTGGCCACCTTCAGTTCGTCCGATATAGTGGTTCTGACCATCAAATCTCACAACATCCGAAACATTACGGCATGCTACGACATCGCTGCGGACTGGATATGGAATGTCGCTAGTCACACGGTACTTCATGATGTAAGTCGTTGCAACATCGCACAGGAATTCCACCAGTGTCAACGGGTGATGCTGAGCGGCTTCTGAGATCCTGTATAGTTGCCAGGCATTCTGCAGGCTGACATCAACTGAAAAGCAGAACAGAGCCCACCACCATTTCTTGATCCGGATATTGATGTGAAATTTGGCAATGTTCTGGTCCATTCTATCTGTTCCACTCATAAAATGGTTATACTGCATGATCATATTTGGCATTGGGATTTGAACGCGTTTCTTGTCAGCTGCAGACCAACGCTTGACTTGGATTACTGGTTCAATGCCGAAGCAGTTTGACACCACCGTCACGACATTATTGTCATTCCAATGCACTGCCAGCATTCCAGAGTTTCTATCCAAATGGTAATCATATGTTCCACGTACGTCTTTCTTCAGCTGGTTTGCTTCCATCAGTGGGCACTTTTCCATCCTGTTTGCGCGCACAGTTCCAGTCAGCAATTAACTGGTACTCATTAGGTTGCGCTAAGCAAGTCGACATCACATATTAAACAGTAATCGTCAATACAAAAAAAAAACAAAAAACTCGGTACTGCAAATAGTACGTGTACAGGGCGTCGATCGACGCAGGAATTTGATTGCAAAAATTAAATTTAATCAGTAAGTGCTTAAGGCATCCTACAAAAATGGGACGTAATTGGCAGCGTCCCGTTGCCGCGGAAATTTGTGCATTGCGCCCTAATTTTAGCAAAAAACGTGGCCTAAGTAGCACGACCACGTGGCAGCGTTGGTTGCACACAGCGCGCTGATTAATACAGTCTACAAAAAGTGAAAAGCAGTGTACGAATATACAGTTAAAAATGACGCAGCAACATGTGGCAGAAACAGATGTGGTTGGGTTCAAATCCGGCAGTGATATGGACGTGCTTCAGTCTTCTGGAATGTAGAAAGCGTCTGGTAGCAACAGTCAGTGGATGTCATCCAGTAGCAGTGATAAGACAGCGGCAGTGGAGTGTTGAATTTCTTGGACATTGGTAGCGGAATGACGTGACGGTAGCGGCAGTGACAACGACAGTGATGATGGTGGCGGTGTGATGGCAGCAGCAGCGGTAGCGGTGAACTTCTCAGGCGTTGGTGGCAGAACGACATGTCTGTAGCGGTGGTGACAACAACAATGATGATGGTGGCGGTGACAACAGTGTGATGACAGCAGCGGTAGCGATGACAGCAGCAGTAGTAGTGATGAATGGCGTAAGTTCCTCGACAGCACACACAAGTAATACTTGCGGGCCATAAAGCGCTGGGGCCCTCCCACAATTTATGATTACACCCACGAAAGAAAGGGAAGATGATAAGAATTACAGAAGGTAGTCCTACAGGGAGGGACGGCGACCGGCGATAGACCAAGTCGCGAATAGGGGACCTAGGCTCTCGAGGAGCTGGTCGAAGGAGGCGTCTGCTGCGCCAGCGAGAGTGCTGGAATCCCACGCTAACTGGCTGCATAGCGACGCGTCTATCTGTGCGAAGCGTGAGGTCTGCGAAGCAGTGGCATGGCCACTCTTGATGCGGCAGCGAAGAAAGAGCCAATACAGGTAATCGGCAGGGGTGTCCAGCCGGAAGGACAGGTCTGGCATAGGCGGAATCGCGCACGCTTCGGGAATGGGGTGGAGAGGCGAGCGGGAGCAGTGGACAGTTGGCAGTGGACGATCATCTGGTTGCGTGGACGAGACAGAATTGACGAGACAGAATTGTGGGAATCAGAGGCATGGGGAAGGCCGGGAGAAGAGGCAGCTGGACGACTGGGGTCTGGTTGAACATCCTGTAGCTCCGGGGACGCAGGACGAGACTCCTCTGGGGCGCCCAGCGCCAGAAACGGAGGCGTAGGAGAAAGAGTAGGCAAGGAGAAAGGGGGTGGAGTGGAAACAAGAGGAATGGAAGTGGATGGAACAGAAGGGGCACCCAGAGTGGAGGGGCTGCAGTGGTAGCAAGAGACAGCATGAAGGTATACAACATGGGATCCGCGGTGGACGAGAATGGGAAAGCAGTAGCGAAAGCGGAGGCAGCAACTGACGTCGTGGCTGCATCAGACGAAGTAACTGACACAGAGGTGACAGCGCCAGATGAGGATGTATCCAGAAGCTGAGCATCAGGTGGCAAGATGTCAGCCAAAGCAGCGGCTGTGACGAGTAGAGAGGTGGTCGGAGGGCCTGAGACAAAGGCACTTGTGCAGTTTTCTTGTTCTTTGTGTCCACTGTTTTATTTTTCCCGCTAGACTTCTTAGCTTTTTTCTTTCGAAATTTTTGAGTCACTGACATTAACACCCTGTCTGTTTTGAGCTTTCTGTTGTAGAGCCAACGGCTGCCACTCTGGAGTGTCAGTGAGAATCTTGCACCAGCCTTCTTCCTAGGTGCAGCTTTTGGGAATGTCATAATGTCTTCTGGAGTGATGGGTTCTGAATCATTTACAGTGTTCACACTGCAGCTCTGTACTTCTTTTCTATATTTTTTAAAATTATTTTTATTCTGCTCTCATCGACTTTCTACCCACGAAATAATTAACGTAGGCATATAATATCGACTACCTACTCACAAGGATATGTGCCGATAACCAGCGGTAACCTGTGCATCGCATATTGTCGTGCTCCGTTGGTCCATCGTGAGTTGACCGAAACGGCATAGAAGTCTTGTATTCGCTGGTGCAAAACTACGAAACGAACTTCTCGCTAGTTGCATACGCTTGCCCCCCAATAATAAATTAAATAGCCCAATATTTTTTCGGGACCGGATTCCCACCAGGTGTACTTATATTGGTTGCGGGTGTTACTCCGCTAGCCAATATAACTAACTAATGAAAACCAAAGTAATATAAATGTATATATTTATCTTTCAGTCACAAGCTATAGGCAGCATATTGACAGCAGCAGGACCACGACGCTTTCCTTCACATACGGATTGCATGAAGCCTGACCAGTTAGGTCGTGGACGATTATGTGAGTAAAACAGTCCCGCTGCGCGCCAAAGGCCACTTACATTTAGGACACTGGGCAACACTATTGGTCGCTGCTGTGACTTAATCGGACAGAATTTCATTGCGGAAAGGCCTGCACTATTACCACAATTAAATGACAGTATTGGCACGCATCGGAAGTACGAAGTCGAAAGTACAAGGCACTTGCTTTTCACTCTTCTTCAGAGTCTGTTACCACTTCTGCCTTCATCTTTCCCTTTATTCTGCGAATGTGATGCGACAGTGTGGAAAAAGACCCTTCCAGCAGAGCATCAGGTGATATAATGCCCATGCCATGGAATGTTCCATGGCCATCTAGTGTGCAAACATTGTAGTCAAAGTTGTCAGCTACGTACTGCATGAATGGTTGTGACTTCTCAGCTTGTAAACGTTCCTGATCGACTTTCAAACTCGCTAGTCGCCAGTATCATTCATTCATTCATTCATTCATTCATTCATTCATTCATTCATTCATTTATTTGTATCAGACCAATGGTCCATAGTACATACAATACAAGTGTGTAGTATGTGGGGAAGCAGAATGGATGAATGTTATCTTTCATTAGTCTCAGAAAGCTGAGATTGCAAACATGACTTCCATGACCATATATACAGAAACGTTAGTGTTACTCAACACAGCAAAGTAATCCAACCACCTCCAGATTGTCTAGCATCACTCCTGTTCTCCAATGCTGCTGGACCAGCAGGCTGTGATAGATGACAATACTCTGAAATTTACACAACAAATAATATTAAGCTAAAAATGACCACAGGTTAAAACAATCCTACAAGCCTAAGAGGAGAGAATACAGGTAACAGCTGCTGTAACATTGTACTCTCTTACCTTCAAATGCACTGTGCTTCGAGAGCAACACAGGTGGCTTTGGCAGCTCTTTGAGATGAAGATCTTTGACTTTGACTTTGGCAGGCAGTTCGCACTGCTCAGCAGATGAGTCACTACTTTCCACATCTCACCAAATCAAATCAAATCAAGTCAAATGTTCCTTAATCAACAACTGTCAGAACGCAATTGTGAACAATGTGAAAGGCTAGAATAAAAATACAAGAATACATGGGTCAGTTAATAACTTTCTTGGCACAACATACAAGTAATAAAATTAGAGCAGCGAGATACGATCGCTCGAGAAGGTGCCTGTGATGTTTTCTAGGTCGCAGGTTGTAGTTTAGAACGACAGGTGGATGTAGAAGTGGTTGTAAGACGTGTTGTGCATTATTTAAAGTTCTGGTGAACAACTGAATGTCAGCGGTGCTACACAGTGTTTCAAAGTCCAGTGCTTACGCTTAAGCTGGTTCCTCGGTATCTCCTCACTCTCAGTCTCCAATGCTGACTGTTCCTGTGCAATGCCCAGCTTCGCCTCAGCTTCAGTGTATGTTGCTTAGTGAAAAACGAATATACCTATAAAATTAATGTCCGGCAATGGCATAATGCTTTAATATATGATTATTTAATGTTAGTACATCAACTTGTGTATGGTTAAAAGTTATTATATTGCAGGTGGGTTTGATATCACTGCGTGAATCAGTAGCAGAACTTTTTCTGAAAACTGTTAAAAATAAATATAACTGTAATACCCCTGGTACATTAAGTTATGCTGCAGACATGGGTAGCACATTGTTTGCAGGCTAGGCTTACCATAACTGTGGAGTATTCTTGCTGGATGCTTTGACCATGACTCCAGTGGTTTTTCACCATGCATGGCTGCATTTTTCAAGCGACTACATTTGTATGCAGGCCGTGAACACAGTCCATCGCGAGATGGTTTACGAAGTCACTATACTGTTAATTAGCTATTGAAATCAGAAATGCATATAAGCTCAGTTGTTGACAGCAATCATTTACATTTTAGACCGGGTGAGCATTGATATTGGGCCACAGTTGGGCCAACGTCAGGCCCCACCTGTTAGTACGCTGGCACTCCGAATTGGGCCAATCGTAGGCCAACATCAGATTTATTTGGCCAACCATGGCCGACCGATATGTAATTGACCTAACGTTGGCCCAATGTCAGCGTGCTGGCTGGGCAGTACATTTTGCACGTTTTCACTTTGTCAGTGCTGCATTTTCCAGTTGCAGCACATATCTTCTCCATTAATCGAGCGCATGATCTGCTTGCACGAACCAACTTCTGATTCTTAGTTGGGTCGTCTGTTCCAAAGTCATACTTTTGAAGAAACACCACAGTGTGGAAACAATGACATGGAAATGATAGATTCACCAGTGCCAGGGCTAACGGCACAGTTTCACATTTGCAGATCTCCACTTCATCCAGAATGATTTTGCTTCTGCCAGCAGTGACATCTGGACAGATTATGTAGACTGGCTGTTCGTCAACCTACAGAAAAAAACTAATTAAAACAGCTATCCTTCAAAACTTCCTGTCGTCGGCGCTACGTTTATCAAAACGGTACATGAAACCTTCGTGGACGATAACCGGCTTGTCTCGTTTGGTCATTGTCGTAGCCATACTCGAGTCTCAGCTGTCCAATGCCCGGTTTTAGAAACTTGAGTTATCCCGAGAATCTCGAGTTATCCCTGGAACAAGAAACAGTAGCGTTTTAGCAACAGCAAATCTCGGGTTATCCTCGGAATAACTCGCCGAAAGTTACCCCGG
>Ga0209679_1001291_pt1 | contig 10541 bp, 7 predicted proteins | sample WorMetHEROISLAND_4_FD_187408 | JGI IMG/M metagenome (GOLD analysis project Ga0209679, IMG submission 187408) | Marine gutless worms symbiont microbial communities from Max Planck institute for Marine Microbiology, Germany - Olavius sp. 2 HERON... ...
TGTGCAAAATATTTAAAAAAGTTATGAGTTGATTGTGGTGATATTTTCAAGGAAGCATGCCTATGACAGGGTGGCCACAAATGTGGAAAACCTGGAATACTCCGGGATTTCTCTAAACATGAAAAACTTAGGGAATTCTCAGGGAATTCTGTACAACCTCAGGGAAAAATTGTAACAAACAAAGTATTTTTAGTTCGTCGTTCAAATATTTATGTAAAACGGCTGTTGACTGGGTAAACAGGATCATTGGTATCTCGCGGAGTAGCGACCCTGCCCAATAAATGTCAGCTAAACTACTAGGCACTATTGGTAGTTGCTAATTGCCGGGTTACTTTTTGTTACAATAACCGATGAAAAAGTAAGTCTATGGCTCTGGAAAAGCCTGGAAAACTCGGAATTTTTTCTCGTACTTTGTAGCCGCCCTGTATGAGTTAGGGACAAATCAGTGGGCTTTATAGAGAGGATCCAAACTCTTTTGTGGATCGTGGATCATTTTCCAGGATTCTTTACCATTAGCAGATAGGGTATAACCTGCTACTCACCTTGGCAGAGATATGCGTTCTACTAAATGCTGTCTAGTTCAGCTTGTTACCGGCTACTGTTTTACATCGATTGATTGATAATTCGTTAAGCTCTGTTTTCTGTACAAATTCTGAACTAGGGATCACTGTAAACAGTGCATTCATTACCTTTGCTAGTTGCCACCGAGACTAATGCGGTGTGCAGTCACAGCTCGGTCGTCACACACACACACACACTGTGTGACGTTGAGCGACACAATAGCTTCTCCGCTCGCTAAACGGTGGCAAATATAAAAGGATCAGTTTGTTAAATGGTAAAATTAGAAAGGAGCCTAAAAAATTGAATTAGAATGTAGCAAAAAGTGGGCAATTCCGCGTTTTTCTGTGGCAAGCAGCAAATTCCATGGCAAACGGCGAATTCCGCGGCGCAGCATAAAAATCCGCGTGCCGCGTGACACTGCTGGCCCTGCTTATTTTGTCATCCCATAGAGGGTAGAAGGCTAAGTTGTGTTGGTGCTTTTACAGGTGCCTTCATTTATCCTGGGCGGTGATTCGGTTCCGACTCAGGAGAGCAGTCTCTCTCTGTCTGGATCGACGCAGTACTCGCTGACTCTGAGCTCGTACCTCCAAGGTCTCGGAGACACGATGGCTCCGTCGGCCACCAACGGGTCGGTCACCGTGGACGAGATGAGCCGCAGCCTGGTCAACATGTCGGAGACCGAGTCCTCCACTGAAAACTCGCTCCATGGACAGCTGCTCCAGATGGTAGCACTTTAACTCTCGTAGTACTAATGTTATGTTTGTGTGGCTTGGTGGCATAACGGGATGATGCCAGATTTTGAGGATTTTACGTCCTGTGACCTTGACCTCTAACCTTTCGAACTGAAAATTGGCACTCCACTTCCTCGTGCCGTGGGGAACGTCTGTGCCAATTTTGATGTGGACTGATAAGATGTGTAAAGCGGGCCTGAGGACGGCTGCATAATAAATATTCCTTCAGTGCTGTGACTAGAGTTGTAAGTTTTCCAGAAAAATAGAATGTCGGAAACTTTCCGGAATTTTTCCGGAAAAATTCCGGAAATTTTCCGTACATGGAGAGTTCTATCAATCATACATTCGTAATGAATGACGTCATTTACGCTGCTAGTCTGCTTTTCTGCTACAGCGAGGCTGCGTCTGTCGACTCAGAGTGCATGAAGTAAGTAAGCAATCAACTTAGTAAGCAAGCATCAACGCATGAACGCAATTAGCGCATTACTATACTGCAGCTGCATCAGCGTTTCATGAACTTTTCTAACACAAACTTCCCGAAAATTTTTCCGCAGAATTATTCCGGAAAAGTATCGTTATTTTTCCGGAAATTTCCGGAAAAATTCCGCGGAAATTTCCGAACTCACAACCCTAGCTGTGACACTGTTCATTGGGTAACAGGAAGGACATCCGACCTGTAGAAGATCCCGCTTCAGTGATTCCCAAAAGGGGGACCCGAATAACCTGGAGTAACTCTGGAAAATAGCACTTGGCTGGTTAAACAAAAGCCAAAAGTGGTAGTAAGTAAGTAAGTAAGTAAGTAAGTAAAGCCGTGATCACAATTGCGATTCGACTACGACAAGACTACGATATGACCACGACAAGACTACAACGTAGTCGACGTCGTGGCTAATGGTTAGCCTATATCTCAATTGCGATTTGACTATGATACGACTACGACACGACGATACCACGACACAGTCGACTACGACAGAAGTGATCGAAATTACGATTCGACTGCGATACGACTATGACAAGACTACGACGAAAAATTGACATGTTAATTTTTTTGCTTGCGTGGAATGGAAACAGGCGCACGCGAGCATCGTGGTCGTATTGTAGCCTATGTCACAATTGCGATTTGACTACGAAAAGACTACGATATGTCGTATACGACGATACCACGACGATACGACCACGACAAGAAAAATGGGCGTGGTCACTAGATGTCAATCACGGCGACACGTGACAATTATTGACACATAATTTTCCAGTCTTTCTGACTGGTACAAATTTATAAGATACTCAACTTCTTTATCGTTAATAAAAGCCATGTTTGTTGTGACGTAAACTATTACGTCATGAAGCGCAGATGCGGCAAATCATGAGTCATCATCTAGTCTGCCGCATCGCGGCATCATGAGTCATTATCTGCCGCATATGCGGTACCCCGCCTACTGCTGTGTGATTGGCTATGACGCGTACGACGCGAGCAAAAAACTGACGTGTCAATTTTTTCGTTGTAGTCTTGTCGTGATCGTATCGCAGTTGAATCGTAATTTCGATCACTTCCGTCGTAGTCGAATGCATTGTGGCATCGTCGTATCGTAGTCTTGTTGTAGTCGAATCGCAATTGTGATCACGGCTTTAGTGGGGATATTATAGTGCTCCCAAAAGCTAGCTGAACTAGATTAATCTGGGCACTTTACCAAGTTGACAACGCCAAAGACTGCTAAAACATGCCGAGTCATTTACCAAGTAATCAGTCTGTGGGAGAGGGCGGGACTAAGGAGGAAAAGACATGGAAAAGAGATAGGTCTTGAGCCAAGAATGGAACATACCGTGAGACAGGTTGACGGCAGGTTCAGGGTTGGAGCCTGAGGACAGAGGAGCTGAGAGATGAACGAGACTGATAAGGGACCCAAAGGGAATGAGGAACTAGTAGTAGTAGCCGCATCAGCAGCAGCAGCAGTATAAAATGATATTTATGATCAAATGTGTACTGGGGCAAGGCAGCCCACACAGCCATTGCACTGTTGCTGACCCATCATGGCATCATGCTGTCTTCAGTTGGATACACCGTCGTTTCTCAATGTTTTAACGCCATTTGTTGGAGGACGGGAAGGTCGTCCAACCTGTAGCAAGTCCTGCCATGTCAGTTCCCAAAAGTGCTTTTGGGGACTGGCCTAACCTAGAGTAACACTGGAAGATAAGTCAAACTGACTGTATGTATAAGTGACCTTACCGGCATTGTACCCGTGAGTATTCCTGTAACAGGTGACAATTGTACACAGTGGATAAAAAAGTACACCAATAAGTTTTTGTCATAAGTTAACTTTGTCAGATATTGACCAATGTTCAAAATTCTTTCACTGGGTCACTGTCCAGGAAATTTACAATAGAGCGACCATTAAGTGGTGCACCTCAGATTACGGTGATTTCACTTGATAAATTATATTACTGACTTGCTTACCTAAAATTTTCCGGAGTGTATGTAGCGAAACCATTTTGGAAATGTATCAATATTTCATGAAGTTGTGACAAAAACCCGGTGGCGTGACTTTTGACTCACGGTGTCGTTGCAGTACGGGTCAGTGATGGGCAAATCAAATCACGATTTGATTTAAATCATGATTGAATCACTTGTGATGATTTTATTTGATCCCTTCATGATTTGATTTTAATGTATGTGATTTTATTTGGATTTGATTTAGAATCAGCCCGACTTGTGATTTGACCAAATCATATCAAAAGCGGGAAAGCGCCATGTTTTGCAATAATATTAAGATTATTAACTGAATCATTGAAAGCATGTAACTGATGTATACTCTGCAACACTACTTTGAATTGCAATCTTTGCCCAGAATGGAAGACAATGATAAAGACTGAATTTTCCTTGATGTATGATGACATGATAGTGGCATCGAAAGCTGAGATTTTGTTTCTGATTTGATTTGTGATTTGGGTTCAAATTATTTGAGATTTGAGGGTGTGATTTGAGATTTGATTTGTGATTTGGGCTAATGATTTAAATCTTTTTGCCTAATAATTTGTGATTTGGTATTAAGATTTGATTTGTGATTTGCCCATCACTGGTACGGGTGCATCTCATCGAGCCGTCGCTCGCGTTAGAATTGATTCTTGTTTGTTGTTGATACTGTCAGGGTTTGTCTGAAGTTTGTGCCAGTAAACGTATACCACCGCCATCCTACGCAAATCTTGGTAAGACGTTCACTTTTTAGGAACACCTTGGGGTGTTGAAGCAATAAACTCACTCATTGCTACGCTTGACTGGCTGAGGGTCGTGGGTGTTGGAGCACAGCTCCTCATGCTGTTGTTTCAACCCTAATGAGGGAACATTATTATTGTGTATATCTGTATATTCTGTATCGGTTGATGTATTGACGCATGCTGTTGATTTACACAAAACAGCTTCCCGTTAGTGGGCTCTGGGTCCATGATGTTTAGGCGCTGATGTAAATTATAAGTAGGTCTTGCCACCCCAGTTATCCCTTAGGGGCCGGGGCTGAATTGAAAGGTGACATGGTAGTAGGGCTACACAAAATTTATATAGTGTTTGCAAGATTTATATATCGTCGGCTCTTCTTTACTGTAGGGGACTCTGTGCCTGCTTTTCGGGGCAAGCTCGGCACTAATGACCTAAATGTGTTGATGTGCCGTTAAACCCTACTCACTCACTTTTTGGGCTGCATAGCAACAGATGTTGCCGTGGATGCGCGTGGTTCGTCTCTGTGTGTCCGTCACACTCGTGCACCCTGCTAAGGCTGTTAGACTGAATCAGATGCTAGTTGGCAGGGACACTTGTGTGGTCTCAAGTAACATTGTGTTAGTCACGGGTCAGTCCCCCATGGGAAGGGGCAATTTTGGGGTCAGAACTACCTGACCGACCTGTGCTATCGTTGAAGAGTGATTTGTACTGTACTGAACTGAATCCAGGATGCATACAGATCCTGGAAAGTAAAGGAATTTAAAATTCCAATTTTCTAGACCTGGAAAGTCATGGAATTAGACCTAGGTCCTGGAAAGTCACAGTAATGTTAGTCGCGAACAGTTCAAGTCGAGCCTTAAGACTTGGCTCTTTGTGCAAGCCTACTTATAAGAGGCGCCTCTGAGAACTTTGTTTAAGCGGCGCTTTACAAATACTAGATTTGATTGATTGATTGATTGAAAATAAACCAAATGGTTGCGGCATTTCTGACCCATGTACATGTTTTTGGCCTTTACATACATTATCATTGTCCATTGTCAGACTATTCCATCTGTATTTAATGTAATTATGAACTGTGTTACATATTCAGTGTTATATGAAAATCCGACTTGTTCGATATCCACTGGATTAAACAGTCCTGGAAAGACGTGGAAAATGGACAAAAGTGGTCCTGGAAAGTCCTGGAAAATGCACACAAAAAAGTCCTGGAAAGTCATGTAAGACCACTTTCGGTATTTTGTGTGCACCCTGTGAACCTGTGTAGTGAAGAGGAACCGGCCGAGAGCGTGACAGTGCCGCCTAAAGCGGCCTAATGCCAAATTACTTTGGCCTTTATTAATTTCACTGTGAAAGGGTTTACTGGACAGCATCATAGGGGTGCTGTGGTGCATTGGACAATTGTTTGATGAGCCACATCCGTCACAAAATTCTGCGGCTTTGTGATTGGAACTGACACTGGTCAGATTCCTACAATCCGTGCCCAAACTGCCTCTGTAAAGGCTACACTGTGTTTGTTCATCTGTAGCTCCCAGCAGCAGCATCGGTGCTCAGAGGTCTGTGTTAAATCAACAGGGTCTAGTTGATCAGACACCAGTGGTCAGTCAACAGCCAGTGTTAGATCAACGGCCCGTTGTGGATATGGGACGAGAAAATGACGCTGATCGAGCTGCTGCAACAACAAACAATGCCTTGGAGCTTGTTGAGGTAAAGTTACAACTACAACAACTACTACTACATGTACTACTACTACACTGTCTCCGGAAAAAACGGCCCCCCTAAACATGTCAAAATAACTTTATGAATAGAGAATGATAGTCATTATTTTTCTTTGTGTGATGAAAAGCCATCTATTTGCAATGTTTACGTGAAATTTCACGACAACTAGCCTGTCCATTGCTGAGATACTGCTTTTTATAAGAAGATGGTCGAAAATTGCCGTCTCCAACATTGCCAATTAGGCTAGCACAAGAATTGGTGACATCAACCACTTGAAGCGACTGATAGAGGAGTGGAGCGACTTGCGTCATAACATCATCTGTGCGGCAGTGAATCAGTGGCGTACTCGTCTGCGAGCCTGCGTGCGTGCTGATGGACGGCACTTTGAACATCAGTTGTAACAGCAACAGCAACAGTAACAGATATTTATCGTTTGAACTGATATGTGTTGGAAACTTGCGTTTTGAGTGTTAGTTCTAAAAGATAAAAAATATCACAACACAGGAAACACAGTTCATTGAAATTTTACACGCAGTGCATAAGTGATGTAAGTGTTACTGGATTGTGTTATGTATTGTGCATGTTACAGCGTTTTGTTTAGGGGGCCGTTTTTTTCCAGACACAGTGTACTACTACACACTTTTTGCTCAGTCGTTTGGTCGTTATAAAGGATGTTTCATTCTCCCACGTCGAGTGGCTTGGTCCAAAGGGCGGCTGCCACCTGGCACTGTTCTATAGCACCATAAACGTTGTCATGTCTGTTATTAGTATTGCCTGTTTTGTGCAGTTGCCTTACATTGGGAATATATCAAACAGCGCAAAATTCCTGAATTTAGCTTAAAATTGCAGATTTTTTCCGTACTAAATGCACAGCTGTAACTATATTATTTTACTTACTTACCGTGCATCTTACTGTGCATCGTTCTGTTTAGAAAAGAACAGTAACAAGATTCATTGCAGACGGTAAAGTTGTTTACTGTCAACACTTTCTGGTTTTGATATGTAAGCGATGCAGCGGCCGGAAAATCTGCAGTTTGAAGCTGAACTCATGTTTGACAGTTTGGCTGAGTGTCTTTGAGAGAGAGTAATAGTCAATGAGGTTTTTCATTACCGTAGTTCATAGTTTTTTTACCATTGGCCACAATTTGCAGTGCAAATTTCGACTGGAGGTTCCGACATGAAGTCTCCTTTTTCCGTGAGAGGACTCTGTCTAATACAATGTCATGTGGGATCACATGAATGTCTCTGCCAAGTGGCATCCTGCAGCTTTAGCAGGGTATACCAGTGTGACAGACAGACAGACCAACCACACTACAGTAACATCTGTCACAATAGGCACAGTCACTTTCAGCGATGCCATGTAATAACTAAAGAGCACTGGATACAGCGCATTACCTTCACTGCTGACACTCATGTGGCATGCTGTCGCGGCTCGGCGGACACACAGACACACACACAGACACGGAGTGTCACAATACCTTCTCCATAGTAATAGGACTGGGGTCTCTATACAATGTCATTTAGGATAACAGATGGCATCCAGCAGCTTTGGCAGGGTACACCAGTGTGACAGATGGACAGACAGACAGACAGACAGACCAACCACACTGCAGTAAAATTTCAACTCATGGGCACGTCCGTGCGTAGCCCAGCTTACAGCTGGGCCCCGTAGCACGGCTGGCGCCGCGTGTCTATTGATAGCACGGCTGGTGCCGCGCCTACGATGGGCGGACAGACAGACAGACACGACTTACCAACCAGCCAACCGGACAACCAGCAGCCGTTTTGCCAGTACCCAGCTGTAAGCTGGGAACATCTGTCCTATGTCGGAACCCATAGGTAATAGTAATAAAAAATGTGTTCTAGACGAGGAAGTCTGAGAGAATTGCACAGAAGGAGAGATCACCGAGTCCTGTTCAACCTCCAGTATATGTTTCTAAGCCGTACAGCGTCGCTGAGCTCTGTAAGTTTGTCGGTGTAATGTTGATATCTGCCTACTGATATTCTTTGCAATTTTGTTAACTTTGAAGCTTATGTTAAATATTCTTTGTGACGTCATATATCACGTATTTATTAAACATGTTTACGACTGACGACAAAGTTTTAATTTTTGACAAAGGAGTTGACAAAGGATGGGGTGCACGAAAAACGATGAGCGAATTTCCTGGAAGAAACTGGAAACAAAGAAAGGTGGGCAGCGGACGTTCTGGTAACAAGTTGGAAACAAATGTCTGTGAATAAACTCATAGGTTGAACGAAGATTAAACTATCAATGAATTCATTAGAAACAACCTTTATTTAGTTATTGTTGACGTTTCGGCAACAGCTGTTGCCTTCTTCGGAACGATCTGACTAATTCCCAATCGCCGCCAAACGATGTTGCGGCGAACAGGTTGTCATAGATGTGAGAGAGTTGGTAAGACCCCTCATCTCTGTTCATCGACAGAGAAAGTAACAGAGCAGACAGGTGGATTAAGGAGGCAATACACATCAGGAAGGAGCAGGGCAAGTCGATGAACAGAGATGAGGGGTCTTACCAACTCTCTCACATCTATGACAACCTGTTCGCCGCAACATCGTTTGGCGGGGATCGGGAATTAGTCAGATCGTTCCGAAGAAGGCAACAGCTGTTGCCGAAACGTCAACAATAACTAAATAACGGTTGTATTCTAATGAATTCGTTGATAGTATAAGTTGGAAACAAATCAGCCAGGCTTGTATTGATCGAGCAATCAGAAATGATTAGCCTCAATCATTGCAGCGAAGGGCGGCCATGTTGAACATTTTTTTGATTAGCTGTATGACTACTGTCGACGTGTTACATTAGCTTTGCGTATGTATGTGATGTTACTATTAACGAATGAAAATGAAATGTTCCACTTTTTTGCGCCACCCTGTATTTGGTATTAAACGTATTGAAACCTCTTACAGCAGTTGACAGAGTGGCACAGTTCTGACGTGGAGTATCCATGGTGGAAATGTAGGCCAGTTTAACATTAACCAAAAGTAATACTTCTTCTACGACAAGTTGAACACAAATTTTCTGATTACGGTAGTTTTGGCAGTTTAATTACTCTAAGGTGACCGTAAATCTACGGTAGAAAATCGAGGCACTGTTCGAGACACCAAAGATGTCGAGGGGGTATGGGAAAGGGGTATCCCCTCCCCCTGCTGACTAGTCGGTTTGGGGGAGCGCCGGCTGAAAATGGATTTGGTGCATTTTGTGCTCAAAAGAACACATTAGTGCGTAGGCCTATAGGTGTAAACCTTGTCAACGTGTGACGTTACGTTACGTTCAGAGCTGGACAAAATCGGGACAGGGTTGGAATTCCGGACAATTCAGTAAACCAGGAGACATCACGATTATCGCAGGACAGGCCGTCCAAATTTGGGACAGTCCCAGTAAAATCGCGACAGATGGTCTGTCATTGATCAGTAGATGTTACATTTAGCCACGTGTTTACGCGCACATGCACACATACGCTGTTTTAATGGCTAATTTCAGATGAAGCTAGTAAGCCGGTTGCCCTTGTATGCGTTGGCAAGCAGGTGGGATTGCCACAATGTACAACAGCCTGTACCCCACCCACAAATATCAACTACCGTGTCTAAAAAGGTCTGTTGCAAAGTTTTTACAGGCGGATGCCCTTCCTATGGTCCATCCACCATCACCATAGGACTGAAGTGAATGGCGACACGTTTACATTTGCCCATCTCAACTGTTTTTTGCTGCTGTCTTAAATTTGTTAATATGTTGAACCATACAAATGATGAATTTGGCCTTAAACTGCATAGCTTTTTACTTACTTATTTTGCGTGCTATTAGTAACGAGCGTGCCGTGTTGACAGGGTGTGATGATTGTCAGACGTCATATGTCGGTGAATGTACGAAACATCTTCTTACACCAGTCAGCGACAAAGTGATCCTGTCGCGTGCATGGGCCAGCCTTCCGCTTGTTCTACAGATCTTCCGGCTCTCGGAGACTGACGATGCACAGAATGCAGGTCCAATGTTGTCCAATGTTGCTGCATCTCATAGTGGGTGTATGTAAGTGGTCTAGTGGTTAGAGTGTCAGACTCGTAACTTTCAGGTCGCGGGTTCAAATCTCACTGTGGGCCATTTGCAAGCAATCTTGAGCAGGTTGTTAACCTACGGTGTGCTCAGGTCAAGTCAGCCTCCTACCCTTTGCAGGACGGGAAATGAGTAGTAGCTTACGAGCTATACGGGGTGAAGAACTAGTGTTCCTGATTGGGGCGGTGGTATGTCTGTGTGCTGCACCGCGGGTCCAATTGTTCGCTAGCGCGGGCAATGGATGGCCGCATAA
>Ga0209679_1001292_pt1 | contig 10539 bp, 10 predicted proteins | sample WorMetHEROISLAND_4_FD_187408 | JGI IMG/M metagenome (GOLD analysis project Ga0209679, IMG submission 187408) | Marine gutless worms symbiont microbial communities from Max Planck institute for Marine Microbiology, Germany - Olavius sp. 2 HERON... ...
CCACACTTTGCCGAGACCGAGACGAGACCGAGACGTTTGAAAAATACGTCTCGAGACCGTCTCGAGACCGAGACGTCGAGACCGAGACTACAACTCTGACAAATATTCTGCCCTGGAGAAGACACACTTTTTCCAGCCTATCGCTGTCGAATCTTTGGGCCCAATGAACGGTGCAGCATACTCATTTTTGGCCGAGCTTGGACGAAAGATTTCAGACGTTTCTGGCGACGATCGTGAGAGCAGCTGTCTGTTCCAGCGGATATCTGTTCTAATACAGCGCTACAACGCTATCTTATTGCACGAGAGCTTTAGTGACGAGAACTGCCCGGATCACTGGCCATTGGAGTATTAGCATTTTTCTTTCTTTAATTATTAATTTTTTTCCTCCCTCGGGAACACCTACCGAGGGTAAAAAAAATAATAATAATAATAAGAGGCTTTGTTACAATTCTAAACAAACCACTACAATGCACGTTGACAGTTTGAACACAAAGAACCAGCTTAGGCTGGCAGGCCATAAGCTCAATGAAACATAACATGCAAGGTTTAGCACGGGCGATTAGGCTGCTGTAGATTAGGGGTGTGCGGTTAGCAAAAAATGACTTCGTTTCGGTTTTCCAAAAGACTGCGGTTTTTGGTTCGGTTTCGGTTTCACTAAATTAACCGCGGTTTCGGTTTTTGGTTCGGTTTTTTGCACTGTGTGTTGCTTAATGTGTTTGACGCTAGAAATGACGTCCTTCCGTGCTGAATTGGTCCAACTAATTGTCAGCTGAAGTGACTCAGAACCAAAAGTGCAGAGACACGGCATGAAGAAAAATACTGCGACTGTTGATCCTATCATGCTGCAAGATGAATTGTGAATGAAACAATGTGAAAAACCGTCCCCAAACTGCCAAAGTCAGTTTTTTGAAAACTGAACCGCGGAAACGGAGTTTTCGGTTTTTGGAATTTTGAGGTCGGTTCGGTTCGGTTTTTAGAAAACCGATATCCGAAATTTTCATCGGATTCCGCACACCCCTATATACTATACACTGTAGATGCGCTATAGAATTAGTAAGTAACTCAAGAAACATTTATTTCAAGTAATGTTGTTGTTTAACTTGTTGCTTAAATTATCATTTTAGTTTTCACTTATAAAAATTGATACGGCCCACATACCCAGCTGAGTTTGAGAGCCCTGCTCTATGCAGTAATGTAATATTAGAAGTTTTGGTGCTCTGAGTAATCTGTTTGTTGTGCTGCTGGTCTCACTTGTGGGGATGAAATTGTTTTGATTATTATGTGCAGATCCGGAAAGACCTGATCCTCCAAGTAACATAACGGAGGGTGATACAATGATTGAAGATGGCAAAGTTGCAGTAACTGTTCATTGGTCGCCGCCGGCCAACTCTGACCTGCCAGTCAGCCGATACAAGGTGAGCAGCAAACATTGGAAACTAAATTCGTGAAATGATGTTTTCCATATTAGAAAGTTATACCACAGTCCTGTTTCTAATCAATATTGCTGAGTGATGCTAGACAGAGGGGACGTTCAGGAAGTACATAATGGGGTAATGTCAAACAGGATATGAAAATTTTTGGCATTTATGAGAGTATGCACAAGTTGGGAACAAATGGGGACTGAAAATCAAGTGGACAACCGGCTGACACAGGTTTACCTGGAAAATGGCTGGAAAGTAGCTGTTAAAACGGCGTATGTGTTGAATAATTGTATTATTTAGTTATCTTTGCACTGTTTAAATACACGTTGCTACTTTCTTTGTGGATAATCTCTGTTTGTGCATTAAAGATATGTTCTGTCAACTGTAATATGTCTTAGTTTCATGCGAGTGGAAGAAATATATGTACGTGCAATTTGGCGTGATGGTAGTGTGCTGTTGCAAATTGGTTTCTAACTGTAGAATAATTGTGGCTTGAATTTTTTTAATCTCTGAAGGTGATTTGGATGGGTGACAGGAAGGGCAATATCTGGCCTGTAAAAAAGTACTGCGACAACAATGCCCAAAAGTTAACCTGGAGTAACTCCGGAAAATGGACCGGTTGAGCAAAAAATGAGTGTGTGAGTGTGTGTCTGAAGGTGACTTCTGCAGTTTTCTCTTGTTGTGTTTTGTATTTTGACAGATTTATTGGAGTAAGCGATTAAAAACAGTTTCCGTACATCTACAGTCACTGCAAGAGATGCGTAAAACAGTGTCTGGGCATCGAACGTCATATCAGTTGACAAATCTCGATCCAGACACGACATATTTTGTTCAGGTAAGGAAGTAATTTCATAAGCTATCATAGTGAATATTTATACTTATTTTTCTAGTTATGCTAATTATTAATTATCTGCAGCATTTTCATACGTACAATTATTGCTGATTAAGACCATGCATACAATTATTGCTGTTTGTGCCATCGATGTAAACCAATGTATGCAAACTTAACATCTTCCTGTTTTTATCAGGTGAAATCTTTATATTTGAGAAAATTATCGGCATTTTTTGTTTAACTGGTTGTTAAAACTACCTCTGGTCAGGAAGGTCCCCAAAAGGTATGGAAACGTTTTGAGATTGCTAGAGCGGAATGCCTTTCTTGTATTTCCAACCAACCGTGAAGGCAAGAGCAGTGAAGGACAGAATGTATTAAATATTGTTATCCTGTTGGGGTGACATGTATGAATTGCAGCTACATTAAGTGCAGCATTTTTGTACACGGAAATGTTAGGTTGTCGATAATATCCACATCCAGCTGTTTCTGCCTTGTACTCATTATGGACGAGATTTTGACTGTACTGCATTTTTAAAGTTTTTAACGCATAATTTTTGTATTTGTGTTTATTTGTGCGAGCTATATTTGAGTGTTATGTATTTTATCTTATCTTAGTATCCAGCTGGATTTGTTTGTCGTCTCTATTCATCATAAATGATAGAAGAAACATCATATATGTGGCATGAAAAAAATAACACAAAAATTAAAAGAATTGAATTGTAGTCTTGCATTGTGTTGTTGAACTGCTGGTAAGCAGTTAACTTCATGTAAATGTTTGAGACACGATTGCTGCATGGTAACTAACAGGTTCAGGCGCTTGCATATTACGACGACGTGAGACTGAAGAGTGAAAAAGCAGGCATATACATAGTCACATATCAGCTACCACAGGCCCCAGCCAATGGTGAGTTTGCTTTAAAGTTTAAACCATGATGCTTTTTCCATATATTATGAGGGTTATTGCATCTGCACTCAGAGTCGTAATAATGCCCAGAAAACTATAATTTATGCATGTTTTCAGACTAGCTACGTCTGCCAAGAAGATTATGTTTTTAGCTTGGTTTGTCGGTTTGTCTGTTAGCAGTGTGATTTAAAAAGTAATGGATGTAGGAGTGGGCTTTGAAACAGTAAATTGTAGAACTGTTGTGAGCTCGTCCATTGGTGGCATTGTCCAACATGTCCGTAGCTGGTGTCCGTGTAGTGGAGTTTGGCACTAAACTGTTAGTTTCATTGTAATGAGTTTGATGCATTGAAGCATGTGCAGTTAAGTTTCAGATGATGAAGTTATCATGCCACCTAATGTGATCTGTTGATGCTGTGACATTGCGTGAGTGAGTGAGTAGGGTTTAACGGCACATCAACACAGCTTAGGTCATTAACGCCCAGCTTGACCCGAAAAGCAGGCACAGAGTCCCATACACCAAAGGAGAGCCAACGCTATATAAATCTTGCCAACGATATATAAATTTCACGTAGCCCTACTACCGCGTCACCTTTCAATTCAGCTTCGGCCCCTGTGGGATAAGTGGGGTGGCAAGACCTACTTATAATTTACATCAGCGCCTAAACATCATGGACTCAGAGCCCACTAATGGAAAGCTGTTTTGTGTAAATCAACAGCATGCATCAGTACATTAACCGACGCAGCATATGCTGTTATTTGAGTATTGCTGCATTAACAGTTGCTTGTATCTGTTTTCACAGCTTGAGCTTATCGGTACTGCATATTAAAATTGTCATTAATAATAATAATAATAATAATAATAATAATGAGAAGAAGAAGAAGAAGAGCCTATAAACAGTTTCAAAGTAATCAGGAGTTATTAATGTGATAGAGAAGCATTCAGATATGACCCGTTAGTGAAACTTGTTTTTGAAAAGTTTTAAAACTTTAAATGTCTGGTGATTGTGCTTATAGCTGTGTCCGTGGCTACACTATCTGTCATGACAGACAGCGTGTATCTAGCACCGGTTTCTCCAGTTGATATCGCCGTGGAGAAAATTTATTTCCAGAACGGGTTGCTTCGTGCTAATATTACATGGAGATTCAATGAAGGTATGCAGCTTTACCTACCAATAGTCAAGTTATTTGTTTGCTGCATGTGAGTAGTTCTGTTTTCTCTGTTTTGTGAAATTAGAAACTTCATACGAGTTTCCTAAGTGACTAGTTATGGATTTGTAATACCCTTAATCAGAAACAAATGTGTGCTTAATGCAAAATAAGAACCCCTGCTTAAGTGTATATATTAATGTTTCCTTGCCGAATTCCCAAATGGATTTTTGTCAGTGTCCTCAAGCCCTTTGTTTTCACACTATACTACTCCAGCATACTCCATCAGTCATCTAGTGCAGCTAGAAGCTGGATTCTAGTTATTTGTGAGAACATGTCTCGTATCCTCAGATTTTGGTCATCAGTCGTCACAGGATATAAATACTGCTGGTGAAGAACCCCTTTGTTAGTGTGTGAGTAATATACAAGAGTTCTGGCTTATCGGGCCCATTTTTCTGGAGTTAAAACAGGTCAGGCTGGTCCCCAAAAGAGAACTTTTGGGATTTGTTGTGACAGGCTGGATACACTGCTTGTCGCCTGCCTATAGAGTTAGTTGTGAACGTCATAGCACTTTGACGTTGACGTCTGACTCTATTTTTTATAAGAAAAATAAAATCACATGGTAGAAATATGAGAAATGAAAAACTGTACATCATCCTTAATAGATGTGTTGTGGTCCTTAATGTCATCCTTAATAGATTATTGTGGTCAGGAAACGGTTTGTGTTGTAGTTGTAAATAAAGATGAAGAATGTGACAAAGTGCTGCTGTACTGGTCGCCGGAGATGTGTGCTTCAGAGTCTGGTGTCGATGAACCACTTGCTCCAATGATGTCTGCAAGTACACACGTGAGTCATACCCATTACTTTCACTTTCAGTTTCTGTATAACCAACCTGCAATTCAGAAGCTACACCAGGTTAGGCCAGGTCCCCCCAAAACTGAACTTTTGGGAATTGTTAGAGTGGTACTTTCTACAGGCCAAGTTTCAACCAACAGAAACAAGCACTGATGGATTGCGTGAGTTATAAAATGCTGAAGACCAACTTTTACTTCTTGTACAAAACCGTTCAAGATCTCTCTTAAGTTGTCCGCACAACTGCAATACAACTACAATAACGTAACACAAAAAATTTGTTGTATTGCAGCAGTTTTGTGCCTCTGATTCGTTCGTGACCTTGGCGCTATATAAATTTACTTACTTACTTACTTACTTACTTACAGTCAGCACAAGCGCAATACAACTGCAATACAAGTTTTTTACAACTGCTGCAAGTAGCCTGCAAGTCGTAGAAAACTTATATTGCAGCATTGTATTGCGTGGGTCCGCACAAGTGCAATACAACTGCAATACAATAAAAAATTCTTGTATTGCAGTTGTATTGTAGTTGTATTGCACTTGTGTGGATCGCTTTAGGCTTGGTTTTGGGCTCTGTATCTGGCGTCTCTGATCTTGTGTTAACTGATTTCTGTTTTCAGGGGCAATATTTTGTGGTGTATGACCTTCGGTTTGGCTGCCGGTACCTGGTCCGGATGCAGCCAGTGTCAGCTCACAGAGTAACTGGTGACATTGCTTATGTATCTTTGTCAACACCATACTGCTGGCAGGCTGACGTCGTCGGAGACTTTGCACCAGATTGTCCTTCTAATGGTATTTCATTATAAAAAGTTATATTGTCAGATCAGAATGAGACGTTAAATGCACATTTCTTTTTTCTGAGGCCTGTGAAGTGTGAAATAAACTTAAACTGATTTATTGATCAGATAATAACGTTAAAAATGTGATGCAGTAACAAATTTATAGTTGCAAATGATTTTTGTTTCAGTGGCACGACTGCCAGACGAACCTCCAGAACTTGCCTATTCCCTGCTGGTGGGCAGCAGCGACATTACCGTGAGGCTGTCATGGGAAGTTCCGTTCGTGCCTGTTGCCGATCCTCCCATCACAGGGTACAAAGTTGTTTGGGGTCCAGTTCTGCCGCCAGTAAATCATTTGCTGATGGATCGGAGTCTAGCAGAAAGCCGAGAATTACCAAAGGTACACGTTGAGCTAATTTTTATGTTTTTTTGTGTGTGTAGATTTGGGAAAAAATTGACCAGAAGTGTCAGTGGGTTATTTTACTGAACATGATTCATCATAAAATTGTTTCCAGTTATTGTCAGTGACAAGTTTTAATTATTTTTGTTGGCCGATCAGTCGCCTCTAATTTTCGGATGACACATAGCACTGTATAAATAAATCATAGATGTTTTGATTGATTGATTGGTAGATTAATTGGTTGGTTGGTTGGTTGATTGATTGATTGATTGATTGATTGATTGATATGACCAAAGCACTACCATCTACATTGTAATGTTGCTATGATGTTGTGTGAAATAAGAATAGAGTCTACCCAGCAGATACTGTCAAGACCAGAAATTAGTGGTGCTACAAATTGGCAAGGATAATGTATGAAATGCAGACTATATAATGAGTTTATTCCATCAGTATAAGACAGTGGGGCCACACTTACCAGTTTATGGGATTGGGTATATGTAAATTATGATAGTTTTCAACTGATCATAAAAATTATGTCTAATAGTCATTGTTATGGTTACTGAATTAATTATTACTTTTGCCGGTGTGCCTAGGAGCGTGTGTCCCTCAGTGGTTAAGGTAGTGGACCAACACCTGGACAGTCTGGGTTCGATTCTTGCTAAGACCTATTTATGATGTCAAAATGACATCCAGCCAAAACTGCTCCAATGCTGCAGCTACAGTCTCCCTTACTGGTGGCCTTGTCTGAGTCCTATAAAAGGAGAGCACATGACATACTGTAAAACACGTATTGTTCACGTGCGTCAAATTTTCGCGAATTTCGCGAGTAGGAAAAAATGGCGAAATTAAATACCCGCGAAAATTCAGTTTGCCCATCAAAGGCCTGGTAAATACTAGTAGAACACCGGAAAAACGCCAAATTAAAATGCAGCAAAATTTCTACATTCCAAAATTGTGAAATTAAGATGCAGCAAAATATGTTTTACAGTACTGCATCTTTTGCAGATGTGCTTATGGTACTGGTATAGTCAGTTATAGATGCTGGCTGTTAACAGAGCAGATCTTGGTCTATGCGGAATCTTCATTTTGTACAGTATGCATTGATAATTTACATTTCTTAGACTGTGTTGTGTTTGCAGGACGTGCGTTCAGTCGTTGTCAATGTGGGTGAAGACGCTACATACGCCGTTTTTGTATGTGCAATGTCTCGTTACGGCACTGGTAGGGTGGCTTCACTGCGTTTTTCAACACCACATCTTGACCCACCAGTAGTAACTCCACCAAGTATGCATTCTTTGTTCTTATGTATTTTATTGCAGCTTTCTTGTAGTGTACTGAAACCAAAAATTATGAAATTGGTTGACAGAAGACAGAATAAGTGATGACAGTAATAAAAAGAATGCCATTTTTGAGACACAGTGTGCATCCAAGTATTGGATAAAAAATGTATGCATTTGTGAGTGCAAGGATAATGGTGATAACACAGTGTTAAGTACCCACTGTCTCAAGATCATTGAACACAGTGCCAGCCTGCAGTGGTGTAGCCAGAAATTTTTGAGGGGTGGTGGCAATGTAGATGTGGCAAACAAAGATATTAACGAGTTGTTAATGCCGATAGGGTGGGGTACTGTAAAACATTATATTTTCGCCGCATACGTGTTTTACAGTATTCATCTACCCAGCTAGTCAAAAACATTTTGGTGCATAGAACGCTTCTAACATTGGTTTAGCCAGCATATAATAAATGCATAGTGGCACATGCGTCTCTTTTCCAAAAAAACTCGGTTTGCACTGTTTGGACAGATGTCATTGGGGCATTTGCTGCATACTGGCTGTACCATTGTCAGCTAGTCATGACCTTGAACGTAATCTGCAGAACAAACTGAGCTTCTTTAAAGGTAGACATTGCGTGATTGTATTTAATCTAGATCCGCCATATTTTGACATCGGGACGTCGACTCGTGCAGGTGGTTTCTGGCAGTCGGTGACGTCTCCTACACAGCGGTACGTAATCATTGGACTCAAGCCGACTACCAGACGTGGGTCAAATCGGTCTTCAGGCCAGAAGTCGGGAGTCCACGAACCAATAGTCATTGCTGCATCGCCGCCGCCAACACTGTCGTCCTCTGCATCTTCCATGCTATCAAACCATCGGCTTTTCAGTTGCCTTTTGTTTATTGCTGTATTAATCGGCTGTTGTTCTGCGCGATGTGTGAGGCATTCGTACAGTATGACTATGTCCTGACGTTGTTACGTATATAGAAAGTCATGATGTACAGTGTATTATTTTTCGTCACTGCTGGTAATTATCTGTCTCCGAGAGACTCTAATTCCGTTTGGCTAGTGCCTGATTGGCAAAAAATTGCCACTTCGATGTTAATGTTATGTTCACCGACTGAATTTTTATGCGTTACAAAGTTATTTATTTTGTGCACCGAGTTCTTGGTTTTCATGGCTGTGTTATTGTAGTTACGGTAAAAATGCTTTGTTGTTTTTATGACGTTTGGGCATGGTTTCTGTTAAGAGTGTGCTTGCACGGGAGTGTGCAGTATTGCTTGAAACTGCTATATAGCTGACGCAGTGTTTCACAGACATGAAGGAATGACGTGAAAGTAGTTAATTGCTATTTTTATTGAGCCACAATCACAAAACTACCAGTGAACAGTACACAAATGTCCATGCTGTCTGTTATCAGTGGAACTTGTTTGCAACTGCCACTGCGCATCCGGCTTTCAGGGTGGCCACTCTCCAGTCATGATCAAATTCCCTGACTTTTCCCTGACTTTTACAGACATTTCAAGGGAACATATACAGAGTATCGACCCTCGCAACAGTAGCGATATAAAAAATGCACTTTTTTCTCTCAGCAACACTCATATATACTGACATATCTATGACAACTACATTCTCCAATATACGCCAGTGGGATAATATAGGTATGTACCGTATACAAAAGTATAACTGATCATTTTATTTATGTCTGAACAGTGCTCGCCGCAACTGAATATTTGTAATAATTCATTTTCCCTGACTTTTCCCTGACCACTTTTCAATTCCCTGACTTTTCCAGGTTTTCCAGAAGAGTGGCCACCCTGGGCTTTGGACTGTGCAGCAGGCACACAATCTCGGATCGTCATCAACGGACCACTGCAACAGCATGGGTAGAATTTGAAAATCCAGCTTTTTTCTGTCATCTGTTCTTGTACTGCTATGTTCTGCACAAAATCACCTGTATATAAAATTTCTTCCTGTCTGCTGTGTCTGACCATTCTGCTGTACTTGTCTGTCTCAGGTTCATTGTTGCCTCTTCATACAGCTGTAATTTATGTTCACAGAAATAGAAATGAAAATTTGAAAAAAACACAATGAACTTAGAATATGGAAACATCAGTAACTGAAGTTAGAAAGTGAGTGAAGTGGTAAAACACTAAAGTGAAAGCAAGTCATCGACTCGTCAAGTCAGTACGGAAAATGTTAGAACTCAGCAGTGAAAATAAACATGGAGCTTTTAGTAGACATTCATGTCTGTGATGTCTAGTGCGTGTGACGGCAGTGTAATATGTTAAATAAATCTAGTTAAATGATGTCACTGCATAATGATAGAACTACAGGAAGGCCTGTAAAATAGTATGCCACCAGGTTTATCACGTATTGACCGATTTTCAAACTTCCTTTACTGAAACACTAAACAGTAAATTTGTAATGAAGTGATCAGTAAATATTCCACCATGTCCCAAGCACTTCGTCATTACACTACTGTAATTTACTTCTACTGCATCCTTCTAAGTATGAGTATTTGAGTATTCAAAAACAAGATATTAATATTTCACAAGGTAGTGTAGGTGTGGTGGGATTTTTAATCAACTGCACTGCTGCTTATGTCAACAAAAGAATTTTGAAAATCGTTCAATATACTGGCTTACTTTTTATTGGACCACTATAATATATATATCTGCATTATAAGATGAAAGCGGAAACACAAATCTTCAAAATGGCAGAGATGTAAACGAGACCTTGGGGTCTGAGACCGAGACGTTTGATTTTCAGTCCGAGACGAGACCGAGACCAAGACCTTCCCACCCTTTGCCGAGACCGAGACCTTCAAGTTTTGGGTCCGAGACGAGACCGAGACCGAGACGTTGAGAGGCCGAGACCGAGACGTTTTTCGAGACGTTGGCACTTTTGGTTACCTTAAATAACC
>Ga0209679_1001293_pt1 | contig 10538 bp, 6 predicted proteins | sample WorMetHEROISLAND_4_FD_187408 | JGI IMG/M metagenome (GOLD analysis project Ga0209679, IMG submission 187408) | Marine gutless worms symbiont microbial communities from Max Planck institute for Marine Microbiology, Germany - Olavius sp. 2 HERON... ...
GCAAGTTCGACAGTGGTCGCATCTTGTAGACGAGTCGTGAACAGCAAGACGTGCAGTCGTTCGCTGATGGCAACCTACAACATAAACTAGACCTGTCGATTTGATATGCGTTAATTAACGCGTTAACGCGCGATTAAAATAATTAATCGCGCGATTAACGCGATTAAAAAAATTAATCGTTCGACAGCTCTAATTATAATTAATACACTATGCACGTCTGACTCATGTAGGCAGTGCTACATCAGGTATCTCGACCCGCAATGATCAACTAGTTTATTAACCTTCTCTATTTACACACCTTAAAATAAACACTCAGCACTTAATGAGAGGACGGACAAAGATGACACTAGTTTATTAACCTTCTCTATTTACACACCTTAAAATAAACACTCAGCACTTAATGAGAGGACGGACAAAGATGACACTAAAAACAAGGCTATCTGTACTCACGGCTTTGCAGATAGACAGGAACTCTGAGCCAAAGACGGAGTTCTGTAGAGCGACTACAAGATATCGGTTCAAAAGGCTGTCACATGACAGTTCCATCAACTGTCTCTGTGAAATGACTCCTTGCCACGACGTTATACTGCGCAGCAACTACAACACAGACAGACACAGGTCAATCAATGAATTAAGCAGCATTAGAAATCTTCACTGTGAGATTCTGTAACCGGTTTATATCCTGCACTCTCGCAGGTCAAGCCACGATGTAGGACATTCCGATGTCAGCACATCATGACATTGTAATGATACGATAGGAAATTTACATGTGACAATATGATACGCTGCATCTAGGGTTACCTAAGGTTATCATGTCGTCCTTACACGGAGTTTTAAACTGTTAAGTTTTTTACATTTATCAATAGTAACAGCAACAATAATTATAATAATGGTGATGATCGAGAGAGCAGTTACTGTTAATTAGTTAATTAGATTTTTAATATTTTTCACAGTAGCATTAATTTTTCTTTCCCTCGGGAACTCCTACCAAGGGTCGATAATAATAATAATAATAATAATATCTCATCACAGGGTGAATTTGTCCCGACAGTGGTGCAGTCTCATGGCCCAATCAACAGAGATGCTCTTCAGTTCTTGAGCGAGGTGGGCAGGCGATTGGTGGAGACAATCGGGGATGTTCGAGCTTCGTTTTTGTTCCAATGGATCTCCATTGCGGTGCAACGATTTAACTCTGTTCTGCTGCATGGCATTTTTATCGATGATGACCGGCCAGAGTACGGTCCACTGCCAAACGCTTTTTTACATCTTGTTGTAATTTTTGAACTACCAGGGGGTTTCCCCTGGTTTAAAAAATAATAATAATAATGCATCATAAAAGGAAACTAGTGAAATGTGCGGCTGAGTGGCAGTTGTCAGTGACTGGTCTAGTTCAACTGAGTGCTGCCGGAAGGTTGATCAAACCTGGCACATACTTTAATGCAGGTCCAGAACTGACGATAGAAGAACACTGCCGCATCGGAGCTGCGAGTCTCCAGGATACTACAAGTAAACAGACAGACAAACGTATAAGGGAACACGCAGACAGACATACAGACAGTGACAGTACAACATAGCAGCATCTAAGCAACAACAAAGTAGCATCCAACTTGTCGTTCTGCAAAATCTTACACTGGCAGACACAGACAGACAGACACACTGACAGATGCACAAAAAAACATCCACACACAAACATACAGAGAGTGAAGTGTAAGTACGTAAGTAAGTAATTTGTACAGCGAGTTACTGTAAAGTAACCTCGAATGCGCTCGGTGTGCTAGTAAAGTAGAAAAGTTTAAGCTGGTATGTAAAAGTAGACAGAGAAAGTGTATCGCATTTTAAGAAGTCAGGAAAAGCGATCCAAGTTGAAGGTTCGACACAACAGAACGCGCGAAGTGACGGAACAACACAGCAGCATCTGACTTGTGATTTTGCAACATCTTACACAGACAGACACAGAGACAGACAGAACAAACACACTTATATCTTTTTCAACAAAAGCTACAGTGAAATGAACTGAATTAGAACGATAATAAGTGCAATAATGCACTGTCTGTTCCACTGAAATATTCCAACCACTATTTTTGTAGCCCTTTTCCAGTTCACAGGATGCAAGCAGAAACGCATCATCAGATTATTTTGCAAGTTCACTACATTCAAGCTGGTACTGCTGAGGTCCGTCGAGAGACAGTTGGAGTAAAAATGAAACTTTTGGACCCAAAAAGCCACTCTACAAGTAGTTGTTCTTCTTGCTGTTGGAATCAGTTCTCTAAAAATCCCTAAGGCTTTCTTAATACACAGAGGAGCACAATGAAACTTAGCATACGCATTCCCCACAGATCTACCTTCTCAGATTTTCCACTTATTTTCTAATTAATGAGTAATTAGCTAGTTAAATAGCATAGACCTGGAAGGGAGTGCATGCAACAGCTGTAACAGATAGCCAAAGCATGCACGCTGGTCAGCTCAGCGTGCATACAATGGCCATCTGTTACAACAGTTGCACGCACTCCCTTCCGGGTCCATAGTACATTTCGTACTTGTTACATGCAAGATGCTCTCGCGTTCGCTGAATGGAGTCAAAGCAGCTTCGATAAATGATAACGTACAAACAACAGCAATTGATCACCAGCCTATCTTACATCTAATAAATAGTACAAAACGCACTGCTTTGGATAGAGTGGCATAAAAATGTCATCATCCAAACACTTTTTGATCCTCTGTACGACAGTCTTCAATAGCAGCTAAAACAAAACATTACATATATATGATAATTCTATACGCCAGCATTAAATTATATCCAAAATGCAATGGAACAACATAAAAGTAGGACGTATGACTGCACATGAAAGAAAACAAACAGGATGTCGCGGCAGTCTAGCAGTAGCAAACTGACGATGCTACATGAGATCTGACGATCAAATCTCACCTTGGATGACGGTGAGTTTATCGTGGCCGCCATTGTGATATACAACTACAACCTTGAGCACAAGCTGCTCATGTTTACTCCTGTGAATAGGTCGACTCAGCCTTTGGCCCTCCACGGGACAGTAAAACGAGTATCAGCTTTTGGGCTGAGTAATAACAAACTGGCAACAGTGGGTGTGGCCATTAGCGATGCCGTCGTCTAAACGTTTAAACAGCGTTTAATCTTTTAGACCTAAAAGTTCGTTTAAATGCCTAACAAATTAAACAAAATGAAAAACGAAAATTTCTGCACTATTGTAACATCGGCGAAGCGTCGACTTAATTGACATTTTATGCTTCAAGCCATGCAATGCACAAAATGCAGATTTTGTGGTACTATTAACCGTCAGTCGAAGGTGAGTAGGTGACACTGTTTTAACTTCTATGTATTCACGTTCTGGTTTTGCATTGTACTACTGAAGTCTCGCATCACTCGCATGCGATGCACATGGGGCTAGTACCGTGTTCGTCCGCCATTTTCATTTAAACGACGTTAGTTTAGGACACTAAAAACTTTAAACGTTTAGCAAATTAAATAAAAGTGGCATCCCTAGTGGACATTAGCAACCTACAAATGGACTCATGGCCCGAGTCGGCTGGCTTGGTCCAAAGGTCGGTGACTGCTTCATACCATTCTACATTCATCACATAAACCGGATGAAGGACCCCAAGCCTGCAAAAAACAGTATCTTAAACACTGTATGATTACTACTATTGTCTGTATCATGACGAATTTATTGTCAGTATCATGACGAAGATATCTGAGTAAGGTCCAAAGAGTCTGTGAAGGCAACACAATCACAATCAATCACTCATTACCTGAGTTGGTTTGCTCTCGGCATTTACAGTCGGGTAATCGTCGATGAGTCGCTGGACAAGTGCTGTAAGTCGTTTTGTCTGCTGCATTGACAACGGGTCCCAAATGCTTTCCACCAACACTACAGCACAACACATCGTCACATTACATACACAGCTAAAAAACGTTTGTTTCACGTTTCATGAACTACACAGCCGTGATACGTGTTTGGGTCGGCCACAACGATGGAGAAAAGGAAGATACTCAGGTTGACTCTGAAGAGAAACTAATGTTCCTGACATTACCATTTCACAAGGCAGAGAGTAACAACGCGTTTGAGGTGTGGTGGGATCTTCATTGATCAATTTAGCTCAAATTTACTGCTGTGTGAGCCGGTAAAAGAACTTTTTAAATTGGTCAGTACTTTCTACCCCTCACAGTTTGTTCTGAAATAACACTTACTATACTTCTTGTACTTTTCCCAGTCAGTGTATTAACACTACCAGTTGGGTAGCATGAAGGACATACACAGGTAAAAAATCTGCTCCAGAACTTTTCTGTGGTAATCGGCCAAGCCAGTTTATCTGGGTTGGCCGATTACCACAGAAAAGTTCTGAAGCAGATTTTTTACGGGCGTATGTCCTTCGTGCTACCCAACCAGTAGTGATAATACACTGACTGGGAAAAGAACAAGAAAAACCGTGAAAATGACAGTTAAAGTGGCTGTATTTTCATCTGAGATGACAGAACAGGTTCATTTACAAGCACATACGGACAAACTACACTGCCTTTGGCTTTCCATCTACAACTGATTCTTGTAAAACTCCAATAAATGTTACGCATACTGAAGCAAACTGAAAGACTAAACATTAACTACACATCAACGTATAACTCTTTTGGGTCTTCTGATGCTATCTGTCTAACTGCAATGGGAAAGCACACATGTTACCGGTGAGTTTTGCGAGAAGAACCTTTTCAATGATGCTCGGGATAAGTTTCAAGTCGAGATCATCATCGCTGGAGCCGTTACAGTTGCCGTGCTGCAGCAGTGATGTAAACCAGCGGCTGTTTTCAAAGTCTGCACAGTTCTGCTGCAATTACAACAGCAACAGCCTCGGTCACATGCATCTCTTATACTGTACACTTCTGGGCTAAAATTCTGTCACCGACAGTACAGGTCTATCTTCATTCGTTTATCCGTTGTTGCCTCCAAATCTGCGAAATCGTGTGAATTCCGAGAAAATTTGAACTTATAGCAGTTCAAGGTCATCCAAGGTCATCGACCTTGGTGCCAATCGATAGCGCACATGCAACTTCCTATTAGTCATTAATACTAACTTTGGACGTATCTCGTACCGTTTTCGAGATATTGACGTATAAAGCTAGAAAATAGCCTGTTTTCCCCATCCCACTCTTGTCTGACGTCAGGGGGAACCCGTCAGAATTTCTGGATGAAACTTAACGTGCAAAAACTATAAGGATGGGGCTATTGCGCGGTGAAAATTGCATGATCCTAACTTCAACCGTTTTTGACTGATCCATCCGTGTGACAGACAGATGGATGGACAGACGAACAGGCAATAGCATCTGCATATATGCTGTCACACTAATAATAATTTAATCACCATCATCACCAACACCATTAATACTCTTACCTCAAGTGGGTTCCAGCAGACAAGTTCGAGCTTGACAAACGGTGTGAAGAGTTTTGGTAAACACAGAGCAATGAATGCCTCATTGTAGGAATCTGAATAATCCGCCTTCCACGTCTCAAACCTGCCAAGGACCAAGTCTAGTCGACAGAAATCGTCCTCTACGTCGTCAAACAGCGTCGCGACGCTCTTGCTCAGTTCATCTGCCACGAACACACAGACACACACACAGACACACACACACACACACAGACACACACTGCACTATCAGTGTTGTGAGCAATGGCTTGCAAGTCAAACAGCAACAATTTTAGTCAACTGTTTCTGTTCAAATAGCTGCACCTGGCATCAACAGTTAACTCGGTGGCATAAAGGTTAGGGCGTCGGACTTGCGATCTAGCGGTCGTGGGTCCAATTTCCGGCCAGGCCACTATCGGGCTACCTAGGTCTACTCAGCCTTCCATCCCTCCGGGATAGGTAATTCGAGTACCGGCCTGGCTGGCTGGGGCTAGGGTGGAAGGCGTTCACTTGTGTCAGGTAGCAGGTAACACTGTGTGCTCCGTAGCTCTGTCATGGGGTTTCCCATTAAGAGCTTAACGTGGTTTTAACCTTTAACACGATGAACTCTCCCTGGGCAAGTTAGTCCCACTGACATATATTAATCAGTTACGAACAGCAAATGACAAAATTGTTCCAAACATCACAAGAACAGCATGATGTCAAAAGGTCTTTTTATCTATTAAAGACACAATATATCAAATCTGCAGGCAAACATGAATTGGCTCATTTACTTTGCTGGAACAGCACAAGATACTACACAGAAGCACCGACTAGAACCACAAGTTTATACTGTTTGTAGAAAATAAACAAATATATATGGGTGCAGATACCACCACAACATTGAACAATGATGCATGTTGTTCTAACCATTGATCGATACACGCACGCACACAAAACAAATGACGGAGGTAAGTCCCAACCACGACTAGCAAATTTTTCCATTAACGGATCAGTGTTGAACACTGTGAATGCCTACCACGAGTGGTGTTAAACTTTGTGGTCTCCAGGTTGTTCTGTTCATCATCTGTTGACAAGCCATCATTGTGGTCGACGACTCCAAACGCTTCACGCATCCGTTTACGTCGCGCTCTGGAAGTAATCAAAATCGTCCAACTGTTAACTGTTACTTTCCGCCTATTTTTCCAGACTTACTCTAGACTAGGCCAGTCCACAAGTGAAATTTTGGGAATTCTTGGAATACAACTTTTTTACACTCCAAATGCCCCATGTCAGAACTACACAACATGTGTAAATCACATGTAACTGAAAATTAAGTTATTTGTCCAACTGATTTACCTTCATTCATACCTGGTAACTAATGGTACGTGGACTGATATGGTACATGATGAGTGTGAAACTGATTCAGTATCATGCAGCACACTAACCCTAGATCTCACCCTAAACTTATCCCTAACCCTAATACTAACTCTCAGAATAGCAGGCCTTCAAAATACTTGGCCGATTCTGTGCAGCTACACTACGTCTTTTATTTCAGTTAAGTAGCTAATACACATGTAAACCCATCGTGAAATAAATTCATCATATGACATGGTAATGTTGACTTAAACCAGGCAACACTTACCGTCTTCCTCCTCGGTCAGCTCGTCTTCGCTTCTTGTCATCCTCGACGTTGTTGACCTCCGTGCTCACACCAGCTGCTTTGCCTGGACATAATGCAACAACACCTTAACAGCGACACTACAGGTGTAGTAACAGCTTTACAGGTGTAGTAACATGTGACACTAGACGTGTAGTCCAGATTACACCTGCATCACATTATATATCTGATAGTCTGACATAGAGAAAGAACTGATCTGTTCTGTTATGAAGTGAGTGAATACGATTTAACTTTAACGGCACACCAACACAGTTTAAGGGCCAGTTGCACCAACCAAACTTAAATTTAAGTGCCACTTAAATCCGGAGATAATCGCCACTTAGCGAAAATCGCGTTGCACCAACACAATTTAAGTCTGAACAACAAGATAAGTGCCACTTAAAATTAAGTGGGCAAAATTGGCTACTTAACTTTAAGTAGGAAAACGAAGCCATCCTGAAAAATCATGTATAGTTTATTATTTTGTGGGAGACTGTCGAAAAGTACGGCGAAGAAGCTTCAGTGTGCGAACGTTATCACTTACCCCATCCGATAGGAACTATAATCCGGTAAAATAGCTTAATAAATACGATAGTAAACAAACAGCGAACAATTCAGACATTGCAGCGCGTAGCAGTCATGGTGTCCACGCATAAATTAGCCTAGATTGATGAATGGGCACTGGCCAGGCCGGCGGCAGCGGCGCGCTAATCAGCCAACGCCAATGACTCACCGGCCCACTGCACTGTATTTACCGCTAAGTGAGAATTAGCCGGCAGCCAATCAGAGCTGTCGACATATCGTCTGCCCACTTAACTCGCCACTTTAGTAAGTAAAGTGCAGAATCGGTTGGCGCAACGCAATTCGACTAAGTGGAAATATAACTGGCGCTTAAAGTTAATACTCGATTAGTAAAGTGCCGACTTAAGTTTGGTTGGTGCAACCGGCCCTTAGTATGTCATCTATACTGCGTTGTCCAGTTCTGATTCTGACCTCTTTGTTTGTTACTCAAGAAAATTCTCAGGATGCTCCTTTGCCAATCATGAAATACTGATGGTGGTTTGCTACTGCTCCACAAAGCTAAGATGATGCAACCAGGCTGACAACAAACATCAGTGACAAAAGCAGTTGTGAAACGAAACTGCAACACACATACTTCGTAATGTCCGATATGAACTTCTGCAGTCGTTTGACACGATCCGCAGGACCAATGCGTGTGTGCACGGCAAGATCCTTCATCACACTGAAGTCAGCCCTCGCCTCATCAGAAAGTCCTTCACAAACACAAACGTCAGCATCAGCATCAGTCACAGATCAATCACCACAGGGTTCAGAAAAACCCGGGTTTTTTAAAGAGCCCAACACACTGGGTTTTGGGGTTTTTTGCGCTTTATCGGGTTTTCCCCATTTTTTATTTGAACGAGCAATTTGGGAAGCTTGTTAGCTGATTTAGCTCATTGGCTAAGCTTTTGTTTAGATTATCTACAAATTCGTAAATTCATTGCTTATTGGTCATTACAAGCTGTACACATAAAGAAAACTTTAATTATTACTGGCGTGACAAACTGAAACTGAATTAAGTTTAGTGCAGTTTTTTGCTGGTTTCTTTTCAAGGGGTTTTACCCAAAAATACCCGGTGAGTTTTTTGTTATTACCCGTGTATCTAAACCCTGAATCACCAGCATCACATCAATCACAACAAAATCAGTTTCTGTGCGTCATACACACGTCGATACAATACACACAAACTCTCTCGTTACACAAAGTAAAGTAAGGAAAGTAAAGGATGTGCGTGGTCCTGGAGGGTACCCTGAGAATGGGGTTTGGACCCAAATGAGGCTGAGTCTCAAGTTGCGGACCATAGGGATAGTGGACCCTGGGAACAGCGCACCCCAACCACTGAAATCCACCAAATATGGCCAAAAATTCTGTCAGAGATGGATTTGAAAAAAAAAATGGTCGGACATCAGCACTGCCAGAGCTGCGGCCGAAACCTGGTACATTACTGCAATGTGTATAATGACTGACCAGTCAGCGAGCAGAGCTCTGGCATGATACACAGTGGACCCTCCTGACCACGTCTACGATCTCTCGCCTTCGGCATGCTCAGCAGCATTGGCTGTTTCATGTCTTTCACATCGATGTCATACGTCTGTATAGCACAACCAACAACCACATCAATCGCACTACCACTACTGTACTGTCGTCGTCGTAGCTGTTGAACAAGACAGCAGGTGGTTACATGTACAATAAAACATCTGAAAAACAGTTTCAAAAGTGTTTTAGCAGTTACATGTAAAATAAAACATTATAACATTTTTGCGAATGTTTTAGCATAAAATATTTGCAGCAGCAGGCATTTTTCACCTACAGCTTACATCACTATCACCAGACAGTACGATGGATCTATCATAAACAGCCATAAGTCCGCCATTACACTGTCAATACAATAAGATAATTTAATGCAATCATCTCTGTCCCATAATACATCACTGGTGTACATTTGGTGAAAATCCGACTAATACTTCACAAGACATCGTGTTAACAAGCCCAGCAAGTGCTGTTTCCAGCATACTTAATTCCACCGTGACCTTGACCTTTGACCCCAATTTGCGACACATTCGATGTAAGTTTGGCGATCACTGAGAACGAAAGCAAACTAACCTGCTTGTAATAATCGGCAAACGAGATCTCAGTCTTGTCAGATTTCATGAACTTGGAGTTCGGTGACTGGTTCCAGTCGATGTCATCGATTCTGTATGTCCTGTTGTTGTAGCTAAAAACATACACATCTAACATTAGGCCATCCTAGCAGTAACTTGTAAGTAAAACTTCAATTAACATAGCAGCACATCAACACCAGAAACCTCCTAATATAAGTTCCAATTTGTTAACCGGCATTAAACGTTCACAAGCAGAGAGCGTTAATGGTGGAATAACACACATAGATTCGTTTGATAATAATAACAACAACAATAACAATAACAATACTAAGAATAGTAATAACAGATTACTATACCACCATAGTAGCTTCAGACAGACAGATCAACCAGGGTTCAGAAAAACCTGTTCTTTTAAAAAAGCCCAACCCGCTGGGTTTTTTGGAAGTTTTATTGGGTTTTGGCACTTTTGGGCTTTATTGGGTTCTTCAGATATTTTCATTTGGGAACCTTGCTGGCTGATTATTACATTCATCAGTAATTTAGATTATCTAAAAATTTGCAAATTTATTACTTGTTGGTCGTTAGAAGCTGTAAACATAAAGAAATCTTTAATTATTACTGACATGACAACTGAAACTAAATTAAGTTTGGCGTGGGTTTTTGTTGGGTTTTTCAACGGGTTTTACCGCACAAGACAATAGGTTTTTTTGGGTATTACACCGGTTTCTGAACCCTGAAATCAACCACAGTTTTGATAATGGGCCCAACTGGCTAACTTCTGCAGAAAATACATTTCACGGGGAAAA
>Ga0209679_1001294_pt1 | contig 10537 bp, 8 predicted proteins | sample WorMetHEROISLAND_4_FD_187408 | JGI IMG/M metagenome (GOLD analysis project Ga0209679, IMG submission 187408) | Marine gutless worms symbiont microbial communities from Max Planck institute for Marine Microbiology, Germany - Olavius sp. 2 HERON... ...
CCGTTACAAAATATGATGCGTCTTTCGTTCTCCAAACATTCCGTGAACATCAGAAATGACTACATGGTCACACAAGAAATTTAATAACTCTGTCATAATTAAAAATAATACAATGCTACTTAGCGGTTTTATGTGACTATGAATGGGTAATAAATGTGTGAAATTTCATGTAAAAATTCCGAGCGGTTGCGAAGAAAATGGCAAATAACTTTAGGGGATACTTTTTTTTGCCGCACACTGTACACAATAGTAATGTTCCCTCATTAGGGTTAGAACAACAGCATAAGGAGCTGTGCTCCAACACCCCGATGAAACTAATAAGTGGTGATGATAGCATAGATATACATATGCAGCAGATAAACACATTCTAGTTTGTCTTACAGGTGATTAAAATTAGGGGCTTTAAGACACTACGTAGCTAAGGGTAATAAGTAAGCAATCACTTCAATCACTTCCAACATTCCGATGTGAATACGGTGCCACATAAATGATGCATAAATGAAGCTAAGTTTGCATAATGCATATATGTAATAACCACTGCAACAGACTGAAGTTAAGTCACTGTACTACTACTACTTCTACTGCTGCTAGTACTACTTAAGATTCTTGTTTAAGTGGCCTGCTGTTCTGAAGGTATTCCAGGTAAGGCCAAACTTCCGGGAATTGCTGGACCAAAACTTTTTACAGGCTGGATGTCGTCCTGTTGTCTCAGCAAACAGTGTCAAAGCACTGAGGGGATGTCAGTATGATACAACTCAACACAGAGAAAACAATCAAGTAAGTAATAAGTAAGTAAGTAAATTTATATAGCGCCAAGGTCGCGAACGAATCAGAGGCGAATACTGCACAATCAGCCAGAAGTATTAACTATATCATAAACTACTAAGAACTAACAATTACCGGGAAACTGAATGCAAGCATTTCTGTAAACAACACTAGCGGCTTCTCCAGTGAGGACCTGAGCATTTGCTTCTTGCTCCTAGCAACATACACATATCAGAATAATGCATTTTAGCTCCTTAGAGATAACTTCTGTTACTATCACAAACGTCAAACGACTCAGTACAGACCCGTGACATAGCCTCACCTTCACATCAAAAGCCCAACAATCTCCTATCACTCATTATCTGTTCACCCTCATGACAGAATCCACAACCACCTTTCCTGTGGTGGTTTGGCATAGTGGTAACTCACTGGACTGCATCAACGAAGTTGCTCTATGCTGGGCCCAGTAACTATTTGGACAGGTGACTGTCTGCAGGCTCGGTCCAAAGGTTGGCAGCTGCCTGGCATTGTTTTGCATTCATCAAATCAACAGGGTGTCTGTGCCATGACGAAAGCACCACAAACATTTCATGTCTGTTAGTATTCCCAGAGCCCATCTAGTAATCTGGTTCATTCTCTATTCTGATGTTTCCCGCTACAATTTCATCCATGATGGCAGTGATGATTATTAAACTTATAAAGCACTACATACCGGTCGCCCGCCATACCTTGCAGACCTCACACAGGTTCACACAACCCCAAAGTCTACGCGTTCATCTTCCTCTCAGCTGTTTTTTGTTCCACGTCATAACCTATCACTTGGTTCATGGGCTTTCCGTGTCTCTGCTCCAAAAGTTTGGAATACCCTAACTCTTCACATTAGGCAATCACAATCACTCTCCACATTCAGATGCCATCTAAAGACACGCTACTTCCAGTTAGCTTATCCTGCCACCTACCGCCCATTCACCACAGCACCCTGATTCCGTTCATTCAGGCTTTGGCTCTTTATAAATCATTTACTTACTTACTTACTTACTTACTTACTTACTTACTTAAACAACAAATGCAGCAGCTGCAGCAGTCATATTCACAGCTGTCAGTGCACTGCGTACCTGCAAGCTGTCAGCAGCCATATCAGCAATTTTCTGCCGCAACTGAAACCAGCAACAGTCAAAACAATGCTAGACAATCCCAACAGATTTTAAAATAAATGCAACAGCAATGCACAGTGCCATGACTGAAATAAATGTCAACAAACAACAACAAACAACAAACAACAAACAACAACAACAACAACAAACAACAACAACAAACAACAACAACAACAAACAACAAACAACAAACAAACAAACAAACAACAAACAACAACAAACAACAAACAACAAACAACAACAACAACAACTACTACTACTACTACTACTACTACTACTACTACTACTACTACTTGCACAGCTACCACTACAACTACTACTACTATACTATATGACACGATACAATACAGAGATTGCATTTGAAAACAGGCAGAGACCTGACAGTTTAGTCTAGTGCATAGGAACTAAAAATTGATAAATGAAACTGAAACAATAATGATGAGTCCAATTTACCAAGAAACAATCGGGTAGTGGGAGTAATGGGAGCCAAGAACTAAAAAATAACTAAACAGAAACAACTAAAAGAGAAACTAGAGAGCACTGGATACCTTCGCCCTGAGACTAATACAGCAGACACACACACAGCATGACAGATGGAAGCCGAGCGACACAATACCTTATCCACTCGCTAAGCGATGGCAAAAGTAACAAATGAGAACTACAATTGCTTTAGATTTCTGTTTAACCGGATAATATATCCATAGCAAATCCATATGAACTTTTAGGAGCTGATGCAGCAGAACTTTTTACAGCTCAGACGCTCTTCCTAACCCAACCAACAGCATCAGAACATTAAATGCACATACACAACAATGAAAGTCAATATCCAGTCGACATCGCCGTCTCACAACTCTGCAATGTACAGGCAGCAGATATGCCAACTTTTCAAAATGAGAAAGAGGGATCAGTTGAGGTGCTTCTACTTGCCGCCGAGTTCATATGGTAAACATGGCACCATTAAGTTGACCTGGTTTTAAGACGCCAGTGGTTGGCCAGATATAGGTCAGCAAGAATGTGCGCCGTCAGTATTAATAGACAGCCTTGCTCGACGCTGTACTGAACTTATTCAAGTGTTAATTTTTCACTTCAGTAAAAAAAACTGAACGTTACCGTGCAAATGCGGGATTTCATGAATCCCGTGAGGGATGGCGGGAATACACCTAGAAAGCGGGAGAATTCCACCAAAAACGGGAAGGTTGGCATGTCTGAAGCAGTGGTGCTCATCTCCATTTCCAGATATGAGTCGTCACTGAGCTCACACCCAGTACTATGGATGATAAACCACATCTCTTCCATAACTCTCCCTTACTTTCCCAATTCTTACACCGGTACCGTACCAAATTATACTGTCTGGTGACAGAGACAACGTGTGTGAACAACTTGCCGAGAGTTGTCACCTTGCAGCATCATGACCGAATTTCACTACTCCGACAATAAAATGAATTTTGTTGCAGAAGGAAATTACGGCAGTAAGAACACAAGAGACTGGTAACTTACAAACTCAGCATTGAGAAGTTCCATTCTGAAGTACTGCATGCGCACACCACAAATAAACACATGCACACACAAAGCTGTTGTTATACTGTATTAAACACGATATTATAGGAAGTTAACATCACACTAGGAAGCCATTAACCATCAACACAGTTAAATGCTGATATTACTTGTATGTACATGGCTATTAATACAACATATTCCGTCATTCACATAAGCATAGTTAATTAATGAGGACATATAATAACAATACATGTACACGATCACATCCTGAAAATTGACAACAAGATTTTAACTAGACAACACTGGATACAGTGCATTACCTTCACTGCCCAGAATAACGCGGCGTGTAGTCACGGCTCAGCAGACAGACACACACACAGCGCGACAGACTGAGGCCGACCGTCACAATATCTTCTCCGCTCGCCAAGCTAACACTCCTACTGCTGCTGTTACTGTCACTAACACTAACTAACACTCCCAATCATGACCACACAGGACATCATTGCTTTCTAAATCTACACCAATACTGAACTGCTTAATAACCAACAAATTATCCCACCTCAAGCCAGAGCTGCTGTGAGTCGGGATTGGTAGCAATTGCTTGCTGCAGCAGCGAGCGTGCTCCATGCATCGAGTGTCGATACTCTACCTCGTGTTTCGCAGCCAGTATCCACACATCTACAACAAAACAAATGGTTCATTCCGTTTCACGACTGTTACTGTTGCCATAGTTTTCAGCCATGTGACTGCAATGTTGACAAAGTGATTCTTGGTCTGTTCTTGAACACAGGTAAGTAAGTAAGTAAGTAAGCGTACTTGTACACGGCGCGCTTAAACAAAAAGTCACAAGGCGCTGAGTCTCAGCAAAACAAAAACGTCTTTAGAAGTCGCCTAAACTCACTCAGGCACATGTCTCGCTGTCGAAGTTCAACCGTCCCACATTTTATATATTTTATACATATAACCATCGTCTATCTTCAACATTTTTCTTCATATTTTTTGCAACATTTTTCTAAGGTTTTTAGTGCAAAACTATTATAACATTTGTGGATGTGGTGACATTAATAAAACAATTAAACATTTTTGCACATTTTTATTTTACACACTGCCACAGCCTTATGCACAGTGTGTTCATTTGTGCAGTGTTATTACTTAAAGTGACTGTACATCAACGATAGATAAAGGTTGCTGCTGCTGCAAATTATTGGCTCAGCATGTTCAAAACCACATTCTTCTCCCTTGACTATAATGCAGCAATAAAACAAGAACAAACAGACTTAGCTCTAACTCTGGTTCAGCAAATCATTAGAAGTCTGGTTTGATAAAAATGACTAACAGAAAATAGCTATGCACAAAAGTGTAACAGTCTGCATAACTTTGATTCAGAACCTCATCTATGAGAATAAAGACCTGTAATCAACAACAATAAATTAACAGTAACTGTACAAATTTGGTTTACCAGAATTTCGAGAATGTATTTTCAGCAAAGATGTAAATAAACGACTCGCTCTTTTCTTTTCTTTCTAGTACAAATAAAAACATAAAACATCACCCAGAATAACAGGCAAAATACCAAAACTACTGAACTGGAAAGGATGTATAAAATAAACTAGGCTAAAAATGACCAACTTTTATCTCTCATAAATAATAATAATTCTATGTTTTGATCAAAATATGGAATGATCAAACATGTTATTAAAAATTACATGATCTCAAAGCAAAATACAAATGGTAGAAAATAATGAACTGCACATTGCTGAACAAGTTTTGATGAATTACATCAAAGTTACAAATGCTGCAGAATAAATAAAGGTGTGAGTAGCATAAACAAAATAGCATACAAAACAAACGTCGACATACACGTTGTTTACAGAACTCGATATGTGACAGCCACAAATTCACATCATCCTGCAATATGTTCACATTTTACACATTAATCAGCATATGAGCAAAGTTATGCACAGCACCATTAATGTTTTGTGATCAAGTTAGTACAGCACTGTGGTACATGTTCTCATACATTCAATGATAAAGATACAAACATTTTGTTACTACTGCCTTCGGCTTTTACTGCATTGCACATTGCATGCAAGTATATGCTATGGAAACTCTGTCTGGCTGTCCATCTGACCATCAGTTGTGAGCAGTGTCAAAATAGCTCAATCATCAAATCATCAATCATCAAATAGCTCTATATCATCAAACTTTTCCACCATTGTAGTTTTCTTGTACGAACTTAGTGAAAAAAGGTATGACCATCTCTGGGTATTTAAGGTGGGCTATAACAGTGTGATTTTCTACAAATATATATCTATTATAGCTTATATCTTGCAAACAATACAAGGTATGTAGTTACGCACATAGTTACTACGGAACAGGAACAGAAGTCTTGGATGATCTACTGATATATGTCGCTGCCTAATCTCACAAAATGGAACACTTGATGATTGCCAGGGTGGAAATTTATTACATGTAGGATCCCTTTAACAAGCAATGTTAAAACATTTGAGTGAAATATTCTGTTCTATTGAAGAGAACATGGAAATATATTACATTTATATTTCTTGACTGAATGTCACTGAACCAGTCTAAGCCACTCACAACAGTGTTCTAAACACCAAAGTGGTGCTACCATCAATCGCTGTTTCTGCAGATATAAAACCCAACAAAAACAGCAAAGATAAAACGGTTTACTTTAAACTGTGTTAACTTATTCAAAAGTAAAAATAGCACATATGTGAAAAAACTGAAATTATGAAAAAGAAACAAAAAAATATTTGTGCCGTTACCGAGGTCACAAAGATGTTCACTTTTATATTGATTGAATGTCAAAGAAATGCTATTTACTAAAAAAAGTGTGCTGATATGACAATTATGTCAGCATGTGTTCAGGTACTCACCTTGAACCGTGTACACGCCAGCTACAATTGAAAATAACAGAAATTACTGCTGGCAAACTACACTTTGTCTGCAGAGCTGAGATTACTCTATCATGAAAAAAATCGATGACACTTCAATACCCAAGAATCAATGTGCCTGCCTCAACACTCACTCAAATATGACCTTGCTGTGATCTTGACCTCCACACTTTGACCTTCAAAATCTAATCAGTTAAACTGTACACTCAACTACATCACCAGTCAAAGTTTGGTGAAATTCTGTCCATTGGTTTGTAAGATACTGTGCATGCCCAGATGCACACATGGATACACAGATGTGAAAAAGCACTCACGCACTGACAACCCAAAAAAATACGAGGGGCGGTCAAAAAGTTTTGAGCCTTATCCATTTAAACGAAAGGTAGATTAAATGAGCATATCTTTATTTTTCACCTTTGTCAGTGCACAGTTTGTAATGATTTCGGGAGTTTTCATTAGCAGTATAATAAAATACTTCTGACTGCCCATTCAACCGCTTTTCAGGCGCATACTTGAATTCATCACCGGTCATAAAAATCTGTCCACGGAGATTTTTGGACCCGAAGGCGTCCCTAACAGCCACAACAGTTGTTCAAGAGGAAGAAGAACTGTCGTGGCTGTTAGGGACACCTTTGGGTCTCCAAGCCTCAGAATGTTTCTTGACCAAGCCACTGCCTCTTGTTCTAACATCATGTGATATAAATATTCATAGCCACATTACGTTAGTGAGTCAAGCTCAAACTACCTCAGAACTCAACAGTCAACACACATCTCTGTCTTGAAAATACACAGACAAGACACAAGTTATCATCGCTACTGCCACGATGATAAGAACAATGCTAACTGCAGCTGCTGCAGCAGATTAATGACAGTGAGGTCACACTAGTAAACCTAGTATGGTATGAATGAACATAACTATACAAGCAGGCCAGAACCAAACAAATACAGACGTCATCCAAAATAAATGCAGAAGGAAAATGCAGAGGCAACTGGCTAAGCCAGTTTCGGCGCCTTGTGACTTTTTGTTTAAGTGCACCATGTACAAGTACACTTACTTACTTACTTACTTACTTAAGTTCACCTGGAAAATGACCAGATGTGTGTGTGTGTGTCAACAAGTTCAAGTAACAACATACATCAAACAATTTATGAATGCGTTTCACAATCGGCTCTTCTATGTCTTTGGCCTTCACAGCGTATTTGTTGCTCTACAAACAGCATTCAATCATAAAGACATCAACAGCAAGAACAGACATCATTTAAAACAATCGAAGAAGTACAAAATCGTGCACTGAGTAGTCTATGCATTATCTCACCAGAAAAATGTTTCTCACATTCAGAATAAATTTCTTGAAAATTAACTTCCCTAAAAAGAAGACCCTAGAAAATAACAGACCAATTAACATTCATCATAACAGTGTTCTCAACAGTAAAGTGGCACTAACATCAACATCTGACGTTTCTGCAGATATAAAACCCGACAAACACAGCAAAGATAAAAATGGTTTACTTTAAATTGATTACAAAAGTAAAAATAGCTTATATTTGAAAAACACAAATTCTGAAAAAGAAACAAAAAATATCTGTGCTATTGCTGAGGTCACAAAGATGTTCACATGTGTACATGTGTAGGAAACATATGTAAGGGGTCAAAGTAAACCACATCAGGATGGATGTTTCCACCATCATCCATCAATATTGCATTTGTTAAAGCAAAAATTTGTAGTGTGCATGTAGTCCCATACTAACTCTCAATCTAAATTAAAACTAGAGTGCTCCGATGAAGATTAAGCATATTTTAATAATGAGCAGCAACGCAATACGAAAAAATTCACAAATAACTAAGTGTATACATTATGACCATTACTGTCGCTGTACCCATAATACAATAGTTTACAGGAGGCCGAGTCACAAATTACAGCAAGATAAATCTAAATACCTTTCTTCTTTTCTTCACGAGCGAAAGAACAGCCATTTCATACTGAAAAGTACATTCGACATTGAAATTTAATTTTGAATACCTTTCACTCACTCTGCTTACTCCCAAATTGCATTAGTACCACCTGGTCTGAAACCAGGTGAACCAGCAAAAACGTTGCAGACCTAAACATCACAGACCAGGTCTGAAAACCAGGGAGCCCCCTCTTTCCCTCTTTTCAAACATTGATTTTCCATGACTTTTCCATGACCAAAAGATGAAAATCCATGACCTATCGGCCCTGTAGAAGGGTCACAGTAATGGAATTTGGGCATTGGTAGATGTTACACTGCTGTACTCTCTTTATTTATTTAATCAGGCAGTGTGTATGCATGTTGCTTGTGCAAAGATGTGGGTGGCTCTGTCACAGTGCTGGACTACAAAAATACAGCTTCTCCAGACATCCATCCATATCCCAGGACTCATGACTGCCATGAACCATTGCTCTGACCTGTGTACATATCCAGGCATTCTCATCCAGACCAGACCAGCTCTGAAATCATTCTCTTGTAGCTAGCCCGGACCAAAATGTGATCGACATAAGTCTCCAACCACACACACATTACACAATGTCAACCTTGACTTTAACAGGCCCACCTTCCAATAGCACGTAAGTGACACTATTTTTAATTGAACAACACTCACATGTTAACAGATTATAGAAACAACCATTACTCTCTCGCCTGTCTGAGACATGAATCTCTAAGCATGTACACTGACCAAACAAATGTGGCAGCACACATTCAAGGTAAAGTGGAAATTTTAATCATGCTAGGTTGCCGTGATTTCTAATATTAAATTAATTATTCAAGTCACCGTGAATTAAAACAGCATGAAATAAAACTGCCCGGATTTTGAAGCTCACTAAACAATTAGGCATTACTTACAATGACATTAACAGAAATGAACAAATTAAACAGTAAGGCTGATGGAACCAACCTGTATGTAATTCAGAAAATCTGCTTTCTCCTTAACCTTTCGTCGCAGTTTATATTCAAATGCTTTTCTTTTCTTCACAACAGCCCTGTCCATGTGCAAACACATGCACACATACACCACTCAGTTCTTGTTCACTTGTACAAAATAACCTAGCTTTGAGTGACCTCAGTCATGTGCAATTGCTAGCCAATCACACTATCAGGGGTATAATCATTTGTCGAAATAGTGTCCCTCATTTTTGTAGGCATAGCCACTACATTTTAGTTTACACTTCATGCAAATGACAAATAGGCACAGGGTGGAGCATATGCAAATGATGCTAACAGGCAGACTCAGCACACAAATAAAATTTTCTGGGTTGTGAGAAAGCTGGTAAAATACGAATAGTCCATGTACAAATAGTCCATGTACAAACAGTCCAAACAACGTTTTAGGAACCACAATGGCTAGCCGACCAACAGTAGACTGGTTAATACCCTTTCTAGCTGACTGACAGCCCCTCCATTATGCACCACCTAGCAACACGGCCACCGGCCGCAAACCCTATTCCTAACCCTATACCTGACCCTAACCCTAAATCTTACTCTAACCCTAACCGTAATTTATTTAATAAATCACTATCCGTATGCACAACGTGTTTTCCCGTGCTGCTGATTAAGTCTACCATCACCGTGAAAAATCCGGCTGCGTAGTTAACGCTGTCGGTAGGCTAGACACAGTACTAACCGGCCGACCGACCGTCTTCAGATAGCCACTATTGTTTAGGCGAAGAATGCTGGAACTTCCGCTCCTAGGAATGTTCACTGCAACTTTCGCTCCCGGTTAGCGTTAGCTCCCGGGAACTTTCGATCCCGGGAGCGAAAGTTCCGTGGAACTTTTGTTCCCTGGAACTTTCGTTCCCTGGAACTTTCACTCCAGGGAGCGAAAGTTCCAGCGAACTTTCGCGCCATGGAACTTTCACACCCGCGAACTTTCGACCCAAGGAGGAAAGTTCCATGGAACTATCACTCTCCTGAACTTCGTTCCCTTGAACTTTCACTCCCTTTTGGCTAAAATACTAATTAACGTTCACTACTACAACGCCTATACACCTGTTGAATAGAAGCTAGTCACGCATCGTCGGTGTGTTCACACAATGAGCAGACAGCGTTGTGAAGACCAACAGGTCAACGGTAAGCAGGCTTCAAAAATGGCAGGAAGCGGCTTGCAGTGCTAATTGTCTATTGTCTGCCGTCATAGACCAGTCGAGGTGTGAACGTTAATTGCCAGAGCTGACGGGATGAAGC
>Ga0209679_1001295_pt1 | contig 10534 bp, 7 predicted proteins | sample WorMetHEROISLAND_4_FD_187408 | JGI IMG/M metagenome (GOLD analysis project Ga0209679, IMG submission 187408) | Marine gutless worms symbiont microbial communities from Max Planck institute for Marine Microbiology, Germany - Olavius sp. 2 HERON... ...
TTAGGCACTGTGTGCAAAATTTCAATGAACTGCGTTTCCTGTGTTGTGATATTTTTTATCTTTTAGAACTAACACTGAAAACACAAGTTTCCAACACAGTGAACACCGTTTGTATCAGTTCAAACGATAAATGTCTGTTACTGTTGCTGTTGCTGTTACAACTGATGTTCAAAGTGCCCTCCATCAGCATGCATGCAGGCTCCCAGACGAGTTCGCCACTGATTCACTGCCGCACAGATGATGTTGTGATCCAAGTCGCACCACTCCTCTATCAGTCGCTCCATCAGGTGGTTGACGTCACGAATTGAGCGGTAGACATGCTCCTGTAACCGGCCGATGTCATAGTCGACTGGATTGAGGTCCGGAGTATTCGGATGCCACTGCATTGGCGAGATGAAATCCCACGTTTCACGGCTTAACATCTCAACAGTTTCACGGGAACAGTGGAGTTGTCCTGCTGGAACGTGAAGAATTCGCAATACACATGTGTTAATTAGCAATGTTGGAGACGGCAATTTTTGACCGTCTTTTTATAAAAAACAATATCTCAGCAATGGACAGGCTAGTTGTCATGAAATTTCGCATAAACTTTGCAAATAGATGGCTTTTCATGATACAATGAAAAATATTGGCTATCATTCTCTATTCATAAAGTTATTTTGACATGTTTAGGGGGGCCGTTTTTTCCGGACACGGTGTATGTGCCTTTTCAGTGGAAGAACAGAAATTTTGATCCTCGATAGCTCCAACATTTTTCGACCGATTTTTCTAAAACTCAACTAAGAAACACATTGGGACACCAGCTCACATGCAAAATATGGTGATGATCGGCCGACCAGGCAAACACAAACACACCATACTATTGGTCTACCATTTCTTGTATTCTTCGCTTCATGTCCCCGTTGTACTGCATGTCCTGCTGTGAACAATGAGGGCTCAAATTGCGAAGTTTCTGGCCAAGGAAGTGCCTTTTGGAGGTCTTAACAATGAAAAATAAGGTTTAGGGATTGAAAAGCTCCAAAAACGTGAATTTTGCCAAATTTTCAGATCACAATATCTTAAAGTACAAGCTTGGTTGACAACAAATTTGATGTGCGACTTCTGGTCCACAAGTAAACTTCGTGGGTGGTCCAGAATTACCAAATAGTAATTCAAGAAGGCAGACTGTGCCATTTTGAATTTTTCCACAAAACAATAATTTTGCAGACGGCAGTTGAGATACATTTACCGAATTTTGTAGGAATATAAGCAGCTACTGCTACTACTGGAAACAGATTAGGTGATCAAAATATAACACCAGAAGTAAATTCAAGATGGTGGTGGCTCCCATTTTCAAATTTAACGCCTATAACTTGGTCTCTGTTACACATATATGCACAAAATTTAGCACAGAGATTGAAAATGACGTCCCGGAAGTAATTCTGGCGTCAAATTTTAGTTGCAACAAAATCCAATATGGCAGCAGCCACCGTTTTGAATTTCCATCATGAGATATTAAATGATCTCGTTCTTGCAAATTTCCTGTTAAATGTGGCAGTGAAAAAGTTTTGAAAATCGGTTAATACTTGATAAAGTTATGACAGAAGCTTGGTGGGGTGGTAGCAGGTTATTAGTGCCAGCAGTTGTCCAATTTGGGCGTAGCTCAAGTGTCTGTTAAACCCCGTGCTAGCAATCAAGTGAATGAACACTGATTAACAAGACCAAACTACTGTTAGTTTGTTGACGTGAGGAAGGATAGAAGCTTGTAGCAACGGCAGCACATTGGCAACTCATAAGAATTAATACAAAGCTTATTTGGATTGGCTCTCGCACTGCATTGCTGCTGCTATTATTGGTCACATACTAATGTTACTGCATATCCTGTAGAGCTTATTCACAGTCCTGGCATTCTGTACATAAACAAACTAAGCAGGAAGCAGCGAATTCTTTAAGAAGTCAGCCTCAGTAACTCAGCCTGCATTTGTTATAATAACTTTAACACTGCATGACTTATTTTTGCATTTAATCATGCTGATGCTGTATTGAGATAATGTTGATGAAAACCGTGTGTTTTGTTTTAGATACATGTGATGAAGTAACCAAAAATGACGAGCCTAACATGAATGATAGCTATGACAGGTTTGTTATGTTAGTGTGTGTGTGGTGTAGTTCTGTTATAGTCGGACTGTTTGTTTTTGCAGACATTTGGTTAGATATGCTTATTCAGTCAATGGCATATTTAAGTTACACCTAACCATATATAGAAGGAAAAATGTCATTGCTTGAAACATTATTGGCCACTCAGGACTAGACTGATAGATGAATATGACTTTGATGTATGATATTATATCAACTTACAAATTCTAAATGACTTAAGTGAATTTGTTGTCATGCTGTAAGTCATTATTTGAAATTTTTACTATGTATGTCTGCAAAGCAAACATTTCAATTGTAATTGGTAAATATAGGGTGGCCGAAATTAAAATGCCCAAGCGGTAAATTTGCGATACTTACTCGTCTAAAAGACAGCAAATTAGCAGTATTCAGAAGGCTAGAGCACCGCTTTTTAATTACTGCCGGTAATTATTTCATGGCAGAAGTTTATCTATATTTATATTTATAAAGCTGTTGACGTCATAGTAACGTAATTGACAGGCAATTTTGTTTTGCTGTACTTGATCACACGCTCATACGATAGTAGGATGACTAGCAAAGTCAATGAGAAATACCATATTTCAGGGTCTGACAGCTGGAAACCCTTGGGTCGATTTTTTAAAAAAAATTTGCACGGTTATTTACGTCAGGGACCCCAGCTCACGTGCAAGTATTGGGATCAATCGGTTCACAGGGGGCATGTCTGTGCATGCATGAAATTGTCACCCTAAGGCATCTGTTTTTTTCTTTAAAAAGGTTTCATGCGCCTCGCTACAGATCAATTGATGTGCCCTGGTGGAATTTACGTCTTTTTCATTGTTTCGTTAATAAAAAATTATTTTTCCCATTTTCACCCTAAAATGTGAAAAATTGCATTACACACCCTATGGTAACTTTGAAGAGCTATAACTTTGGCTTCATTGAAGATACATACAAGCTGTTTGCACCAAACAGGAGATTTTTGGGGTCGGCCAATTTAATGTTGCGGTGCCATTTAAACTTACCCCAGACCAACCCTTGTTGTCGTAGTAACTAGTTGTTGTTATTAAACACAGTTTCCTATAACTCGGCTTGTATAGAAGATAGTACGCCCCCGATTGTTGCATCGAGCGGGGTTTTTCGGAGTCGGCGAATTTAACTGTGTAAGTGAAATACGTTTCAGACCAACCAAACCGTGTTGCCTTGGTGACGAAAATTAGAAAATTTTAACAGAAAATTTGCTGTAACTGGTCTTCTGTAGGAGATATGTTCCTGATTCGTGCATGAAATGGGGATTTTCGGTGTGTAAATATGTATATTAAGCCCAACTACACCGTGTCCCAAAATTAGCGATACCCCTGGCTTCAAACATGCTTAATTCAGTTTGTAGTTCATGGATTTCAACGAAATATCGTACACTGCACTATCTTAACATTACTTACTGTCATACCTATTATGACATACGCACCTTACCGTGTGTGCTCAGTGTAACGTCATTATGACGTCAGAGTATCCAGACTGTCTGGGATGAGCTTGACCGGCGTATTATTGACAGGGCGATCAAGCAGTGCCGCACCCGCCTAAGAGCTTGCGTCGAGGCCAAAGGTGGCCACTTTGAGCACAAACTTTAAAGACGAGTTCAGAATGATCGTCTCTATGAATGTTTCACATTTTGTAAAAATCTCGTGTATTAACGATTTTACACTAACTTTTCTGTAGGGTTGTCACTAATTTTGGGACACGGTGTATATTCAACTCTATATTTGTGATATACCGAGTGGTCCAAAAAAGCGGTACCCTGGTTTTAATTTTGCGATAACTTGCGTAAGTGTACACCGATTTTAACCGTCTTTTTACTGTTACAACAAGAAATGTACGACGCATAAAAGTAAAATTACACCTGCCACCTCACCTTTATTCTGTAACCCAATACCTAACAAAACACACTACTGCTAATCGATGCTACATTTTCGAATGTGTAAGATTTTGAAATTTACCCATAACAGTTTAGTAGTACTTATTCCATACTTGCTTATTTATTCACAGCAATTCTTTGTGACGACACTATTACGTATATACAACTTATATGGAGTATATGGAGTCAGCTAGATTAAATGTTACTGGAAACTAACGATTCCTTGCATCACTACATTGTTGTCAGTTAAAAGGTGACATTTGAACAGGACAGTAACAAGATATTAACGTTACCGAATAAAAGTACTCATAATTGAGTTAGGAGAGAGGATAACTCTCGTGAAAAGCCACTAAGAAAGAAGTGGTAGAGGCTAGAAAGAGTCTGTGAGGAACGTTTTCCTAACGGCATTGAACATCAGACATCATAATCAAGTCGACCGATCAACATCAGTGTTGACGTCATAGCGAGTCATAGCAACAGGGTGAATTCAACGTTGTCTAGATCGTGGCATTTCCAGGGACGACAAGTGCGTGAACGATCATCACTGGTCGAGTTCGTCGTCAGCGACACCAAAAGACGAATCTACCATCACTCCGGTCAATTTCTGCGAGTCAAATCTATAGCGTGCTTGCAATGAAGAAACTGCTTGCTTGCTAGCTAAGAGACTTTGATAACTAGATACAGTGCCAGCCTGTTATTAGTTGTATATTATTGTTCTTAGTTTTATTTCATTATATTATTCATTATTTTCAATAAGACTGTTCGTTGTAACTAGCACGAATGTACACCATTGTATTCCAAGCCTCAGCACGAGTGAGTGGAAATAGGTAAACAATCGATCAAAAACATGTAGTTAACCGTCGCTAGAAACCACCTGCCCACACGGTGGCAGCGAATTTAATGGTGTCATTTACACTTACCCCAGACCGACCCTTGTTGCCATGGTAAGGAAAATTTGAAAATTTTAACAGAAAAATTGCTATAACTGGACTACTCTAGGAGATATGTTCCTGATTGCTGGGGACGCAACAAGTTGACACTTACATTGCGAATTGTGACCAAATGCTTAGAACTAGCAAAATAGTTATTGTAGGCGACCTATAGGAAATTATTATCATCACTTTATCCAACAACAATATTGCTGACACAGTCCTTACTATACCTTTGACCGTAAAACAGCAAGTATAAATGTAAAAAGTTACCAGTTTAAAACTCCGTCTGAGGACGACATGATAAACTCAGACAATGAAAGCAAAAATATTTTTGGGTAACCCTAGATGCAGCGTATCCTTTGTCACATGTAAATTTCCTATCACATCATTACAATATTAGCACATCATGACATTGTAATGGTCTAGATTGCAGTATCTTTGTTGCAAATATCTAGGCAGCACTTGCCCGTGTATTATATCTGTGGTATATAGTGTACATGTACTTTGTTATTTGTGTACTCTGTATGCACAGTTGTAATTGTCAAGGTTGTGAATGATTATAGAGTCCCTAAGCCTGACGCTGTCAGTTATCGATATACTGAAGTGGTACGGAAGCAAGACTTGCGTAGAAAGATGGACGGCTTTGCATGTTTCCAGTGTCAGCAGGTACCAACGTTGCAAATGTACATTGTGGCTAGGTGCAACTTTTTTCTTTACGACAACTGGCAGATATGGACTGATTTTAATAGCGCTTTTATGGTTGCATTCAGATACGAAACTGTGGGTAAACTGGAATAAAATTTTCACCTTCTGGTTCGTTGTTGCTGCACTACCTTGTGAAAAATACACATTAACAGCTGCTATTCAGTTCAGATATGGTGCAGAATCATTTATTTGTGTCATCTACCAGACAGGTGCATAGCTGGACTTTTGTAAGGGAGTTTGCTTCCCTTCCTGTCCTTCCTTCCCTCCCTTCCTCCCCTCCTTTTTCTTTCCCTTCCGCTCCCTTTCCCTTCCCTGCCATCCTTCCCCTGTAGTCCAGCTAGGGGTCCAGGACAAAGCCTCGGCTGCAAACGCATGTTTACTGGGGGCGACTTTTGCAGGATAAAATAGAAAAGTTGAATCATTAATGTCTTGTCTAGAGCTGTTGAATTAATGTGTTAATTAACGCCTTAATGCGTTAAAGAATTAATTGCGATTAAAAAATTAATGCTGTTAAAAAAATTAACGTACATACATAAATTCTATGAAGCAGTATTTACAATGTAATTGAACTGTGGTTATTTGACGATCGAATTATATTCACTTAATTTAATTTGTCAGTTGTGCATCATTGTTTGATGGCAAATTCGACAGTGTTCGCATCTTGTAGATGAGTTGTGAACAGCAAGACTTGCAGTCGTTCGCTGACGGCAACGTATAACATAAACTAGACCGTGCGATTAACACGATTAAAAAATTAATTGCTCGACAGCTCTAGTCTTGTCAAAGGTCAGGTTTACAGAAAACATTGAAATACAGACACAGCTGGACCCCCTGTTTAAATTTTGAATACCCTACTGTAAAAGTCAGACGCCGCCCCCGGTTTTTCGGGGTCGGTGAATTTAACTGTCTAAGTGAAATTTGTCTCAGACGAAACCCTGTTGCCATGGTAACGAAAATTTGAAAATTTTGACAGAAAATTTGCTATAACTGAGCTTCTGTGGGAGATAAGTTCCTGATTGACGCTTGCATAGCGAATTGTGACCATGCAATGCTTAGAGATAGCGAAATAGTTATTGTAGGCAATCTATAGGAAATTATTGTCATCACTCCATCCAACAACAATATTGCTGACACAGTCCTGTACCCTTGACCTTAAAACTGCAAATATAAATGTAAAAAAACTTACCAGTTTAAAACTCCGTGTAAGAACGATGTGATAACCTTAGACAACTAAAACTGCAAAAAATCTTTTGGGTAACTCTAGATGCAGCGTATCATATTGTCACGTAAATTTCCTGTCACGTCATTATAATGTCAGCACATCATGATGTAATGATCTGATAGGAAATTTACATGTGACAATATGTTATGCTGCATCTAGGGTTACCCAAAAGATTTTTGCTGTTTTAGTTGTCTAAGGTTATCATGTCGTCTTTACACAGAGTTTAAAATGGTAAGTTTTTTTCATTTATAATAATAATGGTAGATGCACATAAGTTAGTCGTCATCCACGTTAGCTGATAACAGTCACTATTTGATTAGTATAGCCTTGTGTCCTAGTGACCTAGTGTCCGTGTGTCCTTGTGACCTAGAAATTGTTCAGTCCTGTGGAACATCTCACTAAATTTAAATTTTGCGTACTTAATTTATATGCCATTTTGTGTTGTGCCACAGGAAACAAATTGGGACTCTCCTTTGTAGAGTTTGGTGCATGGGATTGTGAGCATGAGTCTTCTACACTGCTTCAGACTGTTGGAGTTGTGCTGGTGGCAATGATGGATCCAGAAAATTGTTTTGGGAAGGATACATTATACGCCAAAGAAGTCAGGGTTTGAGGGGGTGGGGCTGGTAAGGGGGTTTTTCCCTCCCCAGTCGACTAGAGTGTCTGGTGACCATGAAGAGCCCCAGCTGCATACGATTTTTGGGCATTTGATGTGCAATTTTATGCTATTTTAGACGTCTGTAGACTGTAGTCAAATCAAATCAAATATTTGTTTAATAAAAACTTCGACAAATCGCAAAGCAGTATACAATGGACTAATGCATGCATCACTGCATTTTGCATAGTGCATTTTGGAAGCTGACTGGTAAGGTAACAGTGGTAAGGTATCAAAACCAAAGTATAAGAAGGCATAACTAGGGTTGTTAAAGTCGCGTTGCATGCCCGTTTTGGCAGTTGGCACTTGGCACACTGCATGAAGTGGTTGTAGAACGATAGTGGTTTAGCATTTAACATTATGGTACACAGCTGAATCAACCTATCAGTGCACAGCAAGTCATACTTTTCAGCATTTTTCTACCAGCACCAACAAGGTGCTTATGGCTTTTTTTTATAAAAGTTCATACTTGTTGGACACATACTGGCAAACAGGTTAAAATATATTAACATGGGCACTATTATGATAGTTATCAGACTGGTTGATAAAGTTGCTCATACAAAAATAAAACACACAAAACAAGAAATACACTGCCAAATATGAAACCTAAAAGTTGCAGATACAAAAAGTAAACGATAAACTGTGAGAACCCAGATTCAAATTCAGTCACATCCTGTTCCGTGGACTGTGGTGAACATATACATGTTCGTCAGTCGACCCAGGCCAATATACAGTCTTGTGAAAAAAAAACAACCACTTAAACTTTTCACCATTTCACTGCCAAATCTGCATCAGTCTTAATCAAAATTGCAGCAGAGGGTAATCAGTTAATGCACTTCAGTGCAGTGTAAAATTCGTCTTACTACTTTTTAAAAAATACTCCTTGTAAATTGTGACGTTTTCATGATGCCATTGTTGACATGCTGTTTCTGTAGAAGACAAGCACAGTGCACATAATTAAAAGTGCTTGGACAGACTAATTGTTATGGAGCAGCACATTTACTTAAAATGTTCCCACGGATTGAAATCAAAAATATGGAAGATTGTTTGGAAGATTCCTGGACAATGTTTAGCATCAAACATTGTCTGGGAAGCGGTCAGTTGCACATGTTCGCGATGCTGTGAACATTGCTGATGTTGAAGATCTTGTGTTAGGCCTAACCCTAGACAACAACACACAACACAGCAGTAGAGTGAGATTGCTCGTCAAACAAGCATTTCTAGGGCAGTTTGAGCATGCACTGTGATATTTTTCAGTATTGTTCACTGTTGCTCATCATCCTTCTGTTAAGACATTTTGCCATTGAAAATGAAGTGTTGAGATTAGATTTTTATTTTCAAAGTATATTGATTACATTTTCAATGGGTTATAACATCTCCACGAAAAATATAGTTTGTGAACAATTACTGCAATTTTGAATAACAGTGATGCAAATTTGGCAGAGAAACAGCAACAAGGTAGCCCAGCTGTTGCAGGGAAAGTGCATAATTTTAAAGATCGCAAATGGATTCAGTAAAATATCACTCTCATTACTGCCAAAAGAACTGCCAACTTTTTATGAGATAACATATGTGCATCATGTGGCAGGCTTTGATATTTACTGAAATTACACTCCATACTGTGTAGGTATGATATGTTCACATGTGACATCTGTGTCACATGACACATAACACTAAATAAGTAAATCAGTTTCTTCAATAAACATGTCATAGATACCTTTTAATCATGCTTAGAAGTCATTCAAGGTCATCAGTTTTGTCAGCAATCAATAGCTCATATATGACTATATAGGCAATCAGTAGTAACTTTTGCTCTGTCTTGCTCCATTGCAGAGATTTTGCAGGTTTTCTGCTAAAAACCCACTTATCTATACTCCACCCCCTATTCCACTTGAAATTTTGGAATGTTCCCCTTCAATTAGTTTGCCCACGTTGGGTCTGCAAAGCACCACGATGCTACGCTAATTTTCTGTGTAATCGCTTTCGAAGTAGCCCAATCCATATGACCACAATACCTCAACTCACAGACAGATGTATGGACGGACAGACAACTTACGACAGCAGTTAAGCACACTGTGCACATAGATGCATCGCACGCTAAAAAAGGTTAAGTGGGTGTTTTTTATGAGCAACCTGGAACTTTTTGGTTGCATACTTCAGCTGAGGTATACTTGATTGAGATGTGGAAGGGGCAATGTGCACGTGTCTGCCCCTCTGGATCTGCCACTATTTAACTGTTTAACTAATGAAAACTGTCTGATATGATGAAACTATGCAGTGGTTTCGTGGACTTGGTCTGGAGGAGCGTGAAATAGCTGAACGATTGAAGCACTGCCGCCATAAAGCACTGTTTGAGCCAGCATCAACACCTGGCCACTTCTGGTCTGTGAATTTTCCCACAACTCAGCAGTGTAAGGAACAAGGTATGTCATGTGGCATTTTGCTACCGGGTACTGTTGTTAGTATCACTTCATCATATTGGTTAGTTTTCAGTAGTTTGAGGAGGTGAAATTAAACAAACATAGGAGACGGCTGTGGTTATAATCTTCGAATACTGCCCGTCGACGCGTACTGACTGGCGACGATCGTTTAAGTATGAACAGATCCAGTGAATGAGACAGTGTGGTAATAATAATAATGATAATAATAATAATAAACGAATTTCGCTTAACGTGACGTAAGGTTAGAAAAACTACAAAGTCACGTTACAAAAACGTGTCAGTCACACAGAGTGTCTGGGGCCAAGTGAGCGTCTGTAGAGCTCGGTTTTCAGCCGACGCCAGAACACTGGCAGTGATGTTGACGACCGCACATCCTCGGGTAGACTGTTCCAGACAGCCGGTGCGGCAGCGGCAAAGGCACGATCGCCGATCGTGGCACATTGAGTGCGACGGCCGACAAGCGCAGAGGTCGTCGCAGAGCGAAGTCGCTGCCATGATCCAACTTCAGACATGTAGCAGATCAGCTGACAAGTAGGTGGGCCCCATTCCATG
>Ga0209679_1001296_pt1 | contig 10533 bp, 4 predicted proteins | sample WorMetHEROISLAND_4_FD_187408 | JGI IMG/M metagenome (GOLD analysis project Ga0209679, IMG submission 187408) | Marine gutless worms symbiont microbial communities from Max Planck institute for Marine Microbiology, Germany - Olavius sp. 2 HERON... ...
CACGTACCACAACAGAAAAAAATCAGAAGTACAGTATGGAGGTGGGCGTCGTCAGTAGGACAGCGCGAACAAGTACGCCTTTAAGTGTCGCTTAAAAGACGGCAGTGATGATGACGATGTGACAAACGACGAGAGGCTGTTCCATGCACGGGCGGCAAGCAGCAAGCTAAACAACGTTCGATTTGCCGGGGGTGGCAGGGTTTAACCCCCCACTGGATGAGGACGACCTCCCCAGTGGTGGCCGAAAACTTTGGTCTGGGGGTCGGCTTCGACCCCTCCAGACCAGTTCCAGCAAAACCACTCAAGCACTAACACCCATATGAAATGGGGATAATTTTCATTGCCGTTTATAGAGCGACATACGCGACCCAACAGCATATTGTTAGAATTGAAACTAGTGTCATACTGTAGTAAACGACCTTTATTAATTATAATAATTGTTCTATTCCCTTATTCTGTGTAACACATTTTGGTAATTTACACACAGAAATTGTTGCATCATCTGCTAAAGCCGCTCTGTGACCCTAAAGTATGCTTAAAATGCGTTTGCGTTTGGAGCCGGGGCTCCGCCCCGGACCCCGCTTGGGGAGCTCACGATGCTCCCCCAGGACCCCTAGTCGGCTTGGGAGGGGGATACCCCCTCCCCACGAGGGGATACCCCCTCCCCACACTCCACCCCTTAACTTAAATCACACTGCCTTGCAGAGCCACGGAAACCAGTTTTTCCGAGCCACGCATATTTGTTAGAGGAAAACACTGTAACTTTCTGGTATTGACGTATTCTCAGGTAGTGTAGGAACACATCTGGTGTAAAATGGGGAATTATCTATTCATTTAGTAGTCAAAGCTACCAGGATACTGTGTACCAGATTTCACTTAGATAGACTTTAGAAAATAGTAAATATTGCAGATTGGCTCATTTTCTGAGACACCGTTTATAGTTGTAGTGGTAGAAGCACGTGCACGCACCTGCATGCGGTTCATGGCGTCACGCAGGTTGTCCAGCTGATGTGCTGACGTCAGAGCCTCCAGCTGAACGTCGGTCAGTTTGAGATCTTTCTCACGCAGTTGCTGCTGCAGTCTGGCAACGATCAGCTCGGCTGAGACGGCACGACTCAGTCCAGACGAGCAAGGCGTCATCAGCGTACCACTGCGTCTGTAACAGTTACCTATACGTACATTAGTAATGATCACGGCCAGCAGTATTCCGCGACACGCGGATTTTCACACCGCGCCCCGGAATTCGCCCTTTTTTCATGCGGAATATGCTGCCTGCCGCGGAAAACGCGGCGGAATTGCCCGTTTTTTGCTACATTTATATCTAATTCAAGGTTTTTCGGGCTCCTTTTAATTTTGTCATTTATAAAACAATAAAATCAGTCGTTGTAAGTTATGGTTCTGCGCTCTCGCGCCTTAGTCAAAGCTTGTCACAAGATAATCTGCGTGCTTATTGTGCTGCGCTTTTAATAATAGTAAGCTTCTCGACATTATGACGCTATTTTCATCATTCCTGGCGTAAGGTAATGTGTTTTCGTGTTACAAAAAATAAAATAGAATAAAATCACATGCTACAAAGATGAGAAATTAAAAACTGTATATCATCCTCAAAATACGGCAAATTTACCCGGAATGAACCATCTCTAATAAAATTCAACTCGACTGACATATTGCATACACAACGAAGTCGAGAATTTAGAATTTACTGCTAGTGTGATCACTGTTGAGTCAAGCAGACGAACAAAGATGACTGACTTAGTGGGTGGCGGACTATGCAGTGCAGCATTACGGCTCGGTGACGGAGTACTGGCACTGCTGACGGCTGATCTTAGTCTAGAAGTGTTGAGTGATGGAGAGTTGGGCATTGATAGCGCTCCTGATCTCGTCTCAGTAGCCGCCAGTACGTCATCTGTCTCTGTGTCTGACCACGCCTCACCTGCCGACCGCACGGACTTTGTCTTCTTACCTCGAGGACGTCCGCGAGAGAACGCCTTACTTAGCGAACTCTTCAGCTGTAACAGGCACACTCATTCATTAACTCATTCATTCATTCATTCATTCATTCAGCCAGTAAGTCAGTCAGTCATTCAATCACTCATTCGTTCTTTGCTGCTTTAAACACAACGCAAGACCCACAGAAGCACGGGTCGCCGAGAACAAAGACAGTTGGCGTCAAAGTGAGATACGTTGATCTCTCTATGGCGAGCCCGAAAGCCTGGGTCAGAGCCCCGCGGGGTCCATGTGCAGAGCCCTGGTCAGGCAGTAAGGAAGGGCGAAGCCCCTGAAGCTGAAAGGCTTTTAGCTTCGAAGTCCACTGGTAGCGGCAAATTTGCCTTAGGCTATTCTCTGCATTTTACAAACTCAGCAAATCTCAGTATTTCTGATGCGCCAAACCACTGAGATCAGGTCATCGGGAAGTTTCCATGGACAATGAACCCGAAAAAAAGTAGGGATCAAGCGCCATATGTGACTCCAAAACACGTGACCTACAGTGGCCACTTTGCGTTAAATTCTGTTTTGCGCCGGTACGTTTGGAGCTCTGAAGACTGGCTTTCGAAGCTTGGCTTTTCTTAAACTTGTAGTGAATGCTGTCTGCGAACTTTAAACCAAAAACGACAGCTGCGACGTCGCGCGGTATCCTTGCGACAGCACGGCTTTCTTGTTCTGTTTTGTTGTGTTAATTGCAGTAAGCCAGCTTTGATGGGCGAACGCCTTTTTCTGGCAGCCTGCCATGGTTATGGCTTGCTATATGTATATTTGTTGTTATTTGTTTGGCAAAATAAAATTTCTTCTTCTTCTTCTGTGTGGCAATAGGCAGCAGCATCGCTTTCAGCGACGCCGCCTAAAACGTGCGTTAATTTAATGTCGTTGCAGTCGACAGATGGCACCTCTATCCATACACCCCTTACAGTGGCAATCAGTCATCACAGATAATACAACACATTACCGATGATAGTCACAACCGACTGACTGCCGAGCCGGCACAAAGATAAAACAGTAAATGCCACGTAATACCCAGTTGATCTTGGACTGTTTCTTGTCGTTGGCGGCAGGTGGCAGCAGGAGTCTGCGAGTGAGAGTTGACTGCTGCTGCTGCTGCTGCTGCTGCTGATGATAATGATGAGATGCAACGATGCTGCTAGGCAGACTGTTAAGACTGTTGTCACTACACTGACTGGTGTCCGAGTAAGTCGTCGTTGTCGACTGTGAGTCGTGACCTGACATCAACATCGCTGTTATCTGTCATCATTATCATCAGCAAAAAATAGTTATCACCACCATCATCAGCATCACTGTCTCAACTCACTCAGGCCTAATTACTTTTGGGCCCTCCTGTGGAGAGGAGATGGAGGACCGGCCGACCCAGACAGACCTGGCTGAGAACGGTGGAGACGACCTACGACCAATGAACCTTGGCCTAAACGATGTGCACAGGACAGAGCGGCATGGCGACAACTCGTGACAACGGCTACGTCTACGACAAGCGCCTGAAGAAGAAGAAGGGGCGGTTCTATGTTGGGGCAGAGGCAAGTGCCCCCAGATTCACTTGTTGCCCCAGATTCAAAAGCTAGCTGGAAAAAGTTTCAAGCAGTTTAAAATGCCAATATTTCACTTTAACGCCAGTTTTCATTTTGTTATTTGATATTGTTCCACATGTACATGGTCCATTCAGTGTTCAGTTTGCGCAAGTTATGTGACGTCACGCGTGACAATATAGGCCTATATGGAGTTCGTATTTTTTCGGTTTCGGAGAACAGAAAAAAATGGACTCGGTGACGAAGGGCTGATGGGGCAATGCCACCCAGAATTTTTGGGCTATAACCGCCCCTGCTTTTGGCAGGTAAGCGACATCTACACAACACAAATCGTTCTAATATTATTGTTATTATTACTGAAGCAACATTGCAACAATCATTAAGCCAACACGGTCTCAAACGGTTGAGTCATGTCGTCCGAATACAGGAATACAACCAGCAAAGAAAGCTTTCAGCTGGAACTCGAATAGAAACACGCCTGGTAGGTGGCACCAGCAGGTGCCACTAGAGCGTAATGTCCGTCGGCCGGGCAGATCGGCAGTAGGAACGAGTGGTCCCAAATACCGCGGCGCACTTCCGTGTAGAACTTTAAGATGACCACTGTCATTGTCGCATATGGCTCTTCTCTGTTCTGAAATAAATTCTATCTCTTAGAATGACATCTTCTAAACATAAACTATAACTAAGTATACTAACATGACTTACGAGGTTGTAAATCGTATTAGTATAGTTACTTATAATTTATTTCCCAAAGCAAGCAGTGCGCCAACAGCGTAGACTAAAGGCGTTGTCAAACCTGATGCAGAAGAAGCAGTCAACGAGTGTTGACGGCGTAAAGCGCGTTCATCGAACTCTTGTTTCGCCTGATGTTGCAGTGAGTGTAGCATCGTCTTTAGTTGACTCAACTCGGCGTCCTGTGTGACGCATACAGACAAATAAATTTCTCGCGTTTCTTCAATCAATCACCGACAAAAATCATTTGACGTTGTTGGTTGGCCAAACTGAGTCCGTAGTGCACGCAAAATACTATTAGCATGGTGTAAGTGGTCTAGTGTTTTGAGTATCGGACTCGTAACTTTCAGGTTGCAGATTCAAATCTCACTGCAGGCCATTTGCAAGCATCCTTCAGCAAGTTGCTAACTTATGGTGTGATCAGTTCAACTCAGCCTCCTACCCTTCGCGGAACGGGAAATGAGTAGTAGCTTACGGGCTACGGGGTGAAGGCCTAGTGTAGCGGATTGGAGCGGTGGTATGTCCGCATGCTGCACCGCGGGTCCAGTTGTTCGCTAGAGCGGGCAATGGATGGCCGCATAATGCGCTGCGGTATCATTAGCTCATGTCAATCAGCTGTCACTTCCGGGATTGTAAAGCGCTCCTGAGCATGTGTTCATCGTGGAGCAGCGCTATATCAAGTACCGGACCTTTACTTTACTTTAGAAGAAAACTACATGACGACTGCAGATGTTTTAGTGCAGAAAGATTCTATTGTGAGTTGTGACAGCAGAAAGACTGCATGGTACGTGGTGAAGATGGTGAACGGTCTACGTGTAAAGACTTTGTCGATCCTTAGCTCAGGGTGGCCGAAAAGTAGGAGAAAAAATTCCCTGAGTTTTCCAGGTTTTTCCACAGCCACAAACTTACTTTCCCATAGGTTATCGCAACAAAAAGTAAATGTCATAATGACCTTCATCAAGGGTCTTATGATTCTGTTTACCCAGTCAACAGCTGTTTAAAGGTTTTACACAAACATTTGAATGACGAACTAAAAATACTTTGTTTGTTACAATTTTTCCCTGAGGCTGCACAGAATTCCCTGAGTTTTGCATGTCAGAGAAATCCCTGAATATTCCAGGTTTTCCAGGTTTGTGGCCACCCTGTTAGCTGTATGTGGAGATCAACCAAGTCACAGCAAGTCATAGGCTCACCTTCTGCTCTGATGCGGTTGCGAGCTTCTGTAATCTCTGCGTCATGTTCGACAGACTCCTCTCGAACGCCGTCACCACGTGAACCTGAACAGAACAACAGACTGTTTAGTTGACTACTAGAGGTGTGCGGGTATGACTTTTACTGTTCCCATTCCTCCCATTCCCGTGAAGTCATTCCTATTCCCATTCCCACCCATTCCCGTGATAGCAGCTTATTCCCATCCCATTTTTTCCGATATCACCATTCACAATTCCCATTACCATATGTTCTAATGTTCTATTTTGAAATAAAGCCGAAAAATGTAGACTAAATTACTAAGACAAATACAGTACAAACATTACCATGTTGTATCACCACCTTGTCATATTTCCGTTACGTACGTATAAATTATGTGGAAATATATAGATATATAACTACAGAGAAAAAGGAAGAATTACGTTGGTGCTGAGTTGAGTGTTGAGCGTGTTGATCTTGTCCTGCGCCATCTCTAGTTCTCTCTTCAGTTTGCGCACTTCCTGAGCTTGCTTGTCTTCTGTCTGCACAACGCACTTAACTATATTGTCGATCAATAGAGGGCATACAAACAATTTTCTATCGGGGGTCTGCGGTAACCAGGCGGTAGAAACAACTGAGAAATTTTGAAGTAAATATATTAAGTATAAGTATTAACTTATTAAGCATTAAGTATAAGTATAGTATGCAATGTAAATACGTATTTTAAATTAACGACTGACAATAATAAAGATTATACCGATGAGTAGACAGAAGACGCGCTTGATATAAGAGACAGCATGGAACCACGACCTACAACAAGTTAATACCAATTTTACATGATTAATGCTGGCATACATTTCAGCAAGTGGTAGTTTGACTCAGTGGTAACGAGTTGGTCTCGATCGACGAAGTTACTCTACATCGGGCCCGGTTAGTACTTGGATGGGTGACCGTCTGCGAACGAGTAAACCATCTCGGTATGTAACCAGCCACCCGGGTCAACTCAGCCTGGCCATCCCTCCGTGGGTAGGCGCAATAAGCACCGGCGAAAGCTGGGGAGTAAACAGGCACACTGCGTGATACACTAGCCCCGTATCCGTGGTCTCACAGTGTAAGCTGGTGTATGGCTGAGGGCTAAGGAAACGGAGATCAGCGCCGCCCCATGGGTCTTGTGGCTCGGGAAGGGGGACTTTAGTTTTTTTACACATTTCCTGTAACGTATATAACTATACTGGGCTAATAAAAATAAATATATTCGTCCGAATTCTTCAGACTGCTTATTTATCATTTTCAGCAGATCACGAGCAAACAAGTGCACGTGAGTCTATAGGTCTACTGTCGTCCACTGATCTAATCACAATATTTCGTCGCAAAAACTTTTCTTTGCAGCATTTGCAGAATAGTTTTCTCTGTTTTGTAATGTGTTCATATGTGTGCTGTGATGCCTGTCAGTGCCAACGGCCTTGGCATCTCACTTGGTTTTACCAGGTTCTAAATAAATAAATAGTAGGCTATACCGTGAGTCAAAAAAGTATGCCACCAAATTTTTGTCAGCTTTCACACTTGGCAGGAAGTTTACAATGAAGTTGATCATTTGTATTGGGTGTTCCAGAAAAAAACGCACAAAGTTTTACACGTGATAAATTTGGAATCGTTCGCCGTAAAATGAAGATTTTTGCACTAAAATGTGTTCTAATGTTGTACTGCGTACTAGTCAATGCAAAATTTATGTAAACGGGTTAAATGTTCTTTGGTAAAAGCCATAAGTGGTTACACGTCAGCAGGACGGAACGCCGTTGCACAGATCAATACACACGTTTGCCATCATGCAGATAAATGTTCCTGATTTCATTGAGCTGTGAAAACTGGCCACCTAACTCAACATGATCTTAATCCCGTGGATTATTCAATTTCGGGTGCTCTTCAGCGGCTGGTTATCGTCAGAAATTCAAAAAAAAACATTGGTCATCTGAAACAAGACATGAACAGATGCTGGTGAGGTGATGATCAGCCAAGAAGCAATCAACAGTGCTGTTGGTCAGTAGTCGACTGTTGTTGGTCATTCATTCGCACGATGTACACAATGAACATCGTTTCCATTAATTCTGTGATCTGCGCTTGTTGGAAAGTACTTCTCTCGTAAACTGCATTAAAAATGTTGTCGGTATTGATGTTTTTGAGTAGTTCACTTCCCAGGCGCCAAACAAAGAATATTTAACAGCATTGTCCAACTTTGTTCTTTCTTGTGTTGTTAATAATTTCTGAACATTTCGGTGAAAACCGCGTGACTCTGTGACTCCAGGTTGTAAAGTTACGGTGCATTGAACTTTGTGCGTTTTTTTTCTGGAACACCATGTATAATAACTCATCATATCTGAAACGCGTCGCTACGCTACGCTGTGAAATATTAATCTCAGAAAACCAGCTAAAGCAATTAATCAAAGCACTTTATCACATCATTTATTTACACAAAAATGTTGAAATATAACGAAAATTTTTAAGCAGTCCAAGTCAGTGTTGTTCGTGTCACAATCAAGCTTCGCCCCCCACTGACCTGAACACGGAGGTTCCAAGTTAGCTGTATTAGTAGAACATACGCGTGAACAAAATGCTTGCTTACATTCGTCATCGCGGCTGGACAGAGATCGTTTAGGACTAGGACACGACGTCATTCTGACGTCACTGCCAGCTGCTGCAGTCGTCAGAAGTACTGCTGTAAGCTCGGATGATGACGACGACGACGATGCTGGAGCTGATGATGCTGTGACAGCTGAAGGCATCGCAACAGATCCAGCTGAAAGCAGTGACATACCACGAGGCATTGAACCGGCCGAACCCGCTACACCCAGCTCACCAGCTGCTCTCTGACCGTAGCACCTAGGCAGGCTGCCGCCGCCAACACCACGGTAGCCACAGTCCCTCAACGCACCTGTCTGCGACTGATCGACGCCGTTCTTAACCTGCTTCTCTGTTATGAACGCCTCGCTCGAGCAAATGGTGCAGACGGTTTTCGTTTCAGTTATCGTTCCACCTCCAGGCTTCTCCGCCGCATCCGTCGAGGACGACTGACGAAGACAGCTGAGCGCTATTGCCGACGATGACATCGGCGACGCTGCCCGAGGCCTGTCTATGTCAAACCACGACCTCGACAACGGGCCAGCAGTCTGGAAAGGCTGCGTTAGTGAGTTGCAGTAGTCAAGCTTCCCGTAGTTGTTCACTTGTTCTTTACTACCACCAGCTACCGTCTGGACGGCAGTCTGTCTGCCAGAAGGTTGAGTTATAAAAGGATAGATCGTTTCCGAAGGAGAAGAGAGGTAATCGGTCCAGACACCTGTCTGGTTGTCGAGGCTGTCGTTGTTGTCCACTGTGGGTGATCTAGTTGAACACTTCCTCTGAAGCGCTCGGTCCGCGCAGGTGACAGTTTTGTGTCCAGCTCGCTCGACTGAAGTCGTCTGCTGATGTTGAAAGATGAAGTCTTTGACAGGGACGTCAACGTCGTTCATCGGCCGCCACACGTCACCCGCACTCCTCTCAACGACGTTCCTGCTCGCCCGCGGCAAGGTGGAGCGCTCGCCGGCAGCGGGCCACTGCGTCGCGCCGGCGGTCTGGTGGGGCGTGGCGGGAGCTGGTCGGTCGTGGTCGGTGGTAGAACGATGATGTTTTGCTGTACAGCGAGGAGATTTGTCGCTCGTCGACCGCGTGAGACGACGTCTCGACTCGCCGTATGACGGCGATGAAACGTTTGCGTTATGACAGGACGACGACAACGCAGCATCGTAACATCTAGTCACGCTGTCTTCGACGCTGTCCGCTCCATTATCCGCGTAGCTAACACGCAAGCACACACACACCAAGTCGACTGGCATACTGACAACTTTCGACGAAAACGATTTGATAGTCTTGCGCCTTTGATTTAACAATTTTATATGGGTCGCAGTCAAAAGGCCAATAGTTGAAACGGCCGAACGTCCATAAAGCTGACTTCAGACAAACCCTAACCCTAACCTTAAACTCTAATACTCAAGTGAGTTACGTCAGCCTGACATTTTGGACGACGACTTTCGTTTTAACTATGTTGCATCTCTAAAATGCCTGTCGCTGAACGCCATAATGTCGCCTATTGCGACAAATGTTACCGCGGCCGCTCGTGGTCCGTCTGTATGTGTGTCTGTTACAGTCGTGCACCCTGCTAAAGTCGACGGACGGAATGAGATGCCATTTGGCAGGGATACACGTATGGTCCCTAGTAACAGGTAGCAGTGGTCTAGCGGTAACATGCCTGACTGCGCTGTGACAGAACCAAGGTTCGAATCCCAACGTGGGCAGTTGCATGTTTATCGTAAAAACCACTAGACTACGATATACTGCAGCCTTGGGTACGGGCTGCACACCCTTACTGCAGTGCCTAGGTCGACTCAGCCTTCTACCCTCCGTGGGATGGTAAAATGAGTATCATCTTTCGGGCTGAGTAATAACAACAAATGGCGATGGTGGGAGTGGTTTCTGGCAGCCTACAGGCGGACTCACAGCCCGGGTCGTTTGGCCTGGGCTGAGGGTCGGCGGCCGCTTGGCGCCGTTCCACATTCATCATATGAACCGGGTGAACTCTCGCAGTGGCTTTGAGTTACGATGACAACACCATAAACATTGTCGTTATCATCATCATCATCATCATCATCATCTAGTTGTCTATCACAGCGGTCTCCTGCTTCCGGTTTATGAGATTATTACTCTGCTAAATCGAATTAAGCCGCACGGGGATGGACGCTTGAGTTGTGGCAGAAATGATGGGAAGTGAACGTGTGCCTGTCGTTACCTGATATCAACAGAGTTGCTGATTATCTCCGGCGATTCGCGAATAACTTGCATCTTTCTGCGTTGTCCAGGGCAGCTGAGTCCAGCGTCCCGCAGTCTCACAGCCCTCAGACCTGGCTGCTGCTGCTGCTGCTGACGATGAGGATGATGATATAGTCTGTTGCGGCCGACGGATGCCTGCTGGGCGGCCGATGGTGATGTCACTTCACTGTCAGATATCGAACCGCCCCCATAACCGACACCGTTACCGACATCGATACCTGAC
>Ga0209679_1001297_pt1 | contig 10530 bp, 8 predicted proteins | sample WorMetHEROISLAND_4_FD_187408 | JGI IMG/M metagenome (GOLD analysis project Ga0209679, IMG submission 187408) | Marine gutless worms symbiont microbial communities from Max Planck institute for Marine Microbiology, Germany - Olavius sp. 2 HERON... ...
CCCTGACCCGGTTTTCAAGGTCACGGTAGTTTTAAAAGGCGAGTAACTCCAAAGCGACGCATTTTACAGACAGTTACTATATAGGACGTAATAGGACGCCATAGGCAAGCTATCGATAGGCAATCTAGCTATACAGCTTACAACCCCACTGCTCTTACGTAAACCATGCGAACTTTTCGCAAGCGTCGCGCGGGTTTGTCAGCGACAGCTGGGCTTTCTTGTGATTATACCCGGTAGTCATTAAACTTGTCAGTTTTAATGCACTGTAAGCAGCAACAGTTAATGAATTCAGCTGTACCCTACAGTAACGGGTGTCACGAAACACCGCACCGGCCACACTGGCTCTGCACCAGCTCCCAAAATAGGTATACATTGAGTATTGAATTTGAAACAAGACTGTTTTTGTTGCACTTTTAGTCAGTGTGCCGTCGGTCGATTCAGCTGAATAAGCTGACTCGACCGATGGCACAATGACAGTCAACAGTGCTCCGAGCAGCAGCCGCAAACCGCACCAGCAAAAGTCGACAGGACTACCACGACTTCAAAGCGCCGTTGCTGACTATGCTGCTAGTGCTTGCGTCACAGGCATTAACTGACTGAACACATCGATTCGATCCTTTTTTATACCTAATAGACCTATATTTGGGGCCGGTTCGGTGTTTCGTGACACCACTACGGGGCATGCTGCAATAAGATTTGATTACTTAATAAACGTAATGAAGTGAATTAATGTAGATTCTGTTAATCGTTCTTGAATTTTTGATTCATAATTTCATTGACATGTTTACATATATGATTATTGGCCTCGTTCTGTCTGAGCGCTGCTCTGTCATATTCATGTAACTGCTAGACTGCTAGTAAACATTGAGCAGTACACATAAGCTTATGAGCGTGGGGCTTGGGCCCGTGTAAACTGAACTGTTCTTAATTCATCGCTTTTGCTTTCATTGCTTTTGACCTAAATTTTAGCCATGTGCTGACGAAATTCATATAGCCTACCTGTAAAGATGTTTAGTTATTCATTGGTTTTGTCGAGTATTGGTACACTTGATTTACCGCCGCCGAATTCGCCGCCGCCGCCGCCACCCGAATTTTTTGGCGCTGCTACCAGTGCACCGGCACGCCAGCCAGTTTTGACCGCAGGCAGCCGAAAAAGTGACAGCGGCATGGCTGAGGGGTCTGCCTCCCACTTGCACTTGCAATGAGCACTACAAAGTTAAACATTAAACACGATATGGATGAAATCATCATCATCATCAGTGTCATTTTTATCCGCGATCCTCCGATCGGATCTTCGTATATTGTAGTTGTCTGAAATGTCGTTTTCGCTAATAGATCATGGAAACTTGGATGGATTTGGATGAAACTTGGCAGGTGGGGTTGAGGCCTGAAAAGACTAAGCCTTGCATATTTCCAGCGAAATCGTGCTATGGGTTTTGGAGAGAGCGCGAAAAAGTGGGTCGCTGACCTGTTGTTTTCTTTTGTCACGTGAACCACGCACCACTTTTGCCACTTTCTTTCGATCGATTTCCGCCAAACTTTCCACGAACACGTGTCCAGGTGGTGGCTCGCAACACATGGTTTCACATTCCAGAAAAGTTTCCATTAACAGAGTGGTGGATCTAGGGATGGGCGCAACGGGCGTGCACCCCCCTTCGGCAGAGGTGTACGCAAATTTTTAGTGTCATTTTCACAGTTCATTGCGCGAATATCACGCAGATATCAAATACGAACAGTATAATTAAATGCATGAAACTAAGTCTGACGTGTAATTAGTCTACGAAATGAGCAACTAAAATAATTGGATTGGATTGGAATACCATCTACGTCTCGTCACTGCAGACTGTAAAAAAACTCCTGTTGTGTGATCATATGGCAGACTGTGCAATAAAACTTTCTGAATGTTTAATAAAAGCAAAGATGTGATTATTTTGCCATTGCTAGTATGATACTCATTCAGTCTTAGGCCTATATTCTAGAAAGTGAGGCCTACAGACTGGTTGCAACTTGCAACATGCCTACGAGTACGAGAATTATGCACAAATTAAGAGTTGGTTCACTAGGATACACTTGACATTCTACATGCTTTCCGAGGGGCATCCAAACCATTCTTAGGCTTCAGCTTCTGGAGGGCGTTGCCCCCAGACTCCCTAGCGGGGGCTCTGCCCCCTGCACACCCACTGGGGCACTGCTCCCAGACCCCCGTACCTGGGGCCAAGCCCCCAGGCCCCCTCGCGCGCCCCCCTTCCGTCAGTGCCTGGATCCGCCACTGATTAAGGGGTCAAATTTTCAGAAAAACCGTCTTTTTTAGGGTACAACAGGGTACTCTGTTTGTGGCGAGGCTACGGGTCACGGGAAACGTTCTCCGATGCCGAAACTCTTTCCATCCCCTCGTGGACATCTCACAGATTTATCCTTCCTGGGTGACTTTTGCTCAGGGATGTACCGTTTTTCAGCTATCCATGTCCGAACATCCTGCTGTGCCACGGCATCGGCAATGGATAGTTGAGCATACGTGAATGCAGAGACAGTAGCGCCTCCTGGTGAGAGGCGGAACACTAATCAATAGCCGATAATTTTTTCAAACATCACTCGTCATGGGATCGGATCGCCGATATGCAGTGGTCTAACAAACCACTGCACATTTTCTAGTATTTAATTAAATGTACACATTTCGCAGCATTATAATACTGAATGCAAACTTTTTTATCGATTACTTCTAAGTCTGTTATAATAATACTAGATGTTGTAAATAACTTTGTACTTGCATTCAGCAACATGAACATTTGAACTATTTTGGCTGCTAATCGGTTTCATCTGGACAAAGTTACTGTCAGCCTGCTCTGCCAATATAGACGTGACGAAAACGAAAGCTAACGACTAACGATCTAACCTGACGAGTTATCATCACAGTTGTCATAATGCTGCTGACCATTGCACTGGTTATAGAGCTTAGTGGTCATTAGTGGGTTTAGGTACCATACTGTTTTCGAAGCTGAGCCGGTGCGGCCGGTGCGGTGTTTCGTGACACCCGGTACCGTAGGGTGCAGTTGAATTCATTAACTGTTGCTGCTTACAGTGTATTAAAGTTTTCCAAAGGAGCAGATGTGGGTGTCACAAGTAAATTTCTTTATTCAAGAATTATGTGTTGAATATATCAGATGGTGGAGAATGGGGTGGGGTATGTACCTTTCCAGCCAGCCTGTTCAGTTACCCAAAAATGACAAAAGACGATGAAAGACAAAAACTTGTATTTGCTTATTTATGATCAGGTTATGTGCCATAGGGCATCTCATTTGAACCCTTTGTTCGTGTGTCTCTTCCAGTATACTAAACTGCTATTTTGTACTCAGCCCAAAGAAAATAACTGAAAAGTAAGAATTTTTGTCAGTTATTGGTTGATGTAAGGATTGTCTAGTACAAAGCCCACATGGACACTGCCTAAACCTATTTTGAAGAGTGGGCCAAATATTTTTGCCTAGAGAAATTTGAGAGAATTACTTGTCTTTTGTGAGCCGCCAAAGGAAAGACCTTTCAGGTAGCATTAAATAGGCCTCAGCAAAATAGTGATTAATCATGGTAAGTTGTTTAAAGAATGTTAGCATTTAAAATTTTTTAATCAGCAACATTTTGCTGATCCTTTTCTTCATTGTTGAGCCAATGAGAAACCATTTTCCTTTGATGTTTGTACAAAACTTTTGAATACACAGCATAATGTTTTTTTCTGTGCAAACGACTCGTTGCTTGAAATTTAAAGCATAGCATTCTAAAGTGAATTTTGTTGGGTGCGTTTTAATCAGAATTAATGATTAATTAATAATTTTTGGCAGTTCAGTATGTTAAAACGTTTTATAATCTTATGAGTCCTAGTATTAAGTCAAAATTGGATTTGTGCTAGTAATTCTGTGACACATTGTTTGCTGTAACTGATGTACTGGTATGTTTGATATAAGATTTGGTTTCATGTGAGCCGTGGGCAATGGGTGATGGACCTGCGGAATGCAACATCAAGGTGATCTGTCGTGTGCGGCCACTAAACGAAAATGAGGAGAAGGCAGGCAGCAAGTTTATGCTCAAGTTTCCGACGGACGACTCTGTGTCCATTGGGGCAAGTTGATTGTTAATTCTGAAATTTTGTTTTATGTATGTGTATGATGCATGCAGTTATCAAGTCATATAATTGTCTAGTATCATAACCCTTCAGAGCTGTTTTACCACCAAGCCCTGTAGTTTGCTGTATAAAGGTGTACTTTTATTATCATTATCATCTTCATTATCATCACCATCATCATCGTTATTATTGGGATCCATCGCATCAGTGATTCCGCCTATTGCGACAGATGTATCCATGCACGGTCCTTCTGTCTGTATGTCTGTCATGCTCTTGCATTAGACAGAACGAAGTGCATGAACATGTGAACTATTTTGGCTGCTAATCGGTTTCATCTGGACAAAGTTACTGTCAGCCTGCTCTGCCAATATAGACCTGACGAAAACGAAAGCTAACGACTAACAATCTAACCTGACAAGTTATCATCACAGTTGTCATAATGCTGCTGACCATTGCACAGGGACAGTAGTGTGGCCCCAAGTGACATTGTATTAGATCGGGCCGCAGTCTCCCTAGGGGACAAATATGTCACAACAGTCATTTTGTCTGAATTACTCATCAAAGTTAAATTGATTCGAATCTAAGTAATAATAATCTAAGTGGAATGTACTCAAAATTGCCAGTCACGTTGAAGACAAGATCACGTATCTTTGAGGTCAAGGTCGAGGCCAAGCGGCCTTGATGTCAAGGCCAAGGACAAGTTTCTTTGAGGCTTAAGTCCAAAGCCGGTGAATTGTGTGTCTTTAGCACAGAGAAGATTTGGTGATGTGCTGCTGAAATGAATCGCAGAATGATTATTGAGGTTTCAACTGTGTATGTTTGTTGCTGTGTAGGGTAAAGTGTTTGTATATGACAAAGTATTCAGACCTAATGCTACTCAGGAGAGTGTGTACAATATGGTTGCAAAACCGATTGTGAAAGGTAACTTTTTCATTGTTTTAAGTTTCAGTTTTACATATATAAAGACTTTTAGATCTTGTTATAGGTTAGTGGTGGATGGTTGAAGTCTGAATTTGTACACTTATCAGCGATCCGATCTCGGACCGTATATTGTAACGATCTGGAACGTCGTTTTCGCTAATAAATCTCGGAAACTTCGATGGATTTGGATGAAACTTGGCAGGTGGGGTTGAGGCCTGAAAAGACTAAGCCTTGCACGTTTCCAGCGAAATTGCACTATGGGTTTCGGAGAGAGTGCGAAAGAATGGGTCGCAGAGGCGTTGTTTTTTGTGACTTAAACGATGCACCACTTCTGCCACTTTCCTTGGATCGATTTCCGCCAAACTTTCCACAAACACGTCTCCAGGTGGTGGCTCGCGACACATGGTTTCTCATTCAAGAAAAGTTTCCATTAAGGGGTCGAATTTCGCAAAAAAACCATCTTTTTAGGGTACAAAAAGTTACCCCATTTATGTCCAGGCTACTGGTCACGGGAAAGGTTCTGCGATGCCTAGACTGTTTCCAGCCCCGGGTGGACATCTCTCATATGTGCCTAAACTAGGTGACTTTTGCTGAGGGATGTACCGTTTTCCAGCTATCAACATCCACACGTCCGGCGAATCCTGTGCCAAGGTATATGCAATGGCAACTTATTTCAAACATACTCGCCAGGCGGCGATATGATCTGATCGATGATTTGCAGTAATATATCACACACAATGCATACCACACTGTAGCACGCTCTTAGTAGATACCGGGAAAATTGTTTCACTGCCCAATTCGTTTTGCAACTATGTGAAAAATCATACTTTTATTAGCCTACCGACTTTGTTTACGTCTATGTGTGCAAGGTCAAGGTCGGATCATGGCGCTGTAATTAAGTAAGTAAATATTTTAGTGTTATATATTCTACGGCGTACGCGAGCCGTATCAGTCTGTTAGAGATGTGCATATAAGTCAAGTCAGTTATTCACGATCGTTGGAAGCCGACGTAAAAGACTATTGCTAAAAACAACACTTATTACATAAGCTGAAATAACTGCTATTGTGCTAAAACTTAATTTCTGGTCAGCAATGGCGATATCTGGATGGGGAAACAGTTGCGCCACTTGGTGTGTCGGATCGCTGATTTGCAGTGGTATACTAATCCACTGCACCTTTTCTAGTTTTGGGATTTATTTCTGCAATGCATGCTTTAGTGATGAATCGGTTTATTAGTTTTCTTCTGGTTATTTAAAAGCCAAAGAGCCAAAATCTGAAGAATTTTTAAAAAATACGCTTATGATGGCAAGATTTGAACTTGTTGAATATAGTGACAGAATAGTTTTCACAGTGTGAAGTCATATATATTCCCATGGAAACTTGAATAATACAAGTTTTACATTCATTGAATATTTGTTAAATCTGTTTATAAGTATAGTGGTAATTGGTATGTGCAAACGTATTCCAAATTTCTCTCTTTGTATCAACATTATGATGAAGAATATAATTAATTATGTACCATAAATAGCAAAATTGTTCAACACACCTCAGTTTTGCACCGTTAATAGTAAGGCATGGAAAGCCAGTAGTAATCACTCTGTGCTTACGTCTTGGTCTAAACATCATACACGCTGTTATTGAGCATACATTACTACCAGTCTACCATAGTAGCTGCTGCTTGATGATATTTGTTTTCAGTGATGTTAAATGTTAACCTGTGTCACCTGGTAATTTTTGATTTTTCAGTGTAAGCTTATTTTACATATTAAAAAGGTTTGCTTTGCTATGTGCAGATGTGTTGTCTGGCTACAATGGAACGATATTCGCGTATGGTCAGACAGCAAGTGGAAAGACTCACACCATGGAGGTTTGCTGTTAAAATTTCGAGCGATATAAATTATCAAACATTACCTAGCGAGTGCTGTTGTTCCCGCAGCACTGAGCCACTTTCCAAAAGTGACGAGCCTCTTATTTATCTTTTTCCCTGCATTTCTTAGTATTGTTACAAATGTAGCTGTGGCTCGGGTGGTTAAAGTGATAGGCTATCACGCGGTTGACCTGAGTTTAATCAGTCAGTCAGTCAGTCAGTCAGTCAGTGTCAATCAATGAATCAATCAATCAGTCAATGAATGAATGAATGAATGAATCAGTCAGTCAATCAATCAGTTGGTTTATTTGGTTTTGCAGCACAAGTGCTAGGTAGGAGTTCAGTTTCCTCTGAGTCCAATAGGAGTCATCAGTGGTGCCAGCAATAGGGAATCTGATGTTCTAGATTGAGAAGAAGTCAACCATATAGTTGGACGCCACTGGGCACTTGTGGCAGAAGCTGTCTTTATTGTCAGACAACTGTCAAATACGCAACTGCCATTTTTATGAGTGAACACTATGTTATTCATAGTGTTAGTTACCTTTCACAATCGGTTTTGCTACCACATTGTACACACTCTCCTGTACCAATAATTTTGAATACCAGTACTTTGTTAGTTATAATCTGCAATAAATTTTATTCGTCTTTTTGTGTGCTGCAGCTGTTTTGCTGTACCAATAAAATTTTGCACTCAAGTTGTTGCACTTTTTACGGTTTCAGGGGATAATTTCGGACCCAGAAATCCAAGGAATTATTCCACGAATAATTGGCGACATTTTCAGCTACATTTACCAGATGGATGAAAACCTGGAATTCCATATAAAGGTTTCGTATTAACTTTGTTTACAGCCAGTCAGCACACCCTGTATAGACACTCAGCACACCATGTATAGACACTCAGCATACCCTGTATAGACACTCTGCTGTAACCTGCTGCTGTTTAATCTCTTTCAGCAGTTCTGCTTTTAATCTGCGATATCTAAACAGTACATATTGTAATTGTGTTTTATCAATTTGGTAATGTTAATTTTCTGTATTATTATTTAATGAACTATTTCCGCTGGATGTTGCAATGTTTGTAATGCATTGTTTCGAAAGTTCTTTTGTGTAGATATTTTACTTGGTGACTGTATTGTCGTAATTACTGCTATTCCGTGTCAGTTTTGTATTGTTTGCTGCCCGGTCGTGGTTACGGAAATATTTTTGTGTGCATATAGGTGTCATATTTTGAAATTTACATGGACAAGATTCGTGACTTGCTTGACAGTAGGTTCTCCTTATTTATCCAGCATCTCGTTGTCTGATTATCGGTTGACGTATGGAGAAATTATTAATTTGTGACTTAGTTGCCGTTGCTTTGGTACTGTTGCTCTGATATCGTAATTGGCATCGGGACTGTAAAAATACTTCTCCGTGAATTTCGAAACATTGCAGAGAGTTCGGGGTCACCAGTTAACTTAGGTTAACCTGGAAAGTGGCTGATGTGGATTGGGCCAAAGTTTGCTCCCCTCATTAGTTTATGTTACTGCTGGAAGACGTTTGTTTGTTTATTCTGGAATTCCCATATTTATCTTTTACAGCTACTGTAAGATTACATTTCAATGACTTCAGTGGCATCAGCATAACATAATGTAGAACTGACTGTAACACTTTGTGGAGAATTGTGTGACGTTTTTTAACTGACATTAAACGTATTTAGTTATTTCTGTCGATAATTTGAATTTGTTTTATGGGATGTAAACTTTTGGCCCTCCTGTAGATATTATAATGTTGGTGTGATGATTATTTAAGTGTCTAAAGATTGGCTGCATTTTTTTTGTTGCAGTAACGAAGACAAATCTTGTAGTTCACGAAGATAAGAACCGTGTTCCATATGTAAAGGTCAGTTACTAATGTGTATCAGTTTGCCGTGTTATGCAAAACATATAAAACATATAAAATACGTAACTTATTAAAAATAGCTGTTTTGGACAAGAATTTTCAGCCTGTGATGAAATTTATTTTTACGCTACAGCAATAGAAACAAACTCATTTTATAGCCATTACTTCAGGATAAATGGGTAGGCTGGTAGATTTATTGAAGTAATCAGATCACGTGTTCACGGTCACTTATGTCAGTCCGGATACCATTTATTAATCTTCATTTACTGAGAACCATTGCAGCTTCCTTGTTTTAGTGCAGACTTTTTAGATCTTTTTTGTTTGTTTCCTTTCATGCTGTCTTTGATCTGCGTTTAGGTTCAGCGCCATTCAAATGATAATCCATACGTCTTTTTTTCTGAGCTTTTCTTGGAATGCAATTGTATGTATTTGTTTACTCAGTGAAAAATAAGCAATTTTGTCATACGTTTGCAGCATTGCTTCTGTCAACTGCTTACATTTCTCATGTGAACAGTGAATGCACAGGTCTGAATGCCGTCACCACTTATGCATTGAACACCTTTGGTGATAGAGCTTTTGCAGCTGCCGGTCCCAGGGTATGGAACAGTTTCCCTCCACATCTCAGAGATGCTGACCTACCATACAGTCGGTTCCAGCGGTCACTAAAGACATTTTTGTTTGGATAATGGCAGTTAACTTTTAACTGTGCCGTCTAGAAATAATCTTACTTAACTTATTTACTTACTTGTGAAGTCATTGCAGTTGATTCTGTGGCTGGTGAAATGTTGGTGCCCTCTTGCAACATTTTAATCTCATTAAGACATTTCTCATTGTCACTGTATACACCATGTGGCATTGGTATCAACATTTTATTCAGTTACATGGTAATGTATTGTTGCTGTTGTTGTTCACAGGGAACCACTGAACGTTTTGTGTCTAGTCCTGAAGAAGTGATGGAAGTCATTGATGAAGGGAAAGCAAATCGGCATGTTGCTGTTACTAGTAAGTATATGCATGCATAAGTATGCATATATTTTTCTAAGTCCGTACCAGCTTAGTATTTCTGGCTTGTATGCCGTGTTTTATAAAATGTAGTTTGTTGATGCATATTATTATTAATATTATGATTATTTTTGTAATTTGTATTATTTGTTGTTAAGTGTGGGTAACGTGTGTGTTCTAGTTTTTGTATTGTCATTGATTTTTACGTTTCAACGTTAAATTGTTGTTTTATGTTGTTTTCTACTGTCTCTGATAGATTTGTTGTTGTTGCCCACAGTTCTTTGACGCTTTTAATTAGATGACAGGAAGGGCATCCGGCCTGTAAAAACTCCAGCCACAGCAGTGTTCCTGGTTCACCATGACAGCGTGGTGGCAGCATACACTCTGTCAAGTCAGGAACACTACACTGTCGTTGTCACAGGAGGGATGCTCCCTTGAAGCCAGAGGGCAGAGCATCCCATGCAACCATCCCTTGAACACTGGCAGAAATGGCATCATGATGTCCCCAGTCAGGAAGACTGTCATTTTTCAATGGTTTGATGCTGTTGGTTGGGTGACGAAAAGGTCATCCGGCCTGTAAAAATTCTGCCAAAACAGTTCCCAAGAGTTTTCTTTTGGAGACCTGCCTAATCTTGAGTAATTCCAGAAAAATGGGCCGGTTAAACAAAAACCGTGTGTGTGTGTGTGTGTGTGTGTGTGTGTGTGTGTGTGTGTGTGTGTGTGTGTGTGTGTGTGTGTGTGTGTGTGT
>Ga0209679_1001298_pt1 | contig 10528 bp, 6 predicted proteins | sample WorMetHEROISLAND_4_FD_187408 | JGI IMG/M metagenome (GOLD analysis project Ga0209679, IMG submission 187408) | Marine gutless worms symbiont microbial communities from Max Planck institute for Marine Microbiology, Germany - Olavius sp. 2 HERON... ...
ATTTGATGAAGCTATGACAAAACAAGAAGCTTAGCTACCGCTTAGAAACAGGGCGTCAGCAATGCATTTCTTTGTAGCTTAGTTACTTTCTGTCGCCGTAATGACCTACACCAACGTCCGACACCTACGTCCAATGAATCGGCCGGTTTAGTACGCATGCAGCAAATAAACGTCAGCTCTGCCAAGATGCATGCCACAGAAACATGTGGGTTGACGCGCGACCCCACTGTCGTTTGATTCCTCCCTTCTAGAGAACCCTTGCGAATACCGGCATAAACTTTATACTGCCAGAAACTAGAGTCACTAAGCTACATGAAGCTGCTACGGTATTGGTCTGTCTGCATTTACTTGTACGTACTTGCTTTCAAAACCAAGAAAAGGTGTCCTTGACGAGCGTTAACGTGCGATCCATCTGTCCTTTGACGCCTCTTTTCTAGAGAACCCGCACGAATATCCGTCGTTTTGACACAGACCCAGCGTGTGACAGACGGACGGATGGACGGACAGACAGACAGACGGACGGACGGACGGAAAACGGACGGACAACTCGATCGTAGCTAACAGAGGGCTTGTCATAGCAAGCTATGCTGACGCCCTGTAAAATTGGCGGTTTACTTTTTATTGGCTCACTCTGTATGTATGGGATAACATTGACTTATGGCTGGAACACAGAAAGCAGGGATCTAAGTGTATGAGTATCGTAACATTTTCGTGACACGTCATTCAATATTCAACAATGACAAGCAGATGTAAGCAAGCATAGCATAACTGTAGGTAAGTAAGTAAGTAAGTAAGTACGTATGTATGTAAGTAAGTAAGTAACAGACATCACGTAACACCGACAAGTCCTCTGCTGGCTGCACATAATATAACAAGCTGTGGTGAGCGGCACAACAAACCCCGCCCCCGTGATGCCACGTAGCCAAAGGCCAAAAACAGCAATTTCATTACATTCTCAGTCGCTAGGTGGCAGGACAGAACTGCCAGAAGACCACAATCAAACCAAATAGCTATGGCTGCTGATAACAAATTGACCTACGTCCCGCCGACCCGTTTACCTGAATTGACCCAAAATCTAATCAGGTCGTCCCATGGTCACTCCACACCTTCCCTGAAAATTTCATGCAAATCGGTCCAGCCGTTTTCTCGCAATGTTGCTGACAAAGAAACAAACAAAGAAACAAAGAAATCGAGCAGAAACAATACCCCGCACCCGGTAGCTACCGGGGGCGGGGTAATAATCGAGAATCTGCTAGAAGGTTTGCATAAGAATTTTTTTATATATTCTACAAATTCTACAAACGAAGATGACTGGGGCATTGCGAGGACGAGCTTTAATACACAAAGTACTGAAATAGCAATGGCAATACATTGTACATTGCGTTATACAGTTAGATACCGGAGGCATTTTACTGTCGTCGTATTGCTAGTTATTTCACGTTACTATTTCGGCTAAACTATATCCATATCGGTAACATACATAGAGATAGCTGTCGCTGTAGGGTGATTCCCACGGCTCACCGCCCTGCTGTACGTTATGAACGTCGTAGGCATTGGTCTGCGGTTGAGCCACTGGTGCATCGACACCGATTCCGAGTACGTGGTTGTACTGGCGACGCGATTTCCAGTTTCTCACTTTCGACGCTTTCATTTCCTTGGCTGTGCGCTCTTCCTCGCCGCTCCCACTGCCGTTTTCCTCTTCGTCGTTTTCTTCTTCATCTTCGTCTTCTTCGTCGGCAGTGTCCTCTTCTCTTTTCGCAGCTTCATTGCCACCACTCTACACGCAAAACAGCTTTGCAGGCGTTACATTTTATGCAATATGTACTTTGTGATATGTCTAACTATCATGACGTTGTATAAGTGATGACCAAACTAAAGTAAGAACGATACTGTTTTAGATAGTAATTACAGCATTACAATAAAGGCGCTAAGCGAAGGAGGATTTATCGAGCATTATGTAAGTACCATGATATCACACTCTCAAGGACGACCAGCGAATCAATGGGAAATGCCATATATCGGAGTCTGCTAAGCACCGAAACCCTTGGGTCGATTTTCCAAAAAATTGCACGGTTGATTACGTCAGGGACTCCGCCCCACATGCAAGTATTGGGTTCAGTCAGTTCAAAGGGGGCGTGTCTACGCATGCGTGAAATTCTCACCCTCAGGCGTCTATTTTTTTCTTTTTTAAAGGTTTAATGCGCTTCGCTACAGGTCGGCCCGTTGGATCGATCATTGCCCTTAACGGCTCAAATGACGCGACCTTGTGCGTTCACGTCCTTTTTATGGTTTCGTTAATAAAAAAATTATTTTTCCCTATTTTTCACACAAAAATGTGAAAAATTGCATTACATCCTACGGTAACTTTGAAGAGCTATAACCTTGGCATCGTTAAAGATATGTAAAAGCTGTTTGCACCAAACCGGGGGTTTTCGGGTTGGCCAATTTAATGGTGTCATTTAAACTTACCCCAGACCAACCCATGTTGCCATGGTAACGAAAATTTGAAAATTTTAACAGAAAATTTGCTATAATTTGCTATAAATTTGCTTCTGTAGGACATATGTTCCTGATTCCTGGGGACGCAACAAGTTGACGCTTGCATTGCAAATTATTGTGACCAAATGCTTAGAGATAGCGAAATAGTTATTGTAGGCAACCTATAGGAAATTATTATCATCACTCCATCCGACAACAATATTGCTGACACAGTCCTATACCCTCGACCGTAAAATAGCAAATATAAATGTAAAAAACTTACCAGATTAAAACTCTGTGTAAGGACGACATGATAACCTTAGACAACTAAAACAGCAAAAATCTTTTGGGTAACCCTAGATGCAACGTACCATATTGTCACATGTAAATTTCCTATCACATCATTACAATGTCAGCACATCACGACATTGTAATGATCTGATAGGAAATTTACATGTGACAATATGATACGCTGCGTCTGCCATCTGGGGTTACCCAAAAGATTTTTGCTGTTTTAGTTGTCTAAGGTTATCATGTCGTCTTTACACAGTGTTTTAAACTGGTAATTTTTTTTACATTTATAGGCATGGAAGAGATTTTTCGATTGTATTAGAAATAGGATTATGCGACATAGGATGCAACAACCACGCGACTGCAAAAATTGGATCCTTTAGACCTCTTACGGACATTAATCCAGTTTCTCACTTTCGACGCTTTCATTTCCTTGGCTGTGCGCTCTTCCTCGCCGCTCCCACTGCCGTTTTCCTCTTCGTCATTTTCTTCTTCATCTTCGTCTTCTTCGTCGGCAGTGTCCTCCTCTCTTTTCGCAGCTTCATTGTCGCCACTCTCCGTAGTTTCAGAAGATTTCCGAACTGCAAACTACAGGCAAAACAGCTTTACATTTTATGCAATATTATACTTTATGACATGTCTAACTATCACGACATTGTATAAGTGATGACCAAACTAAAGTAAGAACGATACTGTGTTTTAGATTGTCATTACATCATGTCTCTCCTGTTCCGTCTATCTCTGTTATGGGCTTTTTCGTGAAATATAAAACGATTGATTGATTGATTGATTGATTGATTGATTGATTGATTGATTGATTGATTGATTGCACTAAATGCGCAAAGCGAAGGATAGATATAGGATTTATCGAGTATATTATGTAAGTTTACTAAGTACCGTGATATAGGCCTATGGAAAAGATTTTTCGACTGTATTAGATATAGGATTATGCGATGTATAGGATGCAATAACCACGCGATCTGCAAAAATTGGATCCTTTAGTCCTCTTGCGGACATTAATTCTGCTATATGAATCTATAAGTCTTTTATTGCCTTATCACTAAGACCCGGTGAATAATAATCAAGGTTTTCGCGAGCGAGCAACCTCTTTATGACGACTTATTACTTCCTTCGAGAGATATGATTGCTTCATACACTGCAACGTCATAATATAGACTTACAGCTTATTATTACCTTCATCCCTTCACCGCCGCTTAGCCAGCGAAGGTGTTGTGACGCTCGGCGTCACGCTGTCACGCTGTGTGTGTGTCCGCCGAGCCATGCATGCCGTATTAGTCTCGGCGGCGAAGGTAATGCGCTGTATCCAGTGTTCTCTAGTTACTTTTAAGTTTTAGTTCATTACTATTCATTCGGTCGTTTTTCGTAATATCGGTATAGCGCAGCTTTATTGTTTTTCTGTGTGGTATAGGAAACAATCACATTTGCTTAGTTATTGGCGCCTAAGGACTTTGTCATAAAAGCCTGTTGAATAATGATGAGGATCTTTACGGCTATTTATCACTGAGATTGCTTTTCGCAGTGTCGCAATAGTATTATGTTTTCTAACGTTTTGTTGATACGCTTCATTTTTATCCTAAGTCGTCCGTCTGTCCGTATGTCCGTCTGTCCGTAACGCTGATGTACCGTGGGCGTATATGTTGAGGTTGAGCAGAGTTTAACGCCCCACCCGACACAGTATAGGTCATTTCTGAGGCGTATATGTTGAGTTAGTTCGTAAGTGATTGCACGAGTAATTAGCTTAGGGTCTTCGCTCCTCGGAGCCACAACATCGGCAGTCTAGTCCAAGGGGAACACCGCTAAATTGGGGTGGAATAGGGGTGGGGTCGCTCTTCTCAGGAAACCTGCAATATCTCTGAAACGCGGTTTCCTTGCGACAGCACGGCTTTCTTGTTACTTCAACACGTATCGCACTGGCCACGGTCGTTGTGCAGCTATTCTGCACGACTGGGGCGTTCGAGACGATCCGTTCTGTGCGTGCGGCAGCAAACAGGCTATGTCACATATCGTCAATGATTGCCGTTGATGAAGCATCCTGGGCTCCATGCACTTCACACTGCTGATGAAGATTCGATCACCTGGCTTCACAAGTTCAGCATGCGGTAGAAGATTCTTACTTTGAGGTTAGGCTTTGTACTATAGGAAATAAATCATTATTTGTGGAACGAGGTATCTGTCCCAATCTCATTACTGTTATATTTAATCCAGGTTAGTTAACAGTTTATATCCAACAACAACTTCCAGTCTTATACCGTTACAATTATCGTTGTCAGTCGCGTGACCACTGGACTGACAAATCATATGGTTTCCTCTAGGTGGTCTTCTGAATCTAACCCGATATCTCGCATGATTGGGACAGATAATAGCTAGTGTTATTTTATAATTCATGTTTCTTGTTTGTTCATTACTTCTATACTTTTTAAACACAGACCGCATAATATATTTTCAGATTTATTTCGTTTATCACATTATATTATTATATTATATTATAGTCCAACCTGTAGGCCCACGGTACGTCAACGTTACAGACAGGACAGACGAACGACTTGGCGTAAGTAAGTAAGTAAGTAAATGATTTATAAAGCGCCAAAGTCTGAATGAACAGAATCAGGGCGCGTAAGTCTGATGACAGCGCGTAGCAATACGGCGCTTTGCACTACGTGCATCCCGCGGTAAAAACCATACTATATTTATTTTACTTCGTTATTATTTACGTCGTTACTACAGTACAAACAAATTCTATTGCTATAAACTTATATATGCTTATTCTTACCTTCGTCAGTTGACATTAGACATTACTACATCGGGGTGTGGTACCGATAAGGTGCGTTCGATCATTGTTGGACGATCTGTGCTACCGTCGCTTAGTAGTGACAGCTTTGACATCTGATGACAGCGCTGTTTACTAAACACCTGACAATAGTGTGCTCCGCGCAATTGAGATGCTGCATGCGCTGCATCAATTTGCTATTGACATTGTTTAGGCCTACTAACATTCTTGGGACAGTCACTGCATATGGGTGTTACGTCATTGGCATTGTAAATTTACAATCACATCAATTCATAGTCAGGACTGTCAGGCTGTCGAATTTAGCGTTATGTTTACGAGATGCTAGTATTACAAGGTCAAATCACGTGGGAACATTTTGCCTTACGCCTGTTTAGTGGTTGGCTCAGTGTTTACGTCTATGACGAAGATTAGTTAAACTACGCAATGAATTAATCATCTTTATTTCATCATGAATTATACGAACTGTGCTATAATGTCAGTAATAATAGCCGGGCCGAGTAGGGTCACGGATCAAACTCTGAACAACTCCAGGCAAAATGAGAGTTGCGCTTCTAGTTATGCCATCGTTAAAGCTGGTACCTGGTTTGCTGTTCCGTGATACTCTCGGAACATTCGGTTCATTACTTTGGTCGTTTTTTCGTCGCCGAGTTCCGGGAACAGGAACGAGTCGCTTGCGACCACCATCGACGTCAGCAGAATCATCACTACGACAGCTACTAGCTTCATGCTACGGTAACAGACATCGACGTCATCATCATTATCATCATCATCATCGTCATCATCGTCGTCGTCGTCGTCATCATCATCGTACACATTGCGAAGTACACAAATTCGTCGACGATACCACCCTGTCAGAACTCATAACTCCGTCAAATTCTCCTTCCAATATGGCAGACTATCTCACCTCTTTACTTACCGGGACCGCCGACAATGACATGCAGCTAAACACACCCAAAACCAAGGAAATGATCCTTGGGCGCATAGATTCGACGTGCATCCCTTCCCTCTCAACTCCAGTTGGTCCAATCCAACGCGTCACTACCTTTAAGTTACTTGGCCTTCACCTATGCTAGTTTATCCTGACGACCCACATCAATACCGTTGTATCTAAAGCAAGCAAACGACTGTACTTTTTGAAACAACTGAGGAGAGCAGGCGTCCCACCACAGCAACTACTACATTTTTATACTGCAGTAATCCGCCCAGTTCTCGAGTATGCCTCCCCAGTCTGGCACTACTCCATTACTCGCGTTCAATCTCTCCACCTGGAATCAATCCAAAAACGAGCAGTACATATTTACCGAGAAATTCAGTTTTACCCGTGGCATGTCATATCCTAACGCATTATTTGTTGCTAACTTAAACTCATTAACAGAGTGACAGACGAGATAAACTTTCGCGATCCTTTTTCCAAAAAATGTGCAAGCCGGCTTCCTGTCTCCATCATCTCCTTCCACCCCCTCGCAACACTTCTGCAATTTACAGGCTACGTTCTAGCACACCTCTCCCTCGCACAACCTCACGAACAAAAAACTTTGAATCATTTGTAAATTTCGCCGCCCTCAATAAATACCAATCACCTCTGTAACTCAAGTTAGGCTCTTGTAGTATCTATGTTATTTTTATTATGCACTGTGTTATTATTGTTGTCACCGTCTTTATTTGCACTTGTTTTCTTATTGTATTTTTAAATTGTTATTCAGCTATTCGGCTATCCAGCCGAAAGTGTGAAATAAAACTCAGCCAGTCATCATCATCATTGTCATTGTCATCGTCGTCTTCGTCGTTGTCGTCGTCATTGTGATTATCCTGTTTTGCCTGCAGTAAAAGTAAACATCCGGTACTCGATACAGCGCTGCTACACGATGAACACACGCCCAGGAGCGCTTTTAATCTCGGAAGTGGCAGCTGATTGGCATGAGCTAATGATACCGCAGCGCATTATGCGGCCATCCATTGACCGCGCTAGCGAACAGTTGGACCCGCAGTGCAGCATGCAGACATACCGCCGCTCCAATCAGCTACACTAGGCCTTCACCCCGTAGCCCGTAAGCTGCTACTCATTTCCCGTGCCGCTGATGGTAAGAGGCTGAGTTCACCTGAGTAGTGAGTACAGTAGTAGGTTAGCAACACAACTTGCTCAAGGTTGCTTGCAGATGACCCGCGGTGAGATTCGAACCGCAACCTGAAAGTTACGAGTATGATACTCCAACCGCTAGACTACTTACACCAATCAAGTAATACAGTAATTTGCAATAAACATGATAAAAAATCAGTAAAACGTCTAAAGGGTCCGGTAATGTCGAATCCTAACGAGTTGTTTTAGGCCTATAAACAGAATCGCTATCAGTTCAGAACGAGTATTTATATAGCGCAATTAAGCATGTCGCATTGCGCCCCGGAAGCAACATTACGACCAATACGTCTTAAGTTGACGCCTGAAACTGTTGTAAGTAATGTCCTCGTCACGCAAGTCTGCTGGAAGGCTGTTTCAAACACGTGGCCCGGCAACAGCAAAGTTCCTGTCGCCAAATGTGTCGCTACGTTCAAGATATGCACGCATTCTCTCAGCCATAATTTGGATATTGATATGATACTGCAAAACAGAACAAACGATTAGTTACAATATTCCTACTTCTGTGATTATATAAATTTGTGACTTTGGGCATTAACAATGTTAATCTAGTAGACTAACAGAAGCTATAGAAAATACTCAGAAACTGAGAGTATATACATCATACAAACTTCTGTCACGGCTGAAAGAAATTTCTGTTTTAAAGTTATGAACGACTGAAAGGGATAACTAGACATTCATTTCGTCATAGTTTTTTTATCTGTGCTAAGTATTTTACCTCGGTATGACGGTTTGTTTGTTTGGCGGTTAATAAAACTATTTTTAAACAAGAAAGCCATGGTGTCGCAAGGAAACCGCGCCATGCCGCAGCTGTTCTTTTCGGTTTAAAGTTCGACAACTACATACACTACAAGTTTAAGAGTAGCAGCTTCGAAAGCCGGGCTTCAGAGCTACAACCATACCGGCGCAAAACAGAATTTAACGCAAAATGGCCAATCGAGGTCATTTAAGGTCACGTGTTTTGGAATCAGTGGAAAGGCGATAAGGGACTAAGTAATACCAAATACAAATTTTGGCCTTATTTGTTAAGGTTCTGACAACGTGCCGTCGGCGAAAGATCCGCAGTTTTTCTGCGGATTCCAAATATTTTTGCGGATCACGGTCGGCTTCCGCACATCCGCACATCTCCGCTGGTCACGTGTGTAAACAGACTCTACAGCAAGTGTGTAACCTAACTGCTGAAACCGCGGTTCGTAATAGTGAAAATTTAACGTAATAGTGAAAATATAACGTAAAATGGCAATTCAAGCCATTCAAAGTCATTCAAGGTTATGTATTATGTATTTTGGGGTCAGTGAAAAGGCGACAAGGGACTGTATAATAATACTATTACTTTACTGTATAATAATATTGGCCTCATTTCCATGGTTCCGAAGACATAGCGTCCGAAAGCCCTGAAAATCGACGTTTTCGATTACCCCACTGTCATTTGACGCCCCTCTCCAGGAAACCCCCGCGAACATTCGCATAAACCTTACATTGCCAGAATCTAGAGTCATTGCGCTACATTGTTGTCCCGACAGTATAGGTCTAGCTTCATTCACAATTCTGTGGTGGGCTCCGAAAGGCGCATGTGTTTTGAAACAGAGTGCATAATGGCCCTTCACGATCATCCACGGTCGTTGATTTTGGCACCAATCGAAAGCGCGTATGCGACTTCCTATTTATCGTCAGTAGTAACGTTGGTCCTGTCTTGCTCCGTTTCAGAGATATTGCGGGTTTTCTGCTGAGAAGGGCGTTCCCACCACTATTCCATTCGAATTTTGGGGGTGTTCCCGTTGGACTAGATTGCCCATGTTGTAGTCTAGTTCGAGGTGCGAAGACACTAAGCTAATACTCGTGTAATTAATTTCTGACTAGTCCAACCTATATGGCCATGATACATCAACGTTACGGACAGACAGACAGACAGACGGGCAGAGAGAAAAACAGACGGACACTATATGTGCATGGAGCGGCAAAAAGTTAGCCTGCGGATAAATTTTCATGATATTTTGAAAGGGATAAACGTGGGGATAAGAAACAATCGAATGGATTTTTACATGTTCTGGGTCGTGATCTGAATATCGGAATTTTCTTCTTCAATTTCGAATCGAAGCATCACGTTTTTACAGCTAAGCTCACCTGATCTTTCATTCGCTGTAGCGTGACGTAACGTAATTACCTTTCTGGCGTTTAGAACTTCGAAACAGTAGATCTCTCACAAAACGAACGAGTTATATTCGAGTATATGATACAGCAGACAACCTATAGCGTAGCCTATATAACATATGTTTTCGTAATCACCGGTCGAAAAACTGCGAGTTAGTCTCTGCAGGTTTGGGCGGTAACTGCTCTGGGTGGCTGCGATAGGCAAATAATTACAAATTCAGTGTAGATAGCGGTAATCATTGCGCCGCGCCAGTTAACTGCTTATGCTCTAATGTCTGCAATTTGCGCCGAGAGACAAACTGTATGAAATTACATACGATAGACAGACTGTGGCGATGATGTAATGCCGCCATTTACAAGCCGCCTGGCATTGCAAACGGGCCGTTAACAGCATAATGTATAGTTAGAGCAGTTGGCAGCGTGAAGTGTGCAGCTGCAAAACGCAAAGTGCGCTATTTATTTATTTAGAACCTGGTAAAACCACGTAAGATGCCAAGGCCGTTGGCACTGACAGGCATCACAGCACACATATGAATGCATTACATCAGTGAACAAAACACAGAAGAAAGAAAAAAAATTAGAAATTTACATACTGAGACAAGTTAACACGCTCGATAAAGGATTTAAACTTTCGTATGCTTGCAAAGTCTTCCACTGTTGCTGGC
>Ga0209679_1001299_pt1 | contig 10527 bp, 5 predicted proteins | sample WorMetHEROISLAND_4_FD_187408 | JGI IMG/M metagenome (GOLD analysis project Ga0209679, IMG submission 187408) | Marine gutless worms symbiont microbial communities from Max Planck institute for Marine Microbiology, Germany - Olavius sp. 2 HERON... ...
CACAAGGGCCCTTAGGGCGGCGCTGATCTCCGTTTCCTTAGCCCTCAGCCAGACACCAGCTTACACTGCGAGACCACGGATACGGGGCTAGTGTATCGCGCGGTGTGCCTGTTTACTCATTGCGCCTACCCACGGCGGGATGGCCAGGCTGAGTTGACCTGGGTGGCTGGTTACATACCGAGATGGTTCACCGCATACCACAGACGGTCACCCATCCAAGTACTAACCGGGCCCGGCGTAGAGTAACTTCGTTGATCGCGACCAACGCGTTAACCAGATTCCCAGAAGCCGGAGACAAATGCTAATTTCCAGCTACGACAGGGGGACATGCACCCATTCCCCCTTGGGTACGCCACTGGTCCGAAAACTCAGAATTGTTCCGTTTTCCAGAATTCTGTGGCAATGTAAAGACTCGGATTATACCTTATTACCTCCGCCAAGGAGGTTATGTTCCGGGGCGGATCTACGTTGGGGCGGGGGCACTTGCCCCCGCCAGATTCAAAAGCTAGCTGACCGTTCTGACGTGATTTCTGAGGTCCCACAATTCCAAAATCCAAATTTTCCGTTGCTCCGCCCCGAACCCCAATGGGGGAGCTTACAGCGCTCCCCAGACCCCCTAACTGATGGGTAGGGGGCGTGTTGCCCCCTGCCAAGAACCCCAACCACGCTCTCGGCCCTTCGGGTCTCGTTTCTACGGTCTCAAGGTTAACCAATTACAGAGTTGGCAACCCTACTAATGATAGATTTCAAACGTAGGCCTGTATGAAGTTCGTAGGCTTATTGTTCGTATTTTTTTCTGGTTTCGGGGAACGGAGAAAATGGACTCGGTGATGAAGGGGCTGATGGGGCAATGCCCTCCTGCCAGAATTTTTGGGCTAGAACCGCCCCTGGTTATGTCTTCGTAGCGGTCTGTGTGCAAAATATCTCAGAACGTTATGGTGTTTGATATTTTCCAAGGAAGAATGCCTATATGCATATGCTCTAGGGACAAATCGATTACCTTTTGGAGATTATTCGGATTCTTTCGTGGATCGTTGATGATTTTCACAGAGTTCTTTGCCATTTAGCATGACGTATGCTAACATTTTACACAGTACGTGTATCTCAGTAATTTAAAGACATAGGCCTAATTTAATGAAACTTACAGGAACTAGGCCTATTGGCAATACCGTATGCCAGGGAATAACCCGTGATTTGGTCAATGACAGTCCTCGTCTTGGCGTAGGTATGCGCTCTGCCGTGTGCGCTCTGTCATCGTCGTCACTCGTCATCGGCGTCGTCAACGGGTCGGCGAGGACCGTAGCGTTACCCTCGAGTGTCCACGAGAGGTGGCGCATCTCCAGAGATCAGCAGGCAGAGGGTGTGTTGTTGTCCCTCCTAAGTTGGGCAAACCATCCACTTGCTTCGGATCGAGACGGCTAGCTGGACAACGTCTCCAGCCTCGATATCGACCAAGTGATACGTCGATAGCACCGCAAAGCTTGATGTGCTGGTGTCTTTTCGGCAAGCCTCGCAACATGACCGAAGAGTGAGTTCCGGCGGCAGACGATTGACTCCAACACAGAGCCGAGGCTGCAGTGGTTAAGGTAACTTCCGCATTGCGGATGTGGTCCTGCCAACGGATTTCGGTTGTCACTTGTCTGGCTTTAGCATTTCATGCGAAAGTTCAAAGCTCCCGGGCGCTTTTTCGGCAGCGATCGAGTAGTGTCCATGTGTCGCAAGCGTGGTAATTGGCAAACAGCTGATATCGATCGCTCCAAATTCGTCGTAGAGATGACATGACCGAAGAAAGGAAGAACGATGCGTCGCCACCGTCGGAAAATTGGTATATACGGTGCTCTCTAGTTCAGTAAAATTTACCCGTTCAGGGGCGTAGCCAGGAATTTGCTATACGGGGTATAAAAGACGAGTTCTGGGGGACGGAAGTCCCCCAGCGGCGTCCAGGGGCAGAGCCCCGGTGGGGTCTGGGGACCCCAGAAGCCGGAGACAAATGCTAATTTCCAGCTACGACGGGGACGGGGACATGCACTTATGTCCCCCCTTGGCTACGCGGCTACGCCACTGGCAGTGTAGCCAAGGGGGACATAAGTGCATGTCCCTGGCGGCCCACTGACAGCCACTGCCCGTGTTCTTCTATAAATGGTGTCATGACTGGAGACAATCAGCAAGAAGGTTTTAGCAGATGTTATTTACCGTGCGTGCGTGCACGACTCAGCACGCAAGAACTGACTGCGCAGTGTGCACGCATGCGCGCGACATTCGGAACCATTTCCAGTGTCGTTACTCGTGTCGGAACTCAAACCGCCGGCATATCCTTCAAATTTTTATAATAAACATTTGCACAAAACAGTAAATTCATTTGACGCAAGCTCTTCGCGTGAGTGAATCTCTATTCTCTTCTGATCACCTGAAGTTCTGAACCAATCATTTCGGACAGTTTACAGCAAATTTCTGCCCTCTTATACTCGATATTCAGGACTTCTTCAGTGGTTACGTGATCTGTAAAACTGACAGCTTAAGCTTATAAATATAAGCTTATATAAATAAATAAATAAATAAATATAAGCTTATATAAGCTTAGTCGACGCCCACGCCATATCCACACTTCAAACGCTTCCAATTTCTCGTGAATGCAATAAATGTTTTAATATATCTAGAAGACTATAGAAATTATTTTCTGGCATCGTGTGCTGCTTTTTTTCAAATTTAACTCTAAAGGCCGTAAACGACTTCACCAGTGTTCAAATAGGTCTACATGTAAATAGGTCTACAAGTACATGTACGGCCCTTAAGATCGGTCCACACTGTCTACATGTCGCCGGCGACACACGATATGTAGAAAGATACCTTCGACATGTAGAATTCTACATGTATCCGTTCTACGTCGCCAGTGTGGACTGTGGACGCGCCTTTAGGCTTATCAACGAGCACAACGTACAACTGCATTTGTGACACTGACCAACCTGTCGAAGTCATTCCCGCGCCATTAACCATTCAGCCTATATACACCGGGAGTCAAAAAAAGGGAGACACAAAAAAGGGAGACACCATACTCTAGTTCACATCCTCACAAATATTCACCGATTTCAAAAATTCTTTCACTGGTACACCTCTAGGTAATTTGCAATAAAACTATTATTAAAGATCCCACCACACCTCATAAGCGCTGCTACACTAACACTACCCTGTGAAAGATTAATGTCAGAAAACTAGCGTGATCTGTACACTGGGCCGCCGCATTTAAGGTATGGCGGGATCTTTAATGTTAGTTTTAGTGCACATTTCCTATACAGATTGTAAAAGCGAAAGAATTTTTAAAATCGGTGAATATCTGGTAAAGATGTGAACTAGAGTATGGTGTCTCCTTTTTTGACTCACGGTGTACATTCTGCAACTGAAGAGACTTTAAAAATGTATAATTTGCCTTATATAAGCAGTTCGAAACCAGCTCCTAACAACAATGCGACTCGGGATGAGACATCATGCATAAAATATACACATTTCGAGTAAACTATACATAAGATTACAAATGTACTGTAACGTCTGCAGTCTGCACAGTCTAACAAGACCAAATATCAATATAAAACTACCATACGTAACAAAAAATAAATGTAGTGCACGGCGTGCAGGAATTACAGCTATTAACACACGTTTAAGAATTGCTGCACAAGTGCACATCACCAGTAGGCCTATATAATTATGCAAGTTCTTATAACTAAAAAAACTGATTTTTGTGTCAACAAAAAACACAAGTATTTCGTCACATGATCAGCAGAAAATATTAAACATAAAATGAAAAGTCGAAGAATAAAGCAGACTAACAGTAAATATTAGTATACAAGTGAGTAATTAGTTTTTACCAATATCCACAATTTCTAACGGTTACAAAACAATAATACTTTGGAAAACAAAACGTCAGTAAAATTGCTGTGCGTTAGATCAGCTCAGCAGATAACCAAGTTCCATTATTTGCATACTAACACTACTGCGGCACAATAACTAAACCCGCTATATAATATGACAATCCCGACTCATTCAGACGTAAGCAAAGGACACCCATAAGTACTGCTGTGGAATAACGAGAAAAGACAACGCAGCTAAGAAATTGGCAGCTAGTTGCTCTCTTACAACGTCAGCAGATTACTGCAAAATTACCGGTTTCAACGGCTGAAATACAAGTAAAAAAGAACACAAAACTTTGAACAAATAGTTGATGAACAGGCTGTGTCTGTAGAAATGATTCGTCCACAGTCTGTCCGTATGTGAAGCCGGCTCTCCTTCTGAAGTAAACTACCAGTATGCTAGTATTGCTATTTCTGGCTTTAACTCGGATTGCATATGAGACATGACGGAGGTTTTGCACCATACAGGGGGTTTTCAGGATCAGCCAATTTTTAACACTGTCATTGAAATTCACTACAAGGGTCGACTGTGGCCAAATGTGTGGATGGATTCAGATGCCAACACTTACTACCATGTTTCCATTGGTCAGACTACGTCTCCAACCTGCTGACATTGTGACAGAGGGCAGGATATGGCTTCTGTCATGTCCAAAATGGGAAGTAGAACGTCTAAGCATTTTGGTAAATCCATATATGTAACATAGAAATTAAATTCTTTTCTGGCATTATATGCACTAGACAAATTTGTTCAAATCCTCCTCTTCAGGGCATCTGCCTCCCCATCCAGGCACAGCCAGACAGGCTCGTCACAACACTAACAACAAAAGACGCCATACAGCATGCAAGTTTGCGTGGGACAATGTCATATTCTATTAGATGATGTTTGGAACCACCAAACTGGAGGTTAAGTTCCGTCCCTTTTGAATTTTATTCCCACGTGCATAGGCAAAACTACTGAAGATATCGGATCACTATTGGTCATTTTGCAGAGCTTGTCGAAATTTGTCAGATTAACAAAACGAAAGTGACCTTCAAAGGACCGTGGAAGCCAGTAGTTTGAATTTTGAGGACTCTCAGCTCTAACATACATACATACATACATACAGACATACATACATCTGTACGTGAACTTATAATGCGCAACACAGTCAAGCATAGCTTGAATCAGAGGCGCGAGTAGTCGCTAGGTGGCGGAGGTTATGAGACAACGGAGTGGAAGTAAAAAGATTTTAGGCGACGCTTGAATGTATTGATGAACGGGGCATCTCTAACGGATAGTAGAATGGCGTTCCAGATGACAGTGTATGTCATGACAGTTGTAGGTTTATTATTAGCAAGCAGTGGTGTTAAGATGCACGTTGTGTCAGTTCACTCAACGTCCAGGATTATATGCTGAAACAAATTAAACTCTCAACAACTCACAAACTATCAGAATGAACTGAACAGCTGAGGACAGGTAGTAATCAGAGACAGTCTCAGTTTCACTCACAAACCTGGCAGCCATAAACACGTGATGAAATTTAAATACCAAAACGTCCACAGCAACATTAAACACCAAAACGGTACTGATGATACACTTCTTGTGTACGTAAAATAAGACCTCTTGCTCATGGTCAGATTAAAGTCTCTCTCATCGTATCTCTCTGCATATGTCGTGCGTGTAGGTCATACAGGAACTTATGCTAAACATGCATAATTCCACGCAAAAAAACATAATTACATTAAACAGTTCATAAACTACATCAGCATAATTTCACTACTGAACAATACTACTGCTTTATCAGGCACGGTCACAGCACAGACACTTGTTCAGCAAAATTTTGCACAAAATGCAGCAGCCACACTGTATAAACATAAAACTAATTAACCAAGGATGTCACACGCTTCCACTACAATTACCGTAAAACCTCTAATAGAAGCCCCCGGCTTCTATTAGAACAAGTTACTTCTGTCCCCGGCTTGTATTAGAGACCCGGCTTCTATTAAAACATTGTCAACTTGTCGTACCAAAATTTTTTGCAGCTTTTTCATTGGATGATTTCTCGGCATACTCGCATGCTTCTAATTTGACTTTTATCGTGTATGCCTTTCTTTTTCGACTACCGCCTGTACCCGTAATCCTGTATCCATTATTATTCGCTTATCGCACTGGCTATGACGTCTATAATAGCGTCATAAGTGGCACCCGGCTTCAAGTAAAGACCCCGCTTATATTAGAGACCCGGCTTCTATTACAAGTTTTATGGTATTTTATTGAATGTAACGAAAAAAGATAAAGGACAAGGTCATTCAACTGAAAGTGATCTCTGTACATTATTAATCACAAAAAATATAACCACCAAATTTATCATTCAAATTCTGATGGCCTTTTGAACACACAGCACATACGATGCAGTCATAGCAGTATTTATGCCAAAGACTCGCTGTCTCTGGATCACGACCAATACCACACAATTTCTGTTCTCGTGGTGCCTCAAGAACATGTTTTGTCTTGAGGACTACATTAATTCTGGCTAACTCAACAACATCTGTCAATCAGGCCTATCAAGCACGGTTACAGCCCAGAAAACATCCAACACACTGACAGAACACAGAACAATGACATGGATACTCACTGTCCATGAGACAGAGAAACATAGTAAGATATAATCGCAAAAATCGCTTCCAACAGATGTAGCTCGACATAATTATTGCTGTGTAAGACTAAAATAACGGCAGTATAACAAAATCTGACATATACCGTGAAATATACATACACAGATGAAATGCACGTAAATACCGCTTCTGAAACACACAACAGCTAGCTGATACAGATCTCAAAGAGTTTGCCAGAACTATTTCTATGTTAAAATATCGTGTATGCACACACACATACACACACAAAACTGCGCTAATACTGAAAGCTGATAATGGATCTACGATCTATGCAGGATGAAACACTTCCGTTACGTTACATGTTATAATTTCGCATTTTTATGTACAGCAAATAAGCTTTAGTGGTTTTGACCATCACGAAATATCCGGGACTGATAAAGCAAAACATTAAAATTCGAATGAAAAAAATGAAGTTGTGTCAAAAAAAGAAAAATTCACTCCGCGTGTTTAACAGGACTTCCCAAAATGTCAGTCACAGTCATGCACGGTGGAATCTCACATATTCCACCCCAGACACTTGCAGTAACTAGCATGTTTTACCTGCAACTACAGTCTATCCAAAATCCGAGAATGTTTGTTCTTGAGTAACGTCAGCAATCTCGGCATATTCACACAAGTTATAATCACAAATGTCTAGAATAGAGATCTGCACGGGATGGGGATGACGGGAATCCTGCGGAATCCGCGGGAAATCCGCGGGAATGGGTACAGTTGCTGCGGGAATACCGCGGGGATGGAACTAAGACTTGCGGGAATACCGCGGGTATGGAATTTATTGCGGCGGGAAATCCGTGGGTGTGTTTTGGAAAACGTGCAATCATACGGTTTTTAGACCGACCGTTATTAATTTCAGAGTGTATGATCATTTTCACTAGCTGGACACACCTTAGATGACCGCCGCTGTCGACTGTCTGCCGACTCTGTAGATGGACTGTTGTTTTTGCATGGACTCAAGTCGTAATACCAACCACAGTGCACTTATTGTGACTGTGTGTTATACATGTGCTCCTCGAATGTTATTATTGCAATATTGTGACACAGAGATACTTTTCGGTAACAACGGTTAAAAGTTATTTGAGACAGTCGGAGCTAACAGTATTATTGCTATTATTAAACTAAAAAGACATCAGCGTTTTCCATCCTATTTATGCGGGGACGGGTGGGGACGGAAACAGATCTGTGCGGGGACGGGTGGGGATGGATCCTAGTACTTGCGGGAGCGGGTGGGGATGGATTCAAACTACACGGGGACGGGTGGTGATGGGACTGAAATCTTGTCCCCGTGCAGACCTCTAGTCTAGAATGACAACATAATCACAACTTACCAAACTAAAAACAACCGCCTCTTCTGTACAATCCAGTATTTATCATTACAGCATAATGGCAGTCAACACAGCTCAAATTAATTTTAACACATGATTAACAGTTCATACGGCATCATAATTGAACCTTTTCTGGTTACAAAACAGCAACAAAAATGCTTACACTTAAACAATTCTAATAACAATGTCTACTTGGCAACATAAACGTCTAAATCAACTGTTTATCTACTGACCTATGGCTAACTAACATGTACTGAATATTAACTTGGTCATGCAACAAAATAACACAGCCCCCACAGCTCAACTGTCACCGTCACAACTGCTAAATATTACTGGGACATCGTAAAATTATCGAAAGAACCCAACAACCAAAGATGCAAATTAAAGGTCTGCACCTTTATGTACTTTCTGCACACTGAGTTCTGGGCCGTGTCTCGCACTTTATTTTCCTAGGAGAATCTCGGTTCTATGGCTCGGGAGTTCTCACGAAAGTGTGAGATGCTGAGATGCGAGAATTCTGCAAGTGCTAGCCAGAAACACTTTATACTTGGTGGTTTTACGCTGATATGAAGTGATTTGAACACATTTCATAGGGTGGTGTGAAACTACAGGAGCACCAAAATTTCTTGCTCACGAAATCTTGCAGCAGCTTGCGACTTCTACGATGCGAGACAAACATTCTGAAGTGACTGAAGGTCGTTGCATTTTTCACTTTAATTGTACGTATGTATGTATTCTACACTAGCAGCTACGAGAATCTTGTAGAAAAAAGAGCAAGACACGCCTCTGCTCTCTCACAAAATAGAAAGTTGATGCCTAAATATGTTAACACTATGAGCAACAAGATAACTAATGTTGACAACACAATTAGTTACAAGTTGTGCTATTGCACAAATCAAGTACACTGTGAGGCATAAAAAAACACACCAAAACTTTTTTATCACAACTTCTACAATACTTGACTGATTTTGATAGAAACTGATGTGCAGTGTCTTGGATAAATTAGCCACAAAGTACGATAAAATTTTCCAATTTCACCTACATAACGTCACCACACTACCTTGCAAAAACAGCAGCGGTTAATTTCTGTCTGGGCTGAGTTCAGGCAGAGCGTCATCGACAAGGCCACTGATCAGTGGCGCCAAGGCTGAGGGCATGTGTTCGTGCCAGTGGACAGCACTTTGAATGATTGATTAATTGAAATAACTGTTTATCTGTTGAACGATTTTGTTACAAGGACACTTTCTCGTGCAAACGTCGAATTTAAAGGCAAACATTCACATCGTTCCATTTCAATTTGTCAAAAACAGCTACTTTAAGTTTTTGCAAGGTAGTGTGGCGACGTTATTTAGGTGAAGTCGGAAAATTTTATCGTACTTTGTGGCTAATTTATCCAAGACACGGCGCATCAATTTCTATCAAAATCGGTCAAGTATTGTAGAAGTTATGATAAAAAAATTTTGGTGTTTTTTTTATGCCTCACAGTGTAATTTCTGGCCTACATTAAATTCGGTCCATCTATCCACTTTGGTACGCTGGACCTGCTCCGTGCAAGAATTACTGTTTGTAAAAAACTAGTCTCCAGTGAACAAAATAAAACTAGACGTCGCTGAACTACCGTGCGATGGGCATGTAATACTGGCACAATTACCGCTTCAGACACTTCAAATATGACTGGAATTCACTCAGCTGTTTAATGACTTGCAATGAACCACCAACTGGTGAAGCTTGGCCTTAGCAGCATTCTGCTGGAATTAACGACAATATCAAAAAGATTCCGAAGACTCGAGTCTAAACTAGATGCCAATGATATATATACACCATTTTGGCCACAATGAGAATACCAGCCGCAAGTTAAATGAACAGTGCTCTGGGGCATGCAGAAGAGCAGAAACGGATAACAGCTCACAAAGATGGACAGACTGCAGCAAAGGTTACTGATAAAATGGAGCAGCACTGCGGAAACTGAGCGGAAGCAGAAAGCATGGCTCAGTGACGGAAGACTGTTCAGGACGTCTTTATGCATACAGACTGCACAGCAAAAGCACTGAGACAAAGCAATGGTGACTCTGTTTGTTACTACTCTTTCAAGCCGGTTCTTACGTTTTACTTACAGAATGACTTACAGCGGACAGAGTGTAATCAGAGAAGAATAATGCGAGTCCGACACTCCTTGAAGCGCAGCTGTGACTTAGCAAGTCGGTGCTTTGCCAGTTCCTCCAACTGCCGGCGTCTGGTTGCTGCGGCTGCTGCAGACATACCACTGCCACGCGGCACCATCAATGACGCTGCCAACTTCCCGCCCTGCAGAAGGCGAGAAAAACCGGATGCACCACCGATCGCCGACGTGGAGGCGAGATCGGCATCATCATCGAGCATGTCCAACTCTCGCATTGCATGCAAGTCATCAGCTGACGTAGCGGTCTGTGGAGCTGGTGGCGGCGTGCTTAACGACATCGCCAGAGAACTCTCGCTGTGAGACATTTTCAGCAATGACTGCCGTCGGCACAATGGACGATCGGCACGCACGCTCGACGCTTCGACATCGTTCAGTAAAATTGCCGGAGGTTCGGAGGAAACGTCCGACTGACTTGTGACAGCGGACACGTTTTCGGTCGGATCATTTGTCACTATCAGTTCACGGTCCA
>Ga0209679_1001300_pt1 | contig 10525 bp, 5 predicted proteins | sample WorMetHEROISLAND_4_FD_187408 | JGI IMG/M metagenome (GOLD analysis project Ga0209679, IMG submission 187408) | Marine gutless worms symbiont microbial communities from Max Planck institute for Marine Microbiology, Germany - Olavius sp. 2 HERON... ...
CCCCACGTCTTGGTTACCCAAGTCAAGCATACTAAGAGTATAACAAGGAAATGTAACAGTGATAGCACCAAATAGCACAATGCAGCATGCACCACCTAAACTACTATGCTACTACTATATAAACAATGGTGTTGCCCCGAACACTAAGTTAACGGTAAACACTTTTTCCTGACCGAACTCTTCCTCGACAATTCCTTGACATTTAAGAGCCAAATTACCCGACATTTCCAGGTTGACAGACAACTGGTCACTCTGGATACTCTTACAGCATACTTTGTCACAGAAAACGATGCATGACAAAACAGAAATTGCAGTATAACAAATTCATTCATAGTAGGCCTATCTGAAGAATCCACAAGAACATATGCTGTGGCACACACATTCTCCACATACAAAGTGACACTTTGGAGTTCTCATTGTGTATCTGTTAAATGTGGAACTTTGTGGTTGACAACTTGTCATCGGTCAAGAATACTTTAGTGCAAAACAAAATCTGCAACCAATGGCTTGCAGTCAAGCACAAAATGACAATCCGCATAAAAAATATGTGACACGAACCACGTCAAATTAAATTTAATTCGTGCTGACTGCCAGCAAACATAAGATATGATACTGCCTGTTTCCAACACATTTGCATTAACTGACAAGCACAAGTTGAACCACGGTGTAACACTGCACAGCAATTAAATGAAAGACTGCACTGATACAGCAATGAACTGAACAAGCAGCAGTAGCACTCAGAGAACGTCCAAAACACACCTGACACTACAGGTAAGCGCCAGCGATATCTAATGACACCTGAATGAAGTCCACCAGACTCATCATCACATGAACACCTTGACAATCAGTCAGAGTCAGACGTAGAGGCAGAATGTCCTTAACAGTGTTGGTATTGGAAAACAACAGGCGTCCACGTACGCATCAGGTGTCCTGATATGTAACGGTACAGCTGACAGAACTCTCCGTTTCAGCAAAGTTCCGACGTTTCTCCACAGAGATCTGGTTGACGTGCCACAAAAGAAAACTGGCGCAAAATGTAAACAAGGTAGCCGCTCAGCAACACATCCATCTACGGCATGAAACGTAGGACGACAAACGTCTGCAGTGAAAGCGGTGTCATCGCCGTTGTGGTAATCTTGTCCGCAGGTAACAAGATGCATGCAATAAACAACAAACTGGACGACACTTGACGATTCTTCCACGTCTCATGCATGCAGAATGAAACAAACTCCACCAAACTGGCAGACGATTGCATCGGCTGAATACTGGACACAAGATATGAGCGATAACAGTCAGAACTGCGGTAAGTTAAAATCACAATGAGGAGCGATGGCCGCCGTCATCTGTCTTCGTCACTTTTGGAACACAGTTCAGTCGAAACTGACCTGAATCGCACAGCACACAGCAGTCAAATTATAATCAGAAAAATAGCAGAATGACCGACTGTACATACAGTGCAACGAAAAATAAAAACCAAAACGCCTTCTTAACACAAGAATGATGTTACGTCAGTCTCTGATGGTGACAGTCAGCGTGCTGAAGTGACGCTACACCAGTTTAGTATTTGTCGACGTCAGAATGCCAGTATCAAGATCAACTAGAAAAAACTGCACAGGGTAAGCCCAGTGCGAAGTATCGGCCTACGCGCCTAGTTGTAGACGCTGCATTGCGACCTATTGGAAAGACCAGACATGGCGAGCACAAAATTGCAAATATCTCCGTTAATTGTTAACGGATTTGAAAACGGATTTCACCAATGGATTCAGCATATTTTTGTGGTGGTAGTGGAGGCTAAAAGAAATTTTTTCAGAAATTTTTTTTTGTTTTCAAAATTTGGATGCACTTTACGGCCCTGTAGCAGGTAAACCGTTTTTGCTAGAGGATTTTGTCTTCGGCATGAGCACTTCTGTGGCATCTGCCGTAACTGCTGAAACCGTTTTTGAAATTATAAAATGTATGTCTGATGTCGATATGCCTGCACGCATGCACATGGGGTCGAAATCGGAAATTTTGAGGTTTTTCAATTCTGGCTACGCCCACGATAGAAATATTTGGATTTTTAGACATCAGGCATCGAGAGTAACTGGGAACATGCTAATTAAGCCGAATTATGGTAGTGTGAGGCAGTTGAGGGATTCCCTACACCGTGACAGGCACACCATGAAAAAAAAGTTGCGGGGGCCCCGTGCTCTGAAACCGCTTGAGCTAAGAAGCTCAAAAAATTCATGGAGACATGTTTTTTGGCACACTACTATGCCTGTGAATTTGGTTTAAAGAAGAATTGACGGAGATATTCGACAAAAACTGCTATAATGGGCAAGTTGGTAATTGCAATGTATCGGCTTAGGCCGATACAATGAAGCCTATTATTGTGAATTGTTTCTGTCACAACAGTTGCCAAATATGTAGTCACTGGTGAGTTCATCTTTCAGCAAGACAGTACCACAGCATATGGCACTCACTAGTTTTCTGACATTAATATTTCACAAAGTAGTGCAGTGACATGTTAAGGTGTGGTGGGACCTTTAATGAGCACTTCGTTGCTTAAACTTACTGCTGAAAATCGATCAACATTTGGTGAAGATATGGACAAGAGTATGATGTACGTTTTTTTATTCCCAGTGTAACGATATAAGTGCAACACTAAACAGGGTTCCCACATTTTTAATGACAAAAAATTCCAGGACTTTTCTAGGACTTTCCAGGACTGTCAAAACGTTTCTCCAGGATCTTATTGGAGCCCGTCAACATTTAAATATGAAGACAAACAGCAGTCACTTACTGTACATACAGAGTGTAATCCAATGCGTATGGAACGCCAAATATTTTGGAATTTATCATCACTGTGTATAAGCAAGTGCTATGCTAGTGCTACACGTAGTTTATTTTGAACCCCCAGTAAATTCATCAACTACCCAGGATCTTCATTTTCCAGTACTTTCCAGGACCTTAAGCTTTCATGTCCAGGACTTTCCAGGACCAAACTGATTTTCCAGGATTTTCCAGGGCCTGGAAAATCAGACTTTCCAGGATGCATGGGAACCCTGACTAAAGAAACACAATAACATAATGATAACTGTTAGGAGGCAGGCTGTACCTGTATGAGCAGAAGAGGACATAAGTGGCTCCGGGCACATGCTCGCCTGGTGACCAATCAAACCACAGTTGAAGCAGCTCGAGTTCTTTGTGGCAATTCGTCGGCCGCCAGCGACATGTGCCGAGGGTGGCGGCATCATCGGATTGAAAGGCACGGTAACAACAGGCGAAGGCTTCAGTGGCGGAAGACCGTGGCCCGCGTTTGGCAGCGGCGGGATCGGGGCCTGTGCTGGTGGCGGCGGCCTCTGAAACTGATGCATTACAGTGAAAACCGGCTGGTTATTATACACTAGCTCACTTGACTGCGTGTACGTGCCACCGTACGAGACGGGCGGAAGTGTCGGCGGTGGAAACGGAAGACCGGGAATCGCATAGCCAAAGCCCGGTAAGAACGGAGCTATACCTGGAATCATAAAAGGCGGATAAGTATATGTGTAGGGACCGACTGGTGGTGCAGTGGCCTGACACTGACCACAATGACAGCAACCGGCGGTGCATAAGTTACCGCTAGAAGCTGGGTTGCCTGCCGCTGGTGCTACCACAGTGCTTCCAGACGTTGAAAGGCTAGTTGGCATGGTTGTTGATGGACCGACGGCAGGAGTGACAAAGCAATATGGTGGCGGTAAAAACTGAGGGGTCGGGTTTGCAGTGACAGCGTCGGCAGGTAAAGGCTGCTGCATCATCGTCGGACTCGACGACGGCGGTCCAACAGCCATGGATCGCATGCAGTTTGGCGAGTCCAGAGCCGGCGGCCAATGCCTGCCATTTGGAATATTTTCGGAGTTGCTCGGAGGACGCGCCGGTGGGAGTATAACGTCCACTGTAATAGGACCAGTGGATCCGACTACACTCTTGCCAGGAGCGGAGTCGGCTGGCATGTTAGCAGTGACAGACTTATCCAGATTTCCCGGCGGCAGACCAAGGCTGGCAGCGGCACCAAGTATTGGCCGTGCAACACGCGGAACTGATGATGCATTCAAACTGCTTGCTATATGCTGCGGAAGGACCTGGGGTGCGGACGGCTCGGCAACCTCGGGTAGCACCGACTGAACAAATCCAGCGGCATAAGCTTGCTGGTTGTTGTTATAATTACTAGCTGCAATGCATGGCACTGACTGGTCGACATAACCCACCGACAACTCTCCGTTCACCGACACTGGCATTATCACCGACACTTGGCCGCTCCGTTCAATCGGAAATATTGACGGCCAACCAAACATATCCCTGTTACTGGCTGCCGGAATATCTGCACAAATGCATAAAAAAGACTTACCTTAATCAACACAAAGAGCTGCCTTCAAATAGCAATTCAAACTACTGCTACAACAGTCAGTTAATTTGGCCTATTTTCACTGGTTGTAGCAAGTTAGATTTTAAATGTATGCCTTAGGATCAAATGAGGATGTCTTGAAGAAAGTAAATGAAAGCAAGAATATGTTGAATGTGATACGACAACGGAAACGTAAATGGATAGGTCATGTGCTTAGGCACGACGAATTCCTACAAGAAATTTTTGAAGGAAGAATGAAGGGAAGATAAACAAGAGGAAGGAAAAGAATACAGTTGCTCGACGACTTGGCGGATGGGAAGGACTATGCTTCTCTGAAGAGGGAGGCTGAGGACAGATCAATGTGGAAAATAAGACAGTAGAGATGGTAGTCAAGGACCTGCTTCTAGCAGACAACCAAAAGAAGAAGAAGTATCCTTGATCCTATCTTGCCTCATTTCAGAGATATTGCAGGTCTTCTGCCGAGAACAGCGTCCCCACCCCCTATTTCACCATATCACTGGTTACTCAAACCATAACGTAGAAAGCTCTCAGAGAGTTCAAACCCTCGCTGATGATTTTCATGTTTTATTCTTGGCTGTCTATAGGAATGACATATACTAAACTAGAAGGCGCTCATGAGAGTGCATATCTCCGCCAAGCATTAGCATTTAACGCCGAAAAATCTAGGGGGCCACGTGACCCTGGCCACGCCCCTTTTGGAAGAATTTTTGGGGGTCATGTCCGGACTGTCCCTGAGAACACTTGTGCCAAATTTGAAGTCCGTAGCTTTAATCGTTTTTGAGTTATTAGCATTTAACGCCGAAAAATTTAGGGGGTCACGTGACCATGGCGGAGATAATAAAGAATCCTTTAAAAATTTCTAGATACGGATCATCATCAGATACAGGTTCCGGATTGTGATCCGGATTGTGATCTAGATCACAAACAATATCTAAGCTTTTGGGGGGCCACACCCACCCCTTCTGAAATTTCGTCGAAATTCATTGATAATTTTTTGAATAATCTAGCGGACAGAACAGACAGAGAAACTAATCACCGTCAGTACCAAAAAAACATTTAGAAACCACAACAACTTGAACTGTGACAGGATTTTCCGTGCTAAGCGCTAACTTTCCTGAATTCCGAGCGCTACCGGCAGCGCTGAGCAACTTATCTCGCCCCCGGTTCAACAGTAAGTTGGGGCCCTCAGTTGCGAGGCCCGAAGGGCTGAAGCTCGGAGCCCGTAAAGCAGAGAGCGGGAGTGATGTTTTGGGGACCCTCCCCACCAGTTAGGGGCCTGGCAGCACTGTAAGCTCCCCAGTAGAGTCTGAGGCGAAGCCCCAGCTGGCAAGTGTTCTGATGCATTTGTGTTCTCAGATGACCTCTCCTGCCATGGAAAATTGTGTGTGCACTGTGCAAATGTATCATTTCACAGTTTTTTTGACACGCATGTAGGAGCGACTATAGCGTTAGGCCTACGGCCAGGTCTATTATTTTCTTGCCTTATTTGTCTGTCGCCCCACTCGGAGCCCTCAGGAGCTCGGAGGCGCCGGTTCACTGAACCGCCTGAACCCCCGGTTTCCAGCCCACTGCCAAAGGTGTAAAAATTGTATAAAAATTGCCTTAAATTACTGACAGCTAACACAATAACGTGATCATAAGTTAATAATAAATGTTATAATAAATAATCCATCACGCTGCTGAACTGAAGCTTAGTCGGGTTGTTTTATTCAAACTAAGCCTCCTCGAGGTCCCATAAGCCACCAGTTCAGTCACTGAGTACTGTAGATGAAAATTCCATGTGATGACGTCAGACAAATATGATAAAAGCCAAAAATGTAAAGACGTTTTACTCATCCACACATTTTTCTACAAATTAACACCAACAATACATCACAGAACGGAACCAACTGGAAAAAACTTGTCACTGTGTAAACGCTATCAACATTTCCACACCTCACTAGCATGCAGTACAGTTGCTGAAACTATAATAGACATTTACTTCATAGACTATGTGTGATAATGTACCTGGTGACTCAAAAAATGTCGACAACCGACAGAGATTTTTTACCAACATTTCAGGATTTATAGCATAAGTAGTTTTCAACAATCCGTGAAAATTACAACAAAATATCTTCACTGCATCAAGAATTACAGCTTTTACAGTATTTTATTCAGTAATTCACAATCACACCAAAGAAATGGAAAGTCACTCTGTAACGTTCAATGTTAAATGTCGTTAAACTTTTCTCAGAGCACGTTCTAAATGTACATCCCACCTTTCACATAAGCTCAACGATTTTTTGTGATGCTCAGTATGGCTTGCTGATTGATTCCTGCAGCAGCTAGTCCCATATTAAGACACAAGCACGTTTTAAGAAACTTTTAAAAACATTTTTATTTACACAGTTTTACAGCCTTTGCTAACTGTTATGTCTTTTAAGTGTAATGTCTGCTGTCCTATTTGTAAGTAGACACTAAACCGTGATGATGATGATGATGATGAATGGATAATTTTCATAGCTATTTGGGTTTTATGTAATGCAAAAAGAGCATAGATTATATTAAATATTTAAACTTACCTTAACTTTGTCAGTTTTTCTAAGTTTGAAATTCCGTCACCATTAAATCCTGAAATATTGGTCAAAAAATCTCTATCAGTTGTCGAGAAATGCCATTTGTCCAATGTGCCATTTTATTTTGAGCCACCCTGTACAAGATGAATACGATAAGACAAGATATATAGCCAATAACCAGTGTTAGTTTAAAAAATGCTTAGTTCATCGCAAGAAAGAAGATATCGATATATAAAGCTGTTTTTCCCATCCACGCTGCACATTTCATCGCAACATTACTCATCTCTATTCACGACCTTAAAGTGAGCATTCGTTCAGTAGTGCTTTGACACTGTTGGTTGGCTGACCAGTAGAAACATGAGGCAGCAGTACCCAAAGGGTCTCCATTGGGACCCGGCACCGGCACACATAACATGGAGTAACTCCATAAAAGTAAGCCAGTTAAACAAAAAACCAAAAGTAGTTGTAGTAGCAGCAGATGCAGTTTAAGGGCCGGTTGTTCCACGTGCAGGTTAGAGTTAACCTCGTGGTTAACTCTAGAGTTATCTCGTAGCGTGTTGCACCATGCCAAAATCCACGAGTTAACCACTTAATTTTCTGTGGTGCAATGCGCGCAAGGTTAACCCGAGTATTGAACTTAACCTTTGGTTAGCTAACCACGAGGTTAACCTGCGCGTGGAACAACCGGCCCTAAGTGAAATAACGCGAATGCAAGCAGCAAAGTCATTTACCAAAACACATGACAGTCTAGGCAGTGTAATGACTCCATGAGTTGGACCAGTCAAAGGGTTGGCCGAACGAAGAAATCTTACGGTTCCACTCCAAATATCACAAATTTTAGAGAACATTTCATAAAATATTACACAACTTTTAACTGTTGTTCAACCAGGCTACTGTCGAGAATGAGTCCACGTCACAAAAATAAACTTGTCACTGCTGAAGTAGAACTTCACAGATGGACAGTCTTCCTGTCATGTTCAAAGCATTGAAGGGAATCTTATATACAAAACCCAAAGAACAAACAAATAAAACAAAACTGAAACGACATCTGGCTAGCAAGTGGATCCTGTTAGTCACCGCATAACATAACAGTTACTAGGACAAAATAATCAATTCTGCGAGCACACATGACTATTAAACGAATTAATCTCATTACCTTCGCTTAACGAGCGAAGGTATTGTTGCTCTGCGTCTGTGTGTCATTAAACATCTTAACGGTTCCAAAGCTTAAATAATGACAGTAAATGTGGCAGCACAGCACATTCAGGGGTGCGGCACAAACTATCCAACTTATGTACAAATTAAAATCAACAAACAATTACTTTCAGACAACTAAACGAACGAAACACTCGACAATCACCAAAAAACCTTTACGCTGCACAACAAAGGCAACCTGTACACGGCACCATTAAAACTTAACAGAAGACATGTATTCAGCGAGCCCCCGAGAATGACGCCAACGTACGACGAACGACGGAAATGGCAACGCAAAATATACAGCTAGACAAACATACGTAGACCAATGCTACATTCGTCCCGTGCAGACGTGACGAGGCAGAGAATAAGGGCACGAATTGTAAGGCTCACGTCGGACTAATATGCAAGTCAACCGTGCGCCAGGGATGCCACTTCTGTTTAATTTACTAAACGTTTAAACGACGATTTTAGCGTCATAAATGTTCAAATGTCGTTTAAACGAAAATGGCGGACGAACACGGTACAAGCCCCGTGTGCATTGCACGTAAGTGACGCAAAACAACTAATAAACCCATCTGTATCTTTCTGAAGTGCCAAGTCGCCCAATGCAAAACCAGAACGTGAAGTTAAAACAGCGCCACCTACTCGTCTTTGACTAACGGATGGTAGAACAAAATTTGTGCATTGCTTGGCTTGCATGAAGTATCAAACAAGTTAACACGTTGCCGAGGTTACAACAGTGCAAAAATTTTCGTTTTTCATTTCGTTTAAGTTGCTAAACGTTTAAACAAACTTTTAGGCCTAAACGTTTAAACGTCGTTTAAACGGCGGCATCCCAACCATGCGCGTTCTTCCGCAGCACGTATAGAAAAAATTTGGAGCCGTAATAAAGTCCCAGCGAAACTTTCTGTCCGAAAACATTCCTTGACTGGACCACGGAATATCACGGTGGTAGATCAGCCGAATGTCTCGGTGCCACAAGATCCCGGCAAAGTTCTGTCATCCAAAAGCAGGCTGACGCTCAGCAGAGAAACACGCAACGGAGATACGGTGTCTTAACTATGTCCGTCCTTCTGGCAGTAAAGCTCTTTCAGTGACTTCAGTTCCTCTATCAGCGTCTTATTCTGATTCTCCAGCACAGCAACGCGGTTTTCCAAACACTTGACGTACTCCTTCTTCTTCCGCCGGCATTCTTTGGCCGCCTCCCTGCCACGTACATAGATTTTCAAACTTTATAAAATATTAATTCAAGTATTGAAAAAAAATTTGGAATATGCGTAAAAGGCTAATCATTAAGCTGGCCATAGCAACATGCTGTTCCTTGTCTTCTAGCCGATGCCAGAACTGGATTTTAGTCGTAATTGATTAGCAGGAAAATTGCTCTATATGCGAACATATAACGCGATTGCATTATGAACTTCTCTTCACAACACTAAACTGCAGGAACCGAATTCAAAATGGTGGAACAATTTCAACCAGGAAAACATTAATATGATTATTATTATTTTATTTTTTTAAATTTTTTCACCCACTAGCACGAAGCCCTAGGCTTAGAAATTAACAAAAGGTGTAAATGACTGCAATGACAGACTACTCAATGAGTAAATGTGAATGAGAATGAGACCGCCTTTCCCCTCTGCAGAGCTACAGACAGCCTTGACTATTATTACAACCAAGAAGCTGGATACATTTAGTCGAATATAATTAAACTTGAGACATTGACAATTAACTTTAACTCACTAACTGCTCTACAAATGGATGCCTAGCACACAGCAAACATATGGTCATGCTTTACCTATACCAATAGTCCAATACTTTATACAGTGCTGGTGTGGCAATACAATAATTAGTACCGTAAAACGAGTACGGAAGGTATTATTGGACCCCGAAGGTGCCTGCTTGCTTACTTACTCTACTATGTCATTACAGTAAGCCCCGCCCGTGCATAAATATTCATCACTATGCTCCACCAATTGGGTGCAGCTTCACGCATCAAGCTGCAACGTCACTGGCCGCAGCATGCCGCTGCGGTATTAGTGAAGGTTCAATGTCAAGTTCTAAATCGATAAAATGACACGAACTTTGCTAATTACTCATTAATTAGAAATTAATTTTAAAATTTGAGACGGTAGATCTGTGGGGGAGGTCAGGACGAATGTGTACGAAAAGTTTTGTTGTGCTGCATATTAAGAAAGCCTTAGGGATTTTTAGAGAACTGATTCCAAGAACAAGAAGAAGAACAAGGGCAACTAGAGTTAGAGCTGTGCGCCGACGATGTATCGGTCGGCGGCGGCGTTTGACCGTCTTGTGACGGGCGGCGGCGGCGCGCTGCTCAATTTTCATCGGCGTCGGCGGCGTGGGTTTATGGTGGGCGGCGGCGGCGGCG
>Ga0209679_1001301_pt1 | contig 10519 bp, 5 predicted proteins | sample WorMetHEROISLAND_4_FD_187408 | JGI IMG/M metagenome (GOLD analysis project Ga0209679, IMG submission 187408) | Marine gutless worms symbiont microbial communities from Max Planck institute for Marine Microbiology, Germany - Olavius sp. 2 HERON... ...
TTCGGCCAGTTCGAGATTGGGGTGAAGGCAGGCACAGACGACAGTTCAAGTCGTTTACGACTGACGATGCTGTCACCCAGAATCATGCGGCTGTCGACGGGCGACACATCAGAATTTTACAGCGACCGCTGCCTTCTGGCGGGAGACTGCATTCGGAGTCTGGTCGTGGCGATGACGCGGATGGCAGTGATAAAAGCAGTCCAGATGCACTCCGTCAGCAGCAGCAGCAGCTGAAGCGAGGTCATCGCAAAAAGACGCTGTCTTTGAATCCAGAGGAAAGAGAAGCGTTGGAAAACTTGGTTGAAGAGGTAATTATTGATGGTCTTGGTGAAGCAATAATCGACAGTGATGGGACGTCTTCGTCTGATGACGATGATTGTGATACTAAGGGAAGTCAGTCTGAACGTAGGCCGGACAGGATGACAGGTAAAGAGAGTGGTCGTGATGACATTAAGGAAAGCAGACTTAACAGTGGTAAGGTAAATCTGAAAGATCCTGTAGCAGGTGGTGATAAGCATCATTCTGCAAAAAATATGGCAAAGAACATTAGTCGTAGTAACGGCAGCAAAGATTATAATCGTCGGGGACGGGAAAGTGCGAATGGTAGTGGTACAACTAAGGGCGTCCGAGATGCAAAGAGAGGTGGTGACTTCCGACAGACCAAACCCATGCCGGTGGATGAGGAAAAAGAAAAGCCGAATGCGGCAACCGTTCGAGGCGTGAATATTTATCCTGCGCAGTTGAAAGTGGCAATTAAGCACATGGACAGCCTGCCTCCCAGGTTTCTGCGTCGTCTACAGACCGGCACCAGTCGCACAGCCGGCAACGAGTCCATTCTTGCACATCTGACGGTGAAGTCGCCCACAGAAGTGCAGCAGGGTCCTGCTCCTGACATGCAGAGAACAGACGATGCGTCCGTGTCGCCAACGGATCGCGATAGGGGCAGAGTGAAGCAGAACCAGCTGCAGGAGACGAAGAAGACGATCCGCAACTTGCTCTGTGATCTGGATCAGTACACCGACGAAACGGTTCCGAAAGATTATTCTGGTGGCGGACAAGCCAGCACAGCGGACAAAGCGGGGACTAGTCCAGTATTGCAGGACGGCAGTGGTGCAACGCTTGCACCAGGAATGCCTGTATATTATGGACAACCGTATGGAAACAAACCTTCATATGTAAGTCCTAATTCGCTGCAGCCTGGTGCGCCGTCTACGTCACAGGTGCTGCAGCAGCAGCAGCAGCAGCAACCCTTTCCATTTCTTGCACCATCACCACACAACGCTGCACCACGTATGCTTAGTTGTGAAGAGATCGAGAGAGAGATGCTGCATGCGACGCAGCCGTTAACCACAACACCGGCTGCCGCCGAGTCAACCGTTCTTCCGCCGTCAGAAGTTGCCGGCAGTATGCCGTCATTTTACCCGTCTGCAGCACAAGTCAGTCAGTTAGCACCTCACGTCTCCCTCCCTCAGCAGCAACAACAACAACCGAAGAAAAGCCAGTTTTCAGTCGACGCGCCGGAGTTCGTTTCGAGCTACTACATGCCGAATCGTGCCGCGTCGAAGCCGGTGCCCGTTGCTCAGTCAGCGGAACCATTTTATGCAGTTCCGCCGCCGATGCACAACGCAGAGATGGGAGTTCAGATTCTTCACGACAACGTTCATCTGCCCGCCAAGCAGGTGCCGTTTCAAGTTTCTGTGATGCCTCCACCGACTCTACCGCCATCGGCTTCCAGTGGTCAGGAGTTCGTGGACGTGCCGCCCGGCACTGCGGTGGCACCTTCGTCTTACGAGATGCTGCAGTACGATCACATGGGTGCTCAGGGCATGGAGATGATGAGGAACACGCCGCCGTTTATTGCACCAGCATCAGTACAGATGCCGCTACCTGTTAGCGGTCAGGGCGATGGTGTGTCTCCAATGCTGGAAATGGATGCCATGGGCTATCCAGCTTATCAGCATGTTCCCGGAAGCTATGCCTACAGTTCAAGCTATGCACCAGGGCCAGGATTCAGTCAAACGGCTCAGCCGTCATTCTTGCCTATGCCAGTGCCTGCCGGTCCCGCTATGTCGTCTCCTAACTGGATGGGAGACGGATCAAATCAGTCACAAATGACACCCGCCGGCTGGTATCCGGAGTATGCCGGCATGCCGTATGCCAATGCTAATCTGCCACCAATGCGCCAGACCGGTTTTGAAGAAGCGATGTATGCTGGCAGTTCTTCGGCATATGGCGAACAACAGATGATAAACAGTGGTGGGCTGGAAAAGTGGTCGGGTGCTGCACAAGCAGCGGTTGAAGCCGGCAGACAGAAGGTGCAGCAGCTGCTCGGTGAAGGTGCTAATGTAATGGTCATCTTAATTGGAGGTCCTGAGACTGACAACTTGAGTCTTGTCAGGTTAGCACTGCATCTGGTATCATCGTGAATTTTGCTTTTCGCTTTTCTTTGTTGTTAACATTAAATTATAAAAATATTATGTGCTAAATAGCCGTAATGAACTGCAGATATTTTTAACAGTCTCTGTTAGTATTTTCTAATAGGATTAAAAAGTGCCAATCTTTCATAACCTATGCTCTCAGCAAGTAGCAGACCAGATAACTCTGTATCTATCCTTCTGCTATGGTAATATTTAGTAATCCATGTATATATTTCTCTGCAGTGTTTTCACTGTTCATTAGTTTTACTGTGTTCTTATTTTGTGTGCTATTTAGCCGATTTTGCTACAGTTAAATACGCGTATATATGTACATAGACTACATACGTATAATCTTTACCTATGCCCAGTGATATCAGCAAGGCCACGAGATACAAAGACAAAGCTTGATTTAACGAGATCAACGCCAGGCTCTGTGTGTCTACCATTTGCACAGACTCTGTGCCTCAGCATGAACTGTAATGATGTCAACTAAAGTGATCCTACTAATGTCCACATGTCACCGAATTTGTCTGCTGGGCATGTGAAGCAATTATGAAGTAGTTCATTGTCTTGAGGAGAATGTCAGATATCAAAGCCATGGCTGAAGCCGTCACACAACAAGGCCTAGGTCACAGCATCAAGTCCAAGGCCTTGGGCATTAAGGCTGAGGCCTAAAATTTGATCTTAAGGTCAGGCTTAAATTCGCTGCCTATATCTAAAACTTCCAGTCGTTATTATAGTCATATTAAAACGTTCTCTGATCCCAGTTTTAAGCAGCAGCTGTTGCATGTGCCTATTTCTAGTGGAGAACAGTAATATATTGTGCCATTGTGTATAATATGCACCCCCAGCCGGTATCTTGCCACAGTGTAGCTATTTATAGAGGTGCATATAGTGGGCCATAGATTTATCACCACATGACAGCTGAGGAGGATAGAGGGTAACTGCCCACCCACCACTTATATCCCACCCAGTGTTGCACTGTTGCGTGCCTGGGCAGGTGTCTGTAGATGCTGTGTCATGCTGTGACTGTTTGTGTATCACTGTTATATTATTTATGATAACAAAAACAGTAACAAGTGATAAGCCTTTATTATTGATAGCTGTAATGATAGCGAAAATGATTTGAAAAATTTGAAAATTTTAAGAAAAAGATGTTAATTAACGATAATTTTGAAATGAGTATGGTGCGAAAGCTACTAGGTGATGACAGATTTTGCTGGTAAAATTACCAGTTCATTGATTTTTATGTTACGTATTTCTTGACATGTTTACAGTATGATATACAACAGATTGTGTGATCTTCATTACATTATGTGTAATTCATTGCTTTCTTTCTAATAAGATTTCATTCTGACTGGCCTGAGCCTTTGTGTGCCTTATTGAACTCCTTTGATCCTCGAAGGTCATTCAAGGTCATTTTCAATGTTGTCAGTCAACAAAGCATATATGACTTCGTGTTAGTGGTCTTCAGTAATCTTGTACCATTTTTGACATCATCATCATCATTTATTTGCCAACGTCATGCACAGACGTATAAGTCTTTGTTTCTTTAAATTTGTAAGAGCTTTCATGAAGGCCTGTGGCCTTCGCCAGTTCCTGAATTAGGATACAGTGGTATGAAAGTATGATTTCCTATTTGTCAGTAATTGGATTCTAGCTGTTAACCAATCAATCAGTCATAAAAACCAACGTACACGCTGTGTGACCAGTGGTTTACAAAAAAGAAAAACTCTAGGAAGTTACTGAAAAATGGAAACTATAAAACTGAAAATCGAATTTAAAAAGCTTGGTAAAACAGAAAAGTTTTCAGATGACGTTTAAAAATGCTGTTTTTTGTTAGATATTGGATTAACACTTAACCCTCGTGTTCCCAAAGGATGGGTCAGAACCAGTCCTGCTTGGTCTTAATGATATTTTTAAGAGGGAAACTGAGAATGCAGTGACGTTTGTGTATTTGGGTTGCACAGTGTTTACTGTAATTGGCTGGATGTGATTTGCGTCAGTGATTTGCCGGTGAGCAGCAACGGAGCGTGGGTGCTAAACACGAGGAACGGCATGTGTAACGGCAACGCGGGCAAGATGCTGCAGATGCATGAGTGGAATTTTAAACAAGGTCTGTACTGGACTGTTTGTTACGTTGCATTGCTGTTGATACGTGTGCACTGGCTGATGTGCAGTTAATATAAAAATGATCTGCATTGGAATGATCATTATAACTAAGACATGTTGTAATTGTTGATTTGACTAATTTGACCCATTGTTGTCTTGTGGTTTGACCTACTTTCTATGTGACTGACAGCTTTGTCGTTGGACTTTACTCGTTGCCTTCTTGACCTAGAATTGATACAAGCAGTTCATTCAAGTGAAAAGAATTTTGTGTGTGTTTTATAGGTTTTGTGTGTTTTCTGTAATTTGTGTTCTTTGCTGTTACTGTCAGTGCAGTTGATTGATTGAAAAGGCTCATCTCTGGCGTCACTAAAATATATCAAGTGGAACACTAAACTCTGCTTATGCTTGTGTTTAAGTGCCTTTGCTGTCACCCTGTTTATGATACATACAGAAATGTAACATATTATGCTGAACGTTTATCAGCTACTTCCGTTGGTGCTCGGCATCAGAAACCACATCTGGCCTGCGTAAAATCTTTCTCCAGCAATTTTCAAATGTTTCCTTTGTGAACTGTCTTTCATTATGGCAGCCTGCCAGCCGCCGGCAGTTCTGTTTTACTGCTGTAGGTATTCTTTTCTTTTTTGGCCGCCTAATCTCCAAGATAGCTTGGCCGATCGTCATCAAACTTTGCCAAATGTTCAGTGGTGATCCACATTTATGAAATTCGGTCAGAAATTTGGGGGCCCTTCTGCCCGAAATTTTGCAGCTCAAAAACGTGAACTTTCGGCGCGATTTTGGCGCAACTTCGCGACTTGAGCGCAGATGTCTCTGGAACACAACAAGACATCGTCAACTGGAAAAAGCCGTTGCAAACTGCGGACACTCCCGCACAGGCAAACTTAATTTGGTATACTTTGGTCCACACATGGCTAAAGTAGGACTGGAGTTCTGACCCACCCACTTACCAGCCTATATAGTTCAGAGGACTGACGTTAACAAGTCAGTTTCATTCACTAGGTGGCAGCATGCCCACCCAACGGGCGGCCATCGGGCTGGGCAGTGCCATGCATCTAGTTAACCACTAAAGTAGATATCATAGTTCTTCATTCAGCATTGTTATGTTACTGCACGCTGAAGTTTTCGGCTGGTGTGCTTATGCAGTGTCTGATGCTTTGGATGCAAGAAAGAATCCTATACTTATCGACAACACATTTGTCCAGCAGTGGGAGAGAGAGCAGTACATAAAACTGGTCAGTAAACATCACATGCGGACACACACACATGCATGCACACACGGTTTTGTTTAATCGGCCCATTTTCTGCAAAGAGTCAGCAAAATGTCGGTGAATTTCATAATACCTGGAGAACAGTCACCCTTTTTAACTAGAAGGCACTCGTGAGGGTGCGTATCTCCGCCAAGTGAATTTTTACAGAATAGTAATTTTTAATGGGTCATGTCCGGCTGTGTCCCTGGAAACATGCACGTCAAATTTGAAGTCCATAGCTTTAACCGTTTGGAGCTATTAGCATTTAACGCTTCAAAAATTTAGGGGTCACGTGACCCTGGCCACGTCCCCTTTTCGAAAAATTTTAAGGGGTCATGACTGTCCCTGGGAACATGCTTGTCAAATTGGAAGTCCATAGCATTAACCATTTTAGACTGGTCTGATTAACCGGTCCGCTGTGCACAGACACACACACACAAACTGACACACATCGACCGAAAACAGTATCTCTGCCATTCACTTCGTTCACTTGGCGGAGACAGTAAAGTGATTATATGCTCAGTATTTACCAGCGTGGAATAATCGTTGGCATATACCCAGCTGTGGATTTGTGAAATGGCTGCTATACTTACAGGCTGAACTGAAGGGCTACGTGGTTGAAGTAATTGATTCAACAAATGTTGCTTCTCCTGCGGAGGTCAACGGTGCCAGGTACTGTTGTTTCTTTTACCGACAGACTCGGCAAAATGGTTACTATTGTGTTGGGAGCTTTTGTTAATCATCGTACAGGGGGAGGCAGCTAAATAAAAAAAATCTTCTGACCTTTTCGTCACAGAATTAACAGATAAAAAGATATTTGCGATAATGAGTTAGCGTGTTCTCAATACTTGTGCAAACCAAACAAGTATAAATTTATCCTCCGAGAAGGGGATGTTTTTTGTTGGATTCTTTACGTGTGTCTGTGTGTCCGTGTGCAAAATACGTCAAAAAGTTATGAACAGATTTTGATGAAATTTTTTGGAGAGGTAGAACACGGCCCAAGGAGGAATCAGTTATCTTTTTTGGTGGTGATCGGGATTCTTTCGTGGATCCTGGATCATTTTTCAGGACTAATGCGATGACAAAAATTAATCGCTCGACAGACTCTAGTTGGATACTTTTTTACAAATCAGATTTGGCATTGTTTTGGTTATCTGTGAGCCAAAAGTTATCAAGACACCTTTTAGTTGCCGAAGTTAGTTAGATGGTAGAAACATGTTATTTGGACACGGCGTATTTTGGAGATTGCTGGGGCAAGATTTCTAAGGCCTTTCTTGTACCCACTGACAGTGTCAAAGCACTGAATTATTATGTAACATTTCTGTATATCTGTTAACTGACAGTTACTGGATCTGTGTAAAGTTCCATGCAGATGTGATGTCTTATGGCCTTCTTACTCAGTTGAAATTTATTCTTTCCGTAAAATATTTTGTCTATTTGTCTCAGGTGCTATATTAAACTCTGGTTAATTGTTTTGATATCCTTTGATCCATCTATATATTGCATATTTTGATATATTATTTCTTCTGGTCACCTGTGCCATTTGATGAGTTAACTTGCGATAGACATGAAGGATCATCGTGAATAAGTGGTGGGAAGGGAAGAGGAAACGGGAGGGGAGTGAGGGGTAGAACCCCACAATGTTTGGACGGAAATTGACGCACCTGGTGGCACAGTTTAACTTTTTAGGTCTCCGAGTTGATCTAAAAAAGCCGGCCTTGGTATGTAGGTAGAGGTCGATAGTGTGCCATATGGCCTGATCCAAAGTCAAGGTCAAGGTCACATGGCATCGAAAGTTAGAATTTCTTCAATTTTCAAAATCTGTCTTGTCTGCCATTTTCAATGAGAGCTGGCAAGTGACTGCTGATTCTTTAACTAGAGGACAATATCTAAATTTGTTTGGGCCTTATTTTTGATATCTGTCCTGGTTTTTTTGCATCACGTGACTTAGAACTTGGAAGAACTTGCCTCGCAGGAGGAGTCCACCGTCAGTCCCGCACGGGTCTAGTTTCTATTTAAACAGTTGTTTTGATCTGATTTTATTCTGAAATGGAAACTAGCTTTGACAGCAATGGTGTAATGTTTGTCTTTTTCGCTGTTGGCTGAATTTTAACGGCTTCCATGGTCACAGCAGGTTATGGACTGTTGGTATTAGTATACAGATTGCTATAACGTTCACATCAAATGCATCGTCTGCTGAGCTGTGCAGCAGACATTTTGCTCTGATATTCACAGTATTGGTCAGACGTGTCTGCTGCTGATCAATATCAAACATGATGAGCATTCAAATTTTGCACGGTAGTGCGGCAACAGATTTGAGGCGAGGTGGTAGATTTTATTCATCTGCATCTGCAGTTCGTCCCAGAATGCAGCAGTTAAAGTATTATTAAAAATTATTAAAATTAGTCCACATTTGCCGAAGTTGTTGCAAGAATAAAAGTGGCACATTTTCTGGCTCATTGTGTGATGTTAAATACAGTACACACACACACTCGTGCACACGGTTTTTGTTTAACCGGCCATTATTCCAAAGTTACTCCAGATTAGCTTACTCCAGGTTAAGTCGGTCTCCAAAAGTAGTAAAAGTAAAAAAGTAAAGTCCTTTCCGAGCCACAATGCCCATAGGGTGGCGCTGATCTCCGTTTCCTTAGCCCTCAGCCAGACACCAGCTTACACCGCGAGATGATGGATACGGGGCTAGTGTATCGCGCAGTGTGGCTGTTGAGTCTCCAGCTTTCACTGGTATTCATTGTGCATACCCACAGAGGGATGGCCAGGCTGAGTTGACCTAGGTGGCTTGTTACTGAGATGTTTTACCTGTCCGCACACAGTCACCCATCCAAGTACTAACCGGGCCTGGCGTAGAGTAACTTCGATGATCACGGCCAACACGTCAACCACTACACCATGCCACCACCTCTTGGAAAATGTTGTGGCAGAACTTTTACAGGCCGGATGCCCTTCCTGTCGCCCAACCAACAGCGTCAAAGCACTGAAAGACATGGTACGTATTTAACAAAAAGAACAGACGGTGACTGTTATTGGCAGACAGAACTTATGTGGAGTGCATGAAGTGTTTGAGAATCAGCATACAGTTTCATTGTTGACTGTCATCAGGTTGACAGTAGCTGGTGCAGACATATATCCTGGGCAACATTTGGCCGCCGGCGGTGACATGTACCACGTCCAGCCGGCAATGTCTCCGGCCAGTTACCAGGGATACGTCATCTCAAAGGATGCTGTCAATGCTGCTGCTGCTGCAGCTGCACCAGTTGCACCAGTCAGCAGCATGTGATACACAGGTAGGTCATGTTTGCTGTTAGTAGGTCTGTTATACACGTCGTTTTATCGGTCGTTTTCCAAGTGAACCTGGATTAGCTGGTTGCCACGTTGATTCTCATTCTCCGTTGATTAGAGTTACCAACTGTGCTGTATTTCCCGGGACTTCCCGTATTTTGACCCCTCTTTCCTGTGTCCCGGCTCATGCTTCTGTGTTTTTCCTAAAAGTGGAAGAATGGCTTAACTTTTGTCATGCAAAAATGCAAGACCGATGCTTATTAAACAGATAAACACATCACTTGAACACAAACATGAGTCTGATTCCAACTCTATTTAAGCATAGCTGTGTGTTGTTGGCATCCTGGACTGTTGTAAGTTGCAGCTTTTAAACTCGGTGGTTTGGCCAGAAATCAATGGCCTGAAATGCTTTATGTTCACCTCAAAATGCACCAAAATGCGCTTGGTGGCCAGACTCCGCCCGGATTTGGTGGGGGAACTAACAGCGCTCCCCCAGACATCCTAGCTTGATTTAAAGCACAGGGGTAGGACCCCCAGGGAGGGAACTGAACAGAGGGGAAAGGGAGCTGAGGGAAAAGGGGGAGGGAGAAAGAATGGAGTGAAAATGGCTATCCCATATTTTTGGAAAATAATGTTGGCAACATGAGCATCGTTAAAAATCTTCCGTGGCACAGTCCCACCAGGTCTTCTCTGGGTGACAGGTTAATAAATGGCAGTTAATAGCACTGTTGTTATTTTAAAATGTTATTCAGCCAGTTAAACGCTTCGCTGTTTTTGTTGCTGTGACATACCGGCTGTAAAAAGTCCTCAGGCTCCATTTCCACTAGCCAGCTACTGTGAATTCCCAGCAGTTCACTTCTGTAGAATCCAACCCGAGTCAGGAATTGGCCGGTTATGTAAAAGTTAAAGTAATAGTAGTAGCAGTAGTAGCATCAGCAGCAGTATAAGTAATGGTAGTTTTTCAGATGTTAAATGACGTCCTTTGGTAAATGATGTTGTATATTGTTGCATTATAAAACGTTGCCGTGTATTACAGTAGCTAGATGCGTGGAAGTGCACAGCTTGATGGCCGCCCGTTGAGTGGGTCAGAACTCTGGTCCTGTTTTTCGCCATTTATGGACCAAAGTACATCGAATTAAGTTTGCCTGTGCGGGATTGTCGTTTTCCGATTGACGATGTGTTGTTGCATTCCTTAAATATTCGCGATCAAGTCGCAAAGTTATGCGAAATCGTGCCGAAATTTTGATGTTTTGGGCCGCCATATTTCAGGGGGAAGGGGCCACCCAAATTTGTGACCGAATTTTATAAATATGGGTGTAGTGAAATTTTGTGTAATGCGAAGTAAATTGTTTATTTAGCTATGGAAATTCCTGATCGCGTTAGTTTCGTTTCAGGCCAAATAGTGATGAAATAGTCTTGCGAACTATC
>Ga0209679_1001302_pt1 | contig 10518 bp, 5 predicted proteins | sample WorMetHEROISLAND_4_FD_187408 | JGI IMG/M metagenome (GOLD analysis project Ga0209679, IMG submission 187408) | Marine gutless worms symbiont microbial communities from Max Planck institute for Marine Microbiology, Germany - Olavius sp. 2 HERON... ...
ACACACGAAACAACGACAATCGTATTATGAATGTCACTACTAACAGTAGCACTGCTAGCGACTGTCAGCTGGCAGACAAGTTAGACGAATATAAACGAGACCGGCTGCTGATATGCATCCTCGTCCAGGTAATAGCTGCCGGAAGTGACTGAAGTGACGTCAGAGAACTCCGACGAGCCATAGCGTGATGTGCCGCCGACGTTCTGATCGTCGTCTCGACCACCCACGTATCCAGCACCCGCCATCAGTGACGAGTCGTCGGCGAATGTCACGTGACGCTCATCACGTGGTAGACTGTCCCGACGCCGTGATGACGTCACATCAGCGAGCGAGGGCTGATTGTGATTGGACGAGCTGGCGACGTGAGGTCGGCTTGTGTACGACACAGCATAGATGTGTGGCGTGTTGAAGCCGTACGGCTGTACAGCTGGTGCTCTGCTGCTGCTGCTGTTGGCGTCGTTGCCATGGATACCGACATCTACATCAACAACCACAATAGCAAAGTCTTACAGGAGCGACGAGATGACAAACAGCGACCACATGACAGACAGATCGTGTAACCTAACAACACTGGTCAGTCTAACAGTCACTAATCCCACGGCATCGCTGCCGCAGATTCAAAATCAACGCAGTGAGAAAGCAGACACAGTGTGCGTTCTTGTGTAGGTCACACGGTTTGTGTGACGAGTCATGTAAGCAAAATGAAGACTACTGCACAGCGTATCATCTGTATCTACCCAGTCCAGTGGCGTAACGATGTGGTGGCTGCTGCGTCTAATGACGCGGGGCCCCACTGGTAGGGGCCCCAACAAACAGAGAAAAAAATCAGAGGGGGCCCGATCTGAGAAAGTACGGGGGCCCCGGATGGTTGCGTTACGCCACTGACCCAGACAGACAACAAGAACAGCGTAACCAGCAGTAGAGACTGCATAAACGAAGACTTACGCAATTGAACGCTTCTGCGTATATATTAGTATCTACTTTATTAAACTCGTTTTTTACTTGCATGATTCACGGTTGCAGCTGAAGCAAGCTCACCGTTCTGAATGCGGCAGCGAGGAATCTGTTGTTGCGGCTGCAGCGAGTTGGCACGGTACTCTTCCTCGCTTGGACCACGGCCGCTGTCTGAACTCACGGAGTCCTGATCAGCGTCTGCATTCACTCCAGGTACCGTCGTCACACCGTTCACCGGCTATCAACACACAGCATAACAACACGCACAGGTGAACAATACTAATAGCAGAATAGTCACGAGGTCTTCCCCAGGGCAGTGAAGTGTCAATTTTCAGTTGAAAAGGTCAAAGGTCAAGGTCACCGGACGTCAAAAACTTCAAGAAATTGCTGCATATCTAGCGTACGTATTTACTTAGGAGCGGCATTATTATAGCCTATGCACAGACAGACTGGCGTAATTCACATCAATAGCATCATAACGACATTTCTGTGCACTTTTTACACAGTCAGCGGCCCATCACATTAATCAATGTACACTGTGAGTCAATAAAAAGGAGACAGATCTTAGCGACTGATCATCCCATGTTCACAGATCTTTCACTATAACACTCTCCAGTAAATTTGCAATAAATCGAGCATTAAAGATCCCAGCACCAACATGCACCTTAAGTGCATCGCTGCAATACCTGGTGAAACTTGTGGGAAACCCGCACAGACCGAAAGACGGCAGCGCAGACCAAAGCAGACAGACAGATATAAAGAATATGACCGGTTTCATCAGCACACAAAGTCATCATTCAATACGACAGATACGCATCATTCACTGCATGCGATCTGGTTCAAAGTGTATGAAGACAGACGGTGCTCAAAACTGACTGAAGCAAACCGTCATGCAAAACTTAGCCGCTCAAAACAGTCGCCGAAAAATATTCGACCAGTGACCTCAGCGTTATTATACTGCCTCCTGTGTACCACATTACGCGTCTTGCCGGTCCGTCTGTCTGTCCGTCCGTCTGTCCCGTACGGGCTCGTTACTCAAAAACAAAACGTAGAAAAATCGAAATTGACATAGACCTTCCCCAGGGCAGGAGTAAGTGAAGTGCCAATTCTCAGTTGAAAAGGTCAAAGGTCAAGGTCACCGGACGTCAAAAACCTCAAGAAATTGCTGCACATCTAGCGTACATGTTTACTTAGGAGCAGCAGGACCGGCGGTCAGGCGCCGACTGCAAACTGGCCTAACCCATTGTTAGGCCTAATTTGCCGTTGGCGCCTAAGACTCTTGGCAACTGCACTGACGGCCGCATATCATGTCGGCAGTCGGTGGCGACATGCTTTCCTGTGTGGTTCACTGACAAAAAGTGGCCCCACCGGAAATTTCACAGAATAACCGATTATACGCGTGCACAGGCTGCTGCAATAAAAAATGACGACGTTAGAACAAAATGCCTTTGAACACGAATGACGTTCAGTCAGTCGCCAATGCAGTCAGTCGCCGTGTCGAATTTGGGCAACGCCATTTTGATATTTGTCGATCAAGAAGCCAAGTACAATGTTGTGAGTTGCTTCTATCACAACAGTTTGCTGCCTGGCACACGTCAGGTCTCTGGCGAGATCATGTTTCAGCAAGACAATTCCCCAACTCCGGCGCACAGGACGCGCTAGTTTTATGACGTTTAATATTTCACAAGGTAGTGTAGCGACGCGCTGGACGTGTGATGGATGGAACCCTTTAAAGAATTTATTACTTTGTGCAAATTTATCGATGAGTATGACGATAAAAGGATTTCAGAAATCGGTCAATATTATTGGTGAAAATATGAACAAGAATAAGTACTGTCTCCCGTTTATGATTCATTGCGCAGAAATACATCACTAAAGGTGAAACATGACTGCTAAGCTTACATGCTCGCGGTTTCTGTTTAACGGGGTAAATTTCAGTGGTTATGAGACGTGAGCTGTAACGTAATTTCTGTTAAAGCATTATAAAATTATTTTCAACAAGAAATACGTTCTGTGGAACGAGGTATCTGTCCCATTGCCCAACTATAACTGTTACGTTTAACCCTCGTTAGGTAAAATTTTACAGCCGTTGTTAGTTCCTAACAAACCCCCAGCCTTAAACTGTCACCAATTGCGACTAGTGACATCATCGGTCACGTGACCATTGGACTCGCAATGTGCGGTTTCCTATTGGCAGTCAATATGAACCGACCGTCTATTTCGCACAGTTGTTGAACTATTGAGCTTCAAAAATTTTGGGGTCGCGACCTTGACCTTTTGAGGTCACGTGACGTCATCACTCATGTGACCACTGGACTTCTGATATGCATTTTTCTATAGGTGGTCCTTTGAAACCATCGTTTTATCTCGCATCGTTGTTGAGATATTATGTGTCAAACACTCAGCCAAGCATATTCCTATTGAAAATGCATTGATGCCGATTTTTATTTTAGGCGGCAAAATTGGGGGGTTACAGAATTTTGCAACATTGCGCTTGTAGCCGCTCCCTAGGCACGTCGTTTGAGCTCTTAAACGCCACAATCGGACCACGGGCCTTGTTACTGCGGTATTTGGACTTTCCCATTGAAAATGCATCACGGGAGTTAAAAATTGCGGCAAAATAGGGGAAAAGGTCATCAGATTTGACTCCTAATGAAAGCGGTCTTACTTTTCGGGCCCCGCCCCCAACTTGTGTGCAAAATTTCATCAAAATCGAACAAAAATTGCGACCGTAGGAGCGCGGACAGACAGACAGAAGGACGCAAGTGATTTTATTATCTGTCCCATGCTATGCTATAGCAATGGGACAGATGACGAATCACAAAACCACGACGCGCATGGTAAATCGTGTATGTGAGACAATTACGTGGTAGATGTAAACATCAGTAGACGGTTCACGTGACTCGCAGGTGCGACGTACATTGTGACTTCAACGCTACATGTCGAGCACAAACTGGCATCTCTGGACATGAAGATGCACACTAAGACGCGTGATAGACAAGCCAGCGTAGATGACAGACGTGCAAGTTTCTTCTAACCTCTAATGACTTTTATCCGATGCAATAAAGATCAATCAATCGACAGGTCATATACCGCCGGCCGGCAGCACGTCTGCGACGCTATATTAAAAACTCAAAGCAGGACCACACACGACGTGAGAGATTGTGGTTTCGCTCATGCATAAGCACGTGAGAGTTGACTGCAAGGTGGTTCATTGAAAACAACACGTGCACGAAGCTGCAGTGAGCTCGCCGCGTAGCTTCCAATCATATGTCGCAGCAGTCCTAGTATAATTGAAGCCAGCTGTCGACTGATGCACGTCGCTCAATAATGAAACCCTAATCATGTCAGTTCTAAAAGACGTTTGCCTCGGGCTGCGGCGAAATAACCAGGGACTGAGTTACGGTGAGACGGGAGTGAAGGCAGCCAACAGGTAGGCCTAGATGCTCAGTCGGTGGTGCGTGCTGGACATAACTGTGTAAAGCATCGCGTATCAGAGGCGTGTTTTCCACCGCGATTGATGCCACCTGCGCAGCAGCAGTAGCCAGCAAGCATGGTGCAGTTTAGCAGTGTTGGACCAGTGCGGCAGCGTGACTCCGGCCTCATAGGACTGGCGCTGTTGTTCCCTGAGGCGCCGGGACCATGCCGAGCTCAGTCCGGAGCGGTAGATTAACACAGGACACAGAATGCGACTACATATCAGAAATACGCCCATCGGGACTCCAACAGCGCTCGGCATAGACAGCGAGCCCACCCACAGCGCGTGCAAATAGCTTGTGATGACAATGAAAACAGCGTTGATCGCACACCGCTTCATTGGCACGAATGATGCATGTTAGCGGCTTGTAGTCACTGCGGGCTCGCTACTGCCGTGAATAATGACGAATTAATTAGGACATAATAACAGAACGAGAATGAAAATGTCAACAAAACCGCTGAGTCATTCGGCTTCAGACCAGCGATAGACAAGACATCTATTGTCACTTCAGTTTCATGTTATTTCGGTGCTGTGTACACGATTTGTCAACAAGATTTGCCGTTAGCACAACAAACGAATAATTCACATTTAACTCAGTACTATGAATGAAACCTAATAAGCAAGTTTCGTTCGCGACTTCAGCTGCGCTATAAAATCGCATCCTAGTGCGAAACAGTCGTTTGTTATCAGCACTATACGGTTCAACTCTACTGTACGCCTACAGTTAGCATTAAAACCCTTTAACTGGTACACAAATACCCCTAACAAAGGGCCCTTATACAGTAACATGAAGACCGGTGCATTGGCCCTTGACGGGTGGGTAACGAGTAACGACACTTGGTACAGCGAAAAGGTCTGGGCGGGTTGAAAGCATCAACAGCCAGTGTAGCAACTTCATGTTATGGGTTACGTCGCTCAAATGTGCGAGAGAATTAAACAATTATCAGCAGGTGAAATCCTGGAGAGATATTGTCGCTACTCACCAAAGATGTAAACAATAATTTCCACTGTATCGAAAAGTAAATAGAGCGGATGTAGAAGCTATTAACTTTTAGCTTTCTACATTGCCAAAGCGATGCAACGTCTTACGCAAATTGACTTACACGACATGGCGTCGCTTCGGGCGACAGCAGCAGCTTATAGACGTTTTATTACTCTAACTGCTGACGTCTGGTTTACTGTTCTACATAAAGACGATAATATTAATCTGTCTATTTATCGAGAACAGTTTTAACAGAGTACATTCTCGAAAATTCTGCGCCGAGAGTACGAGTAGGCGTAATGCGTATGTGATCCGATTACCGATCGATCACATAATTATTCAGTGCAATGGATTAGGCGTGGTGGTAGTGACAGCAGCAATGTTCAGCATCATTCAGTACATAAACGGGCATGTCGTACGTACAGCCAGCGGACGTCACGCAGTGACGTGTCAACATTTTTACATCGCAAGTCAGCAGCTGAAGTCAGTGAAAGTGATGCGTCATGCTCGCGACTGGTGTATATAGTCACCAATTGACAGAGACCAACACACAGATGCAGCAAGGATTGGAGAACGCCTGCAGGCATGAAATGGAAACTGGAGAACTGTGCAGCTGGTGATTACAGTCATATCAAGCAGTTCGTCTGTGCTGTGTTGTGTTGTATTGTGTTCAGCTTGAAATGAAGTCGAGCGACTGCGATATCGCGTCGCTTGATAATCTGTTTATCACTGACATCATTCGAGCTTAACAGCCACTCTGTGTTGTTCACGTTACCAGTGCTGAAATCCGAGAAAAAATTCACGTGTAGGCTATCTGAAACTAATTTATAGCTGATACACACAACCGAACAACATCTGTAAAACTGCTTCATTACAGCAAATCAATCAGTTTACCTCGATTGCAACTTCAGTATGATGTGCATGAGTTAGTAGGTATCGAAACTTTTTGCAGATTCACGGTGGACAGAAATTTATTTTAAATTAAAAAATACACCGTGTCCGAAAAAGAGGCCACAGTATTCTATGCATAACTTCAACAAACGTAGATATACCAGGTGGTTTAAAGTAATAGAAAAATAATAAAATCTGTAAACTTTGTCCCACTGGACAAAATGCACCCTGTATTTTCATAATTTTTGGCATGAATCATCCTAATACTTCATTTTCGTAAGCAAAATTAGAAAATTTATTTCAAATGATATCATATCACTACATAGCGCTGTCGTAATTATACGACATTAAAAACGACGTTTTCACCACAACCGGATAAAAGTCTGTAAAATAACTTTATTAAATTAAAACGCATTGTCCTAATTATTGTCAAGCAACATCAAAAAGGTAATGCGAAACTACTAGTACAACGAAAGTCCACCTCACCTAATCAATCAGTGCTGTAAAATACCTAGTTTATTACTGTATTATTACTTAACCACACTAAATTTGACAAAATTACAGAAGAAGACACGCCTATTAGCTTGTAGCTGCTTGAGTCGTCAACAGCAGTACAAAACTCGCTATTAACGCAATGTTGGAGTCAAAAACTTTCATCAACATGTGCACCGCCAGCCTTAACGTACGCTGCAGAGACGACGCCGTTGACTAACGGCTGCTGCATAATGACATTCGCGTACTGAGGCGAGGTTCACTGCCAACACGGCGATCAACAGAACCAAATTTACTAATTTTCGCCAAAAAGTGATGTATTTCAATTTCTTCAATCTACCAAATTTCTATTAATAGGCCTATTTTTCAACTACTGTCCTATTATGTAATGTTTTTCTTATCGAAAAGGCTTCTTCCGATGATGTCACAATTACGTCAGCAATATCACTAAGTATTGCTGACGTGATACGCTAATATTAGGAGTAAATTTTCTAAGTTTTTAGCAAAATGGAGTATCAGGATATTTCATACAAAAAATTGTGAAAATATAGGCCACCTAAATTTGTCAAATTTATGTATAGAAAACTGTGGCTTCTTTTTTCCGCACGCGGAGTAAATGTTGCAAATTGGAGCAATAAAAGGAACGTGAATAGAGGACTAAAACAGACTTCGTGCAATTTAAACTAATAGACGAATAATAAAATCTGTAAACTTTATATTTCAGTTACTAAGACTGGTTTCTTATCAAAGTCTTCTTGTCAACAAACCTTGTCTGCTTTGCCGAATGAACAAAATTCGCCGCAGTTGCGTCGATCTGCAGAACAACCGGAAGTAGAAAGTAGCGCAAAGCTGTTGTTGGTCGACTTGCTGTTGTCGGAGAGGTTCGCGGTCGGGGTAGAGAGGTCGGCGGTAGAGAGATTCTCCTGAGAACCGTTACCTAGTGCATCGCCATTGTTCGGCTTGTACACTTGTCTGTTAGTTGATGCATGGCAGGCGTTGTTCTGCCAGCGATAACGACAGACGACGTAGACGATTGCCGTCACGAGGATGACGACGACGACGAATGTGGTAGCGGCGACTGTGACGACCGCGATAAAATTGGAACTAGAGAGAAATGCTGCTGGACGCGCTGACGAGTTAGCGGTGACGTTACCGGCGACGAGATAGTCATCAATGCTCGGCGGCGGAACTGGGATCGACGAGTTGACAATGATCGTAAGACTAGCGGAACTGGACAGCGGAGGAACTCCTTTGTCAATGACAAGCACTCGATAAACGAACATCTGCTGTGAGATTCCAGACAGATCAGTGTCGACGTAGACGACGCCGGTGATCGGATCGACGACGAACGCTGTGTCGTCACCTCGTAGGTAGAACGTCAGACTTGCGTTGGCGCCGGCGTCAGCGTCATGGGCGATAATACGAGTAGCTCGTCGACCACGTGACAACCCGCTCGACACATAGACCGGAAACTTCCCCGCATCACTCACTGCTGGTAATTGTATTTCCGGTGCGTGGTCGTTGACGTCACCTACGTACACAGTGACGTCAGCGGTGCCGTGCGGGCGTGGCAGGCTGTCGTCGTCATTGTTCGACGCCACGACGACGATGCGATAAACCGGAAATAGTTCGCGGTCGAGAGGTCGGCGCGTGGTGATGGTGCCGGTGACGACGTCAATGTCGAACTCTTCTGACGAAGCACCGAGTGAATAGTGCACGATACCGAACTGGCCGACTTCCGGGTCGACAGCGCGGACTTGGCCGACGACGCTGCCTTTAGGCTGGTTCTCTGGCGTCACAAACGTGTACGAGCGGTCGACGAACCGCGGGACAACGTCATTGACGTCATCTACGACGACCGTGACATTCGTAGTAGCTGTCAGAGACGGCGAACCATGGTCTCGCGCATACACTTGAAACCGGAAACCACCATGTGGCGCCGCCTCGTGGTCAAGTACTGTAACAGCGCGCACCACTCCCGTCTCTACATCAACGCGAAAGTTCACAGTAGAAACTAGGTCACCAGTGATGACGTAATCAAGACGTGCGTTATCACTGACGTCACGGTCTTCTGCGGTTACTTGGCCCACGGAGTGACCAACGGCGTTGTTCTCCGTCACGACGAAATGATACTCGCCAATCCGGAAGTACGGCGCGTTGTCGTTGACGTCATCAACGGCGACGATGACCTCACTCACGGCGACCCGCGGTGGTTGGCCGCGGTCGCTACACGTGATGTTCAGATGGTACTCGTCGCGAGTTTCACGATCCAGCAGTGCGCGAGTCACTATCTTGAACTTGGCTGAACGCTGCAGCTCAACGAGTTGAAAGTGAAGGCCGGGTTCCAGCTGACACCAAGTGTTTCCGTTATCGCCGACATCGGCATCGGACACCGACACGAGTGCGACGAACGTGCCGACGTCGGCAGACTCGCTGACGTGACATTGTGAGTCCGCCGTCAGAGTACTGACAGCGATCTGTGGATCGTTGTCATTCACGTCCAACACCTCGACGTTGATGACGCTACTGGACGTCAGGCGAGGTACGCCGAGATCATGTGCTACTACAGCGAGCCGGTACATCGCCACTGACTCGCGATCCAGACTCATCGCTGTCTCAGCAAGTCTCACTTCACCGCTTGTAGCATTGACGCTGAATAGTCGCCGAGTGATGACGTCATCGGGGTCAGTGCCCTGCAGCGCGTACATCACGTGACCATTGTCGTCTAGGTCGCCGTCGACAGCGCGCAGAGTCAACAGATGGGTGCCTGCAATGACATGTGACAATTTACAAATCAACAGCTTCAGTTTCACTCTCTATTCTATATCATAAGTCCGTTGTAATGTTCTGTATTGACGTAGCAGTAAGCGTAGGCCTCGCACCGGGGGGTGGGGTTCAAACACCCATTTAAATATATTTTTCAGAACAAAAATTACAGCCCAATACTGTACTGGCATACAACATTATGTTGATCTTCCTGCTGTCGCCGTTTTTGATAAAAAGAAGTTTTGTATGTGTTTTATGTGGTGAAGTGGGTTTTGTTTCCTCAAAATGTATGTGGTGGACGGACGGGCGGGCGCCGCACGGACTCTCGTTGTGAAATCCCCCCACGCCGCTGGTAGTAAGCTACGTAAATCTCAACAATATTGGCGTGTTACATAGTCTGACAGATTTCCTGCACATTATCATTCTATCTCTTACCAAATTTCTACTGTTATGCGTCTTTTTTCTTTTTTTCTTTTATCTCTTTTATTATATATCTTTTAGTGTGTAGCTATGGACCTCTATCTGAAATAAACTCGGATTGATTGATTGATTGATGGAACAGCTTTAGCTTGTGAGCACTCGACAAATTAAGACCCTCTCTCATGTACTATCGATGTAACAACCCGCCATCACATCCGTCACGGGGTACAAATATCTGAATTGCGCTACCCAGTGATGGTACTGACAATCAGACTGTTTCAGCATTCTTGTATAGCGTTATGGCGACAGCATCGTGAACTAGAAAAAGTTGCACTCGACGGTAGCGTCGAGTGCTGTGCGCCTCCGCCGCGATGGTGTGACCTTGAACTTTGACCTTTTGACCCAAAAACGTAATCATGTCATCTGTGTCCCAAGATGTCCCGAGATGCACCAGTGACAGAAGTTTGGCGAAAATCCGTCAACAGATACTGGAGATATCGCGGAAACATAAAACTACCACGTGAATCACGGACGC
>Ga0209679_1001303_pt1 | contig 10516 bp, 7 predicted proteins | sample WorMetHEROISLAND_4_FD_187408 | JGI IMG/M metagenome (GOLD analysis project Ga0209679, IMG submission 187408) | Marine gutless worms symbiont microbial communities from Max Planck institute for Marine Microbiology, Germany - Olavius sp. 2 HERON... ...
GAGATATGGCCGTTTGAAATTTTCCAAAATGCAAGGTCGGTCGGTCGGTCGGTCGGTCCTCAATATTACATTGTTCTCATATACTCCTCTACGCTACGTTAGGAACGTAGCGCGCGAGGAGTAAAAATGGCCAGGCACACAACCTACTGAAAACGGTGGTTGAAAGGAAGCACATGCCGAATGGACGCATGCCGAATGTCTGACGGCAGGAAACTAAAGATACTGCTTTTTGAGAAGATGGACGGCAAGAACAAGAGAGGCCGACACACAGAGAGTGAACAGACGATATTGTGGAGTGGTGCCGTGAAAATCTGCAAGAACCGAGCCACTTAGCACTGGACCGAAGCAACTGGCAGAAGTTGATGAAGCAGGCGTCGGACGTCAACGAGCATTAAGCCTATGACTTATGATGATGATGATGATGATGACTATACAGTAGACCCTATATCGAGCATTGCAGGGTCGAGTCTACAGTCTACGCTATGTCTCAGAAAGGAAGACGTCACCCGGTTATTTTTGCTATAACTTTGTCTACAAGCAACCAATTTTCATAATTTTTGGCAGTCTTATACTGTATGAAATTTGCAACACGCTGACCCACCTAACCTGATTAGTCAACCTACACTACCGTGTAAAACGTTCACAATTATTATTATACAAGAGTAGAGCTGTCGAATTAATGCGTTAATTACGCGTTAAAGAATTAATCGCGATTAAAAAAATTAACGCCGTTAAAAAATTAACGCACGTACATAAATTCTATGAATAGGAGTTCCAATATGCAACTGAACTGCTGCATATGACGATCGCATTCAATTAATTATTAACAACAAGTGTCGGTTAATTTTTCAGATGTACATGCATCATTGTTTGATGGCAAGTTCGACAGTGGTCGCATCTTGTAGTGAGTCGTGAACAGCAAGACGTGCAGTCATTCACTGACGGCAACCTACGACATAAACTAGACCTGTCGAATTGACGCTTTAATTAACGCGTTAACGCGCGATTAAAATAATTAATCGCGCGATTAACGCAATTAATAATCGCTCGACAGCTCTATACTACAGTAGTGAAATTATGCTTACTTTTGCATTGATGGAGTGAGTTTGTGTGAGCGGAGGGGAAACGGAACGGAGCGGGCCAAAAATTTACGTAAGCAGAGCGGTGAGGGCCGAGGGGGAGTCGAAAAAACGAGCGCAGCAGAGCGGAGCGCGGAGCGGGAGGTCGCGGAGCGGGCGCGGAGCGGTGAGCGAAGATCACAGAAATGGGCTTTAACGCGGAGCGGCAAAACAGCTCGCTCCGCTCCGCTCCAATGCTCTGCACAGGAGTAATCGAGTCAGTGCTGAGAAAATAGCATCCTAATTCGTTTTAATCGTTTATTAGCACAAAGTGCAGTCAGATAGTACAACAATCAAACAGTTTATCTGATTTGCCGGAACGCTACAGTGTTAGCGTTCCGCCTGTGACTAACAACATTTACCGGAGCGCCGTTCCGGCTGCAAAGTATTTGCCGGAGCGGCGTTCCGCCGCGTTCCGGCACCACTACAGCCCTGCATGTGTGTGTGTGTCTTTCAGTCTGTTTCTGTGTGCAGGCACTGTTGCACAGTCAGTCAGTCCATTTGTCCACCTATGCCTTGAAATGCTGCAGAAACAGTGATCAACAGTTTTAAAAAACTGTCGCATTTAAACGATTTTATGAATCATTACGTAAGAATTTTCGATCTATGCTGTTCTTCATTTGTGACAACATTTCGGCTTGAGGTGTAAAACACTGTCGTATTTGTATGTTGTGTGCAGGCACTGTGCAAAGGGCGTGGTTATGGAAATTCGCCGCCTATTGACCCCGCCCACTGTCGGCGACCGAGGAACGCCGCGTTTGTACGCAGTAACTGATGACGACATGTACACGAGTAGTGATGACGACGACGACGATGACTCATCGCTGCATCTGAGCTCACTTAATGATGACGTCGACTTCGATTAACTGAGTTCGGAATAAAAGCCCAGTGATTTCGACAGTTTTGGTTAAGCATATAAACAGGCCATTCCAGCATCGTGCATGCCGGTAACTGTTACATCGGAGACTTAATTACTGTTAAATTTTGCAAATTTTACTGCTTACGAAGTAATTGTGATCAGTGGCGTCGAGCCCGGGGTCAAGGGGGGCATCGCTATCGCCCTCCCCAATAAAAAATACCTGTGGCGAGAGTATCTTTTATTTGAGTAGGAGAATCTACCCGGTAAATATCGCCCCCCCCCCAAAAAAAATAAATTTGGACGCCACTGATTGTGATCAAATCACACTCATGCACCCTGCGTTGGACAAATGTCCCACGTGGCGGGACATTTGTGTGGTCCCAAGTGACTATATTAGTCAGGGCCCCGGTCTCCCATCACGGGAAGGGCAGATTTATGGGGTCGGAACGTCCACTTCACAGCAATGCCGTCTATCATCAGTTTACTTTGTCCGTTGTCTTCTGTTGAAACTGATGCTCAGTGATTACGTGTGATACTGATACGAGTAATTTGAGTTGAATAAGTAGCGTTGTCGAAATTCCGCCGAACAGAATGTGCTCTGATCGTTTGTTTGACAATCAGAGGCTTACGTGTAAATCAGCTATTTTGTATTCTTTGAACTGCATGTACTAACTGTATCGTATTTATGACAATTTGCGTGATCATTACGGCGATTGTTGTGCTTATGAGTCGTGTAAACTGTAAAGTTATTATCTCTCTGGTGCTGTTCTGCCCGATCTCTTGGCGAAATCAGCGTGTTCGTTATTACTGGTGACCGTAGGCGACTCCTATCATGGTTTCTGGGGCTGAGCCCCCTAATTTTTTAGGGTCTAACAGAGGCAGGCCTAAGTTGCCACCATGTTGCCAGATTTCTCGGTACTGTGGAAGTTAATATTGTAACATAAAGAGAACAGAAGGGTTTTGACCTGGTAGTGGTGTGATAAGAAAGGGTATGGGTGGTAAGGGAAGTAAGGTGAAGATGAGCGTATGACATTGTGTATGACATTTTTTAGGAACAGCATCGCCTTTTCTAGTGAAAAGTGTCAGTATTGTTCACTGTATATGTGTATATGTGTCTGTACATATGTTTAATATTTTACGTTGTGATAAATGTAAATAGCAACTTTAAAATTTCCTGTAATTTGTAGAAGTGTTTGTGTTTTGTTGATTTTTTCCACAAAATAAATAACACACATTACATGTTTTCGTTGTGGTTATGTTACATTTCTACGCTGTATATATTTAATTTAAAAGTAGGCCTAAACAAGTTAATAATCTGCCATCTGCTGAGCGTGATAATAGCTTATCACTGAGCACGTTCAATAGGAAAGTGAACAAGAAAGCCCAGCTGACGCAAGGGTTACGCCCGACAGCAGTGCGTGTATACCGCCATCTTGGATTTTTGAAATTCGAAAGTTGCACCATTAGTTCGGCCGTCCCCGAAAACCCCACCCTAGAACCAAACAGCACGTCGATCGGCAAACCGGTTGTGAAGTTATGGCCACTTTTGTATATCCAAGATGGCTGTCAGCCGCCGTCTTGGATTTTATCGAATCGGAAATAGCACCATTCGATCCGCCTTTCCCGAAAACCTAGCCTAGAACCAAATATGAAGTGGATCGGATGCACCGTTTGTGAGATATTCGCGTTTAAACTATACTGTGACCTTGAAACTGGAGTTTGGGGTCACTGAAGGTCATCGAAAGCTGCACCATTAGTTCGGGCGTCCCCGAAAACCCCACCCTAGAACCAAATAGCACGTTGATCGGCAAACCGGTTGCGAAGTTATGGCCATTTTTGTATATCAAAGATGGCCGTCAGCCGCCATCTTGGATTTTATCGAATCGGAAATAGCGCCATTCGATCCGCCTTTTCCGAAAACCCTAGCATAGAACCAAACATGGAGTGGATCGGATGCACCGTATGCGAGATATTGGCTATTAAACTGTACTGTGACCTTGAAACTGGGGTTCGGGGTCACTCAAGGTCATCGAAAGTGACACCATTCGATAGCTTGCATATGGTTTCCTATTACCGTCCTATCGTAACTTTGTGCCTAAAATGCAACGTTTTCGAGACATCACGACATATTGGTCGAAAATCGCCGAAAAACCTACCCCACTCTCATTTGGCACGTTCCTTTGAGTTTGGGTGACCCCTTGCGAATTTTTCGACGACTCATACCTTGCCAAAAACTAGAATCATGGGGCTATCAGAAGATGTACATTTCACGATCCTGCTTTCGCTCTGCTAGGCACAATACCGGCGTATGACGGACAGACAGACAGACGGACGGACACGTCGCTCTCGCAAAGACGCGCTATAGCATATATGCTGTCGCGCTTAAAAATGAATCTTTTTTAGTGATGAGCTCCACCCGCAACTTACGTATATACTCATTTACTTATTTATGGGCTATATATCTTGAACAAATCTGTCGTCATCACTGAGATTTGTAGGCTAGAAACATCGATATTACTGCTTAAACGGTTGTTCGGTCATAGTTTTATCATCGTGTTCGAAGAAAATTAATTTATATCGAGTTTGAGAGGTCGACTATGTTGATAGTGATGTTTTTGTAAGAATTCTGTTGTGGGATTTTATGCTGTGTGATGGCAACGCCTCAGTGAAGCAGTGTCTGACTGGCTATTGCGCTTGCGTAGGCCTACCATTGGCACAAGGACCGATACTTCAAGCCTCAAAGGGCAGGGCCCCTCTCATGCTTAAAAATGCTAACAAATAAACTAGAAAGCACTCGTAGAGTTCATACCTCCGCCGAGTATTTTTATGTTTTATCTTCGTTATCTATATAGGAATAATAAGTAATAAATTCTTTTTAAAATTCCTGGATCCTACCACGCTCCAAAGTCCAGACCTAGGAACCCTTGATACGGATCATGATCGAGATCACCACCATAATCTAATCGATTGTTGCTTGGACCACGCTCAACACTCTAAAATTTTCACCAAAATAACTTTTTGAGTAAGTAATCTAACGGACAGACAAACAGACAGCGGTAAAACATAACCCCTTCATTCGACTGAGGAAACTGTGACCGATAATAAACCCAAGTCATTTGCACTCAGACTGAGGTAACAAAAGTGCAAATGACTTGGGTTTTCGGTCACGGTTTCCTCGGTTATTCGAGATTTGGCGATGTATGATTCAACTCAACTGTAGCTGAGTTTAGATTTTTTTGGACACTTTTACTGTCACCGGGTCTCTCGACTCATTTTTACAGTGCGTCAGCATTGCTCTGCTATGCAAGCCCTGTATTAGCTACGATCGGAATGTCCGTCCGTCCGTTTGTCACACGCTGGCACTGAGTGAAAACGACGCAAGATAGAATCACGAAATCTTTAGCGACGGATAGCCCAAGGACTTAGTTTTCGAGATAAAAAATTAATCCAGAAATTCGAAAGGGTTCACCACGAGCGAGAGCGTTAAATGAGAGTGGGGTAGGGAAAATTCGCAATTTTCAGCCAATAACTCAGAAAGGGTGCAAGATAGGACCAAAGTTACTATTAATGACTAATAGGAAGTCGCATACGCCCTTTCGATTGGTGCCAAAATCAACTACCTTGGATGACCTTGAACGGCCTATACGCATTCTGTTCCAGAAAAGATTAATCTTTTGGAGCCCTGAATGAAGATAGACCCATACTATCAGCAGCAAAAATGTAGGCCATTGACTCTAGTTTCTGACGACATAAAGTTTGTGCGGATATTCGCAGGGGTTCTCTAGAGAGGGGGCATCAAAGGACAGTGAGGTAATCGAAAACGTCGATTTTCAGGGATTTTGGACGCTACGTCTTCGGCATCTTAGGAAATGAGACCAACATTATTATATAGTATTATGAAGTCCCCTGTCGCCTTTCCAGTGACCCCAAAATATATGACCTTGAACGACCTTGAAAGGCTATTTATCGTTAAACTCTGTTTTCGCGCCGGTTTGGCTGGCTGAGACCGCACGACTTCGGAAAATAATAAAACTAATAAAGATAGGCACATACTATCAGCGGTGCAAATCTTCGGCATGGACTCTAGTTTCTGGCGATATAAGGTTTGTGCGGATATTCGGTCGGGTTCTCTAGAAAGGAGACGTTAAAGGACAGTGGGTTCGCGCGTTAATGCTCGTTTTGAACACCTTTTCTTGGCTTTCGAAAACTATTGTGTAAAAGTAAATACAGACAGTTCAATACCATAGCAGCCGCCATGTAGTTCAGGGACTCTAGTTTCTGGCAATATAAAGATTATGCGGGTATTCGCAGGGGTTCCCTAGAAAGGAGACTTCAAACGACAGTAGGGTCGCGCGTCATTCGGACGTGCTGCCGTTGCATGCTGTGGTGTATGCGCTGTGTGTAACAAATTAGCCATATCATCGGACGTAGGCTCCTACGGTGATTCGACGCAGTTGTAGGTGATTACTGCGATAGAAATTAACTTAGGTACAAAGAAATGCATTGCTGACGCCCTGTTTCTAAACGGTAGCTAAGCTTCTTGTATAGCACGGAGCTCGACCATTATAATTACCTAGTCCGACATTGAAGTAAAAAGAAGTTGAGTTTAGAGCGTTAAAAAGTTTAATATTGACAGCCGCAGTTCTGCTGTACCAAAGCGACCCCGACACACTAAGACGAGCGCTGCTGCTGCTGCTGCTGCTGGGAGCTTGGGGAGGAAAGAGATTGACGTTATATTACGCTCGCAGTTGGCATCCGCATCACCGGCCGAAACTTGTTTCCGCAGCTGAGTCCAGCGACAAACCTCGAGCATCTGTCCTTTCGTCGGTCTCTGTCTGAGAGCAACTGTCGAAGTCTCGTTCATACGGCGCGAGGTGCATTGGTCGGTGATGGAAAAGCTCCGACGCTGGATTCAGCGGACAGTCAGCACAGCCACAAATCGGGGTTCCTCGTCGAACGCGGTGGCTGAGGACCAGTCTACGGCGGCGGCCAAATCATCACAAAGTCCCTCTGGAACGCCCTACACGGCGACTCTCAGTCATGAAGGTCCTCCGCCGGTGTACAAGGTTGTCACAGTCGGCGGCGGCGGAGTCGGCAAGTCGTCACTTATTGTTCAGTTCATGTATGATGAGGTACAGTCGCTGAAACAATTCCATTTATTTATTATCTCCCCCAAGTGAACGGAGTGAATGGCGGAGACAATGTGTTCGTTTGATGTGTGTCTTGTTTTTCTGTCTGTCTCTGTGTGTGCGCGCGCGCGCAGCGGACCGGTCAATCAGACCAGTTAAAATTGGAGTTAAAATGCAAATAACTCCAAAAAGATTAAAGCTACGGATATCAAATTTGACCTGCATGTTTCCAGAGACAGTCCGGATATGACTCCTTAAAATTTTTTTTTGAAAAGGGGTGTAGCCACAGTCACGTGACCCCCTAAATTTTTGGGCGTTAAATGCTAGTAGCTCCAAAACGGTTAAAGCTACGGACTTCAAATTTGACGTGCATGTTTCCAGGTACAGTCCGGACATGACCCCCTAATTTTTTTAGAAAAGGGGGCTTCTGTAAAAATTTACTTGGCGGAGATATGCACTCTCATGAGCGCCTTCTAGTTTACGTCATAGGCCTATTTAAAACTTACCTGTTATATTTATAGACATACTCAAAGATTTGTAAAACTTGATAATGATGATGATGATGACGATAAAATCTTTAAAGCAGTCCAATCCGGAATTTTTAGGCAGCAAGAATAGCCGAAATATTAAAATCCACCTTCGCGGAATCCTCGGATTCAAAACTTTCTTATTATTAGGGTATTACTAAGCTTGCACAAATACGTTGCCAAATGTGCGGCCCTTAGTGCCAAACTCCACTACACGGACACCGGCTACGGACGCCGGCTACGAACATGTTGTACAACACCACCAACGGACACCACCAACGGATGAGCTCACAACAATTCTACAACTTGTTGTACAACAAATTCACCACCAACGGACAAAAATTTGCCACATCCCAACATCTTGACATGTCATAGTGATAGTGATAGTGAGAGTTTTATTCGAAACAGATAAAGCAATGAAAGTGAATACAGTAGAACAGTACACTGCACCGAACAGGACACAAAGGGTTGAAAAAAACAACCTCTAACATATGCCCTAACACAAAATGATTAAAGACGGCAAACACAGAAATGTCTATACTGTCCACCGTTTTGCGATGTGGCAAATTTGTTGTAGGCCTACAACAAGTTGTAGAATTGTTGTGAGCTTGTCCGTTGGTGGTGTTGTACAACATGTCTGTAGCCGGTGTCCGTGTAGTGGAGTTAAGTAAGTAAGTAAGTAAGTAAGTAAGTAAGTAAGTAAATGATTTATAAAGCGCCAAAGTCTGAATGAACAGAATCAGGGCGCATTTGGGCGTTGGAACGCGCTGGCCCCACAACATTCGATGTGTGTCAAACTGTACATACCCCCGATCGTCATCTGAAAACCCAGATATTCAGGCAACCCTAACTTGACCTGATGCTGTCAGTGTCTCTGTATCCTCGGAACAATACGGCGCTATACGAAGGAAGTTATTATTACCGCCGCCGAAAGAAGGGGCTATGTTTTTACCTTTGTTTGTCTGTTTGTCTGTCCGCTGCATTACTTAAACAGTTATGAACAGATATTGATGAAATTCTTTGAAGAGTGGTGCGTGGTCTAAGGAACAATCGACTAGATGATTTTGGTGGCGATCCGCCGGATCACGAGCCGCATCCAGGATTTTTAAAGGATTCTTTTGCGATTCTTACAGACAGCCAAGAGTAAAACATGCGCTATCTGAGTGATTTTCATTTATTATTATTATTATTATTATTATTAACATTTATGGTAGCTGTTCGCTAGGCTTACGTTGTATTAGACGTGTTCTGTTCGTCAATGTAGAAGCAGTTCTAGTTCAAGTCCAGACTCCAGACATGACCTGCTTGCACGCAGACACATTACGGCGACCTGAAACTGACACGACGGAAGAAAGAGATGACGAGAGAAAGCGAACAGATCAGACCATGCACTAGCGCCATTAACCCAGATGATGGTGCTCGAAGAATGCCTCGAGGGTGGCAGGCAGCAACAACTGGGTTAATGTCACCTTCTTCGGCCACTGTAGGTCACACGAGGCAGAACTGTGCGGAAGAAATAAAACTTACTGTATAGAAAAACACAAAAATCACGAATTAACAGCACGTAAGTCTTCACGTCATACTTAACCTTAAATGCTATAGTAGTTGGACTGTCCGTGATACGATACGATCAGATGATATGAAAGTGCTCTCTCGAAAACTGACGAGTACAAGAAAGCCCAGCTGTCGCTCACAAACCCGCGCGACGCTTGCGAAAAGTGTGCACGGTTTACGTAAAAGCAGTGGGGTTGTAAGATGTAGCTACGTTGCCCATCGATAGCGTGCCTATGGTGTCCTATTACGTCCTATGTAGTAACTGTGTCTGTAAAATGCGTCGCTTTGGAGATACTCTCCTTTTAAAACTACCGTGACCTTGAAACCCGGGTTAGGGGTCACTGTAGGTCATCGAAAGTGACACCATTCGATAGCTTGCATATGGTTTCCTATTACCATCCCATAGTAACTTTGTGTCTAAAATGCACCGTTTTCGAGATATGACGACATATTGGTCGAAAATCGCTGAAAAAACCCAACCCACCCTCATTTGACACGTTCCTTTGGGGTGACCCCATGCGAATTTTTCGATGAATCATACCTCTCCAGAAACTAGAGTGATGGGGCTATCAGACGGTGTACACTTCACGATCCTGCTTTCGCTCTGCTAGGCACAATACCGGCGTGTGACAGACGGACAGACAGACGTCCAGACACGTCGCTATCGCAGACCCACGCTAGCATAGCGTCGCACGGGTAAAAATGGTCAGATTTCTCTGGCGCACAGGACCAAGCTAAAATGAATGAATGACAGAACCAAAAAGAAAAAAAACGATGAGCGTTAAAAATCCACTAAACAGTCCAGTAGTCCATAAAGGCAGTCTGATGCTGCGGAGAAATATGTCATAAATTTTAACAGAAAAGACGATAGATTTAGAATTGAACAAGAAAAGATGTCGGCGCCGACTACCGATATGATAGGCGGCCGTCCGTCCAGTTGCCGAGTGTCTGAAACGTCGACAGTAAATTAGGCCTAACAATGGGTTAGGCCTAGTTTGCAGTCGGTTCCCGAGCCGTCAGCGCCGCGTGAGCCGCCAGCGCTCGCCCGTAAGTAAACATGTAAGCTAGATATGTGGCAATTTCTTGAGGTTTTTGACGTCCGGTGACCTTGACCTATGACCTTTAGAACTCAAAATTGGCACTCCAGTCACTGGTGCCGTGGGGAACGTTTATGCCAATTTTGACTCATGGGCGCGTACGCGCTGGGCCCCTGCGCGTACGCAGCAGAAAACCAGCGCGTTGGGAAAACCAGACGCCGATCTATTTATAGCGCGGACAGACGCCAACCACGAGCCAAAGTGACAGTACTCAGCTGTAAGCTGGGAACTT
>Ga0209679_1001304_pt1 | contig 10514 bp, 5 predicted proteins | sample WorMetHEROISLAND_4_FD_187408 | JGI IMG/M metagenome (GOLD analysis project Ga0209679, IMG submission 187408) | Marine gutless worms symbiont microbial communities from Max Planck institute for Marine Microbiology, Germany - Olavius sp. 2 HERON... ...
CGTCCGATAGTAACTTTGTGTCTAAAATGCACCGTTTTCGAGATATGACGACATATTGGTTGAAAATCGTCGACAAAACCCAAACCCCCCTCATTTGCGACCATTTTTGATGGTGACCCCTTGCGAATTTTTCGACGAGTCATACCTTCCCGGAAACTAGAGTCATGGCGCTATCAGATGGTGTACATTTCACGATCCTGCTTTCGCTCTGCTACGCACAATACCGGCGTGTGACAGACAGACAGACGGACGGACAGACGGACGGACGGACACGTCGCTGTCGCAAAGACCCGCGCTAGCATAGCGTCGTGCGGGTAAAAACATAATCTAGTTTACGCAATCACATTTGTACGACTCTCCCTACAAAAAAACAAGATATATAATTGCCTTCAACCAAATGAAGCAAATGAACGATTAATTAGCCAACTTTACCACCGATTTTTGTTTAGACTATTATGCATAAAAACAGGTGAAGTTAAAGGTAACCACTAAGCATGCAGCACCTGGTACAACAGATCATCATTTGAGAAACTGCTGCATCCGTACGGGCCAATAACAATGCAGGAGTGGAAATATCAGGAGTCCTAACCAAACGTAGATACGAAAGCGATTTAAAAACGATATACATTCGTACAGATCTCGGTGATCGTGCACAAAGTTAATTGCTTGGTGGTCGCGTTAAGGTGGCGCACCCGAACCTCTATATACACGTTCCTCGCGTACCTACGGCGCGCATCGACAGTCACGCGGACGTCGCGCGAGTCGTTCGTGGAATTTCCATCCGACAAGCGAAGGAAACCGCCAATGTCATCAATGACAAGCGTGTTTGTAACAGTTCGGCAACCAATAACGCCAGCAGCAGACTGCAATTTCTACAAGCTATAAGTCGCAGCAAAATGAAAACTGACGAAACATACCGTAATTGCACGGTGCACCAAGCATCTTGACAATTGTGTCTACCGTATCTTTCATTCTGAGTGACGTATCAGTAGTAATATCTACACAAAAACAACGACAAATGGCAAACAGGTAAATAACATGCATTTGAACAATGAACTGAATCTGCAGTCACGCCAAATCTTTTTTATTTAACGTTTTTGCCGCGGGATGGACGTAGTGCAAAGTGCGATACTGCTATCGTAAGTCGTCCGTCTGTCTGTCCGTAACGTTGATGTATCGTGGGCGTATAATGTTGGGTTAGTTCGAAAGTAATTACACGAATAATTAGCTCAGGGTCTTCGCTCCTCGGAGCCACAACAACGGCAATCTAGTCCAAAGGAAACACCCCCAAAATAGGGGTGGGGTCGCTCTTTTCAGCAGAAACTGCCAGAAAAACTGATCACTTCAATCGATCCTACCGACCAGTCCGCTTTCTACGGGCCTATAGGAACAAATGGTAGAGTCGGAAATGTGGAATTGTCGACACCCGCCCCGCGGTCCGACCCGAGACAAGAGCTAGCCGCTGGCAGAGACGGAAGAACCGCGGTTGTCGCAGACCAAGACGGGTGGTTCGCGACAAGAATTCAACCTAACCTGATACACACGTGATTTGACATATGGACTGTGTTGTTTTCACTGTATTGACACGTCTTATGTTTCATTAGATTTAAAGGAAATGCAAACCATAATTCCTCTCCAGCAGTTTGATATACAATCTGCTTACCAGTAAATCTGCATTGTGTAGAAAGTGACTTACATATGAGCACAATCTCAAATAACATTTTGTCAAACAGATATCTCGTTTTAACTTGCCATAATAAAATAGAAGACAACAATATGACAGTTGCTCAGAGGCAATAAATTCCAATCTACCATGTTTAAATATTCAGATTTTGAATAACAAAACCAAATTTTCAGTCCTCAAAGAAACGTCCAAACTCAACTGCTGAAGTTGTGGAATGCAGCATACTGAACATAAAAAGAGACTAACATTAGAAGTAGAAACACGACATCTGACTGACCAATATGTTCAGGATGTAGCTCGAGTTCATCGAAGTAGTTAAGGACGGTATCATCATCAGTGTTGACAGCACGGTATTCAGCCAGTCGTCGTATCAGACCGTCCTCGGTGTTGTGCGTTCCAACGACGACCTTCTCTGGTAGGTTCATGACGCGCTGACGAAGGAAGTCATCACTGGCATCAAGACTGATGATCAACTGCGGCATCATCAGCTTGTGGTACTGTGGCACATTTTCATCTTCAGCCTCCTCGTCTGCCTCATCAGCTGCATCCGCACGCAATTAATGTAAACACGTGCCATCAACACGAGTTACAATACATGTTTTTGAATTTATAGCTGGCATGACATCCACATCCAGCCCCAGATGACGCCTTATTTACACTTGGTGAACCCCAACGTAACAGTCTAAATACGCCCACAACGTGAAACACTATACAACAGGTAAGCTACTAAAAATCTGCAGAAGTTCATGCAGCTTACTTGCAAACAAGTCTTTCGCTTGCTCCAGTGTCTTCGGGAATCCGTCAATGATGAATCCCTGGTTCTGACACGGCTTTGAAAGAAGTTTTTCTCTGAAGAACTTGATAACGAGTTCGTCGTCAAGGCGTCCGTTGTTCTGCTCCTTGGTTTCTCTGATAGTCTCCAACAATTCCTCATACTCGCCACTCAAATCTTCCTCTTCTTCTTCCTCGTCTTCGTCTTCCTCTTCTTCCTCTTCTTCCTCATCCTCCACCTCATCTGCTGCTTTCTCCTTTGCTTCCTGTTCCTGCTCTGCCTTGGCACGATCATCCAGATACTTTTGCTGTTGCAGCAAAAAAAAAACCAATATTTGTAGTAAGGAAGTATTTAGAAATGTCAACGTACAAGGGAAGAATAAGATAAATTCTACTGAATTATACATGTCACACAAACAGTACGTAACAAACAAATGTCATTTACCCTCTTTGAGACAGCGTCATCAATGACGTCTTTGACGTGGACGTGATGAAGCTTGAAGTGAGAACACAACTGTTCAATGACGGTCGTTTTCCCAGAAGCTGGCGGCCCAGTAATCAGTACTCTTAGCGGCTGCGTGCAATAACAGCATCGACATGCAAGACGTGTAACTTTGACCATAATCATACAGCATAACAGCGCTAGTCTAATAATATCACCACAATATTACTTAAAGATGAATACACAATGCAACCAATAGTTGCAGCAATAGTTTCTGCAACAAACCCAAAACCTGTCATGTACAGAATACCGACGGATGAAAGGACGGATAGACTGAAGCGGGTGATTTTATATTCTTTGTCCAATGCTAACCATAGTTGCAGCAATGACCACATGCACGGTGAGTTTCCTTGTTATATTTCCACACTGCCACAAAAGCTACGACATTCTGTTAGCTCTCAAAAACTTTTTAACACATCGAAAACTTCTTAAGTAGAACTGTCGAACGACTAATTTTTTTAATCGCGTTAATCGCGCGATTAATTATTTTAATCGCGCGTTAATGTGTTAATTAATGGGTCAATTCGACAGGTCTAGTTCATGTTGTAGGTTACCGTCAGTGAACGACTGCACATCTTGCTGTTCACGACTCATCTACATCTACTCTTAGGCGACCAATGTCAACTTGCCATCAAACAATGATGCACAACTGACAAATTAACCGACATTTTGTTGTTCATAATTAATTGAATATTATTCGATCGTCAAATAACCACAGTTGACAGTTCAATTGCATGTTGGAACTCCTGCTTCATAGAATTTGTGTGTTAATTTTTTTAACGGCGTTAATTTTTTTAATCACGATTAATTCTTTAATGCGTTAACGCATTAATTAATGCGTTAATTCGACAGCTCTATTCTTAAGTAATAACGGTTCACGGCGGCACGAAATTAATCATCACAGATATATGGTGCAGAAAATATACGTTAGCTGTAGCAATGTGTTGACCTATTTCAACCATCAAAGCATCTGGATATACTATTGCAAATACATGCATGCTGACAAGCACCTGCAATCTGCCATTTGATAGACTCTGTAACATAAAGAACAAAACGAACCAAAATAACAAAACTATTATGGCAACCACATGAACTGACCAGCAGTCCTCGAGTTTCTTTGAAGTCCTTGACAACGGTTGCCATGTTCTCAACAATTCCAGTCTCTGAAACCCACTTAATGTTCATGCTCTCCTTGACAAAGGTGGAATCCATTCGTAGATTCACCAGTAGCATGTCAAAATGATCTTGCTGCACAAAATTATAACCGTAACATTACAGAAATTAGGACAACCAGGAGCGGTCGTATGTTGGGGCAGGGGGCACGTGCGTCCCAGATTCACTTGTTGCCTCCAGATTCAAAAGCTAGCTGGAAAAATGTAGGCCTACATGGAATTCGTATTTTTGTCGACTTCGGAGAACAGATAAAAGGATAAAATGGACTTGGTGATGAAAGAATTTTTGGGCTAGAACCGCCCCTGACGACCACGTACGTTATAGTACCAAGATATATATTAATGCAAACGTATGAGATATTCAAACAAATTGCAAAAAAGGTATAAAAGTGTCGGATATCAAATACAAATTTCTAGTGTCGCGCATCTTAATGTTGTCTGTGTAGTATTATCAATAGTAAACGTACTGAAAACTTTCCACTAACTGGTCACTTCTCTTCAACAGTCGCCTGAAGTCATAACCAGTCTAGTCTGCTGACTGTAAACATCATTCCACCGAAACGGCCTGCTATACATTCGTGATCATACAGCCTCACAAAAATATCCTCTCTGCCTTCATGACCGCCTTTACTTCTTCACTCCAGACTTACACACATTTCCTGCCAATTTTTCCAACCACGGACTGCTAGTAGCCTCTGAACTGCCATCACAGATTAATAGACTGTTTTTTTTTTATTTTCAAGCTCATGTTTTCTTTTCTTTCTACCTTCACCTCCGCTTAGCGAAGCGGTGAAGGTATTGTGACGCTCGGTGTGTGTCTGTCTGCAGTGCTGTGCATAGCATTTAATATTGCTAAACGTTTAATTGACGATTTATTGTGGTGTGTCCGCCGAGCCGCAACTGCATGCCACATTAGTGTCGGCAGTGAAGGTAATGTGCTGTATCCAGTGCTCTGTAGTTTAGTTCTGTTATCCACGTGGTAAACTAAGCTCGCTACTCGTTAGTTTTTCATAGGTTATCAAACTGCATTACAAGCAGCTGGTCGTCATGCAATACAATGACAATAAATTGTTTTTTGTCAAAATTATAAGATGTCAAAGATACATTTCCAAGATACAACTGAAAGTCTATACGGACACGCATGCACGCACAGCTGCAATATCCTGCTTCCTTGAGGCACAAAGATAAAACTGTATACTATTGAACAGAACTGCATATATTTATAATGAAATATAGCACCTTGCCTTTAATAGTAATTACATTACTCACAGACATACAGTACCCGGTGGTACATACCGAAGTAAGCCACTAAGTTTTGTAACTTCATGAAAGACTGACCTATTTTCAAAATTTTTATCACCGTCACACTCAGCAGTACATTTGCAATACAATGATCACTGTATCGCTAAAGATCCCACCACACCTCAAATGCGTCATGCATTACTTTGTGAATATCAGCATTCAAAAGCTGACATTAATATTTCACAAGAAGTGGTAATGATCATTTTATTGTAAATTTATTGATGAGCATGTCAGTGAACAATTTTTGGAAATTGGCCAATAAAAACTGCAAAGGTTATAACGAGCCTAACCTGAAATAACTCCAGAAAAATTGTCTGGTTAAACAAAAACTAAAAAAAGTTAGTCAATATTTGATGCAGTCATAACAAAAACTTGATGGCTTTCTTTTTGGACAAGTCTGTAGAATAACAAGAAAAAAGTGCAAATGAGAGTTTACATACTCTTAGGCTTTTGTCAAGCAGTGCATCAGTTGTAGGAATCTGTGTAATCTTTCCTGTCGTCAGTGCGCTACTAACAGCCTACAGAAGTTTACACAGCAATATGACAGAAACCATTGCATCAATAATGTAAATAAATTAAGAAATAAAAAATAATATAAATACATAAATTAGACTCTGCGTAATAAGTGATCTCTCTGTCAGTTTAACAGACATAATGAGTACTAAACTTAAAGAACTGTATTGATAGATACAGTGCAAGTACTGTATGCAGTAAAACACACAGTACAACAATTCTCTTAGTCCCTCCATCAAAAGTATCTATCTGCTTATCATATAACATGCCTATGACCTTGAGCAACCTTCAAGTGACATTTGAGTTAATGCCTACCACATCTGGTCCAACAGCTCAGAAATCACTGCATACTTTCAGAAATTAATAACAGTCAGCAATTTTCTTTTCTGTGAAAAACAGATAATATAGAAAACCTACTAATTGGCAATTACCAATCATGAAAAATGATACGTTACCTTTACAATGTTACGCAGTTTAGTCTTGGAATCATCAACAGCAACAATATAGCGTACTTTGGGTCGACTTTCAGCGATGTTTTGTAGAACGCTAAACAAACATTTAGCAAAATTAGTAAACAAACAAAATTAGTCATCCATCAACGCATTCATTTGTAGTACTTGATAAAAATCTTAATCAGTCAATACCTAAATACTCTGCAGAATGCTACTACGTGCAAATTTTTGTTCAACCAGATAATTTTTCTGGAGTTACTGCGGGTTAGGTAAGGTCCCCAAAAAATGAACTTTTGAAAATTTTTGGAGCAGCAGGAATTACAGGAGTAGAACGCGTACATAATAATCAAAAATAAAATTGCCCCATGCACTGCATTACTGTTTGCCTGTTATCTACGTATGTATCAAGTGATTCTGAGAATGTGAAAAATTGACAATTACAACTACTTACGTAGCCAAATCCTGAATATGAATAGTTGGCACTATGTTGCGACCTTTCCCGTAGCAAACCAGTTCGGACTCGTTGTGCCAAGCTGCCTGTTAATTTCAGCAAGAGAAAAATCAACAATTATACAGAAAATGACTTGTGCACAAAGATACAACACATACAGGGTTGGCCAAGAAAATGCACAATGAACTGTATTAGAAGAGATCTCAGCAAAACGCTGGCCAAAAACCATTAAATTTGGTACCACGTTAGCTGCAATATTTGTCAATATTTCTACTGAAAATTACTTAAACACGTGATCTACATTAAATGCTACTGGCATTTCACTCATACACAGTATTGCACACTGACGTAATGCAGTGACGAGTTTCATAGGTTCAACCAATACTGTTAAGCACTGAAGGAAATAATAAACATTATACGATTAAAATATGATAATAATTATCTAAGCTTGAAACTGACTTAAAAACACAGACACTGACACTATACAAACAAATCATGTTATCCAAGTTGCAGAAACTGGCACTGTGGCTGTTTCTTACTGGCGTCGACTTATGCTCACATCAAAATAACAGACACAATAGAGCCTTAATTCCACGCTACTCACAACCCAACAAAATGACAAGATTACAATAACTGAAACTACTGGCCCTGGCATTAACACTAACAGAGGGAAGCTGATATTGGCTCCAATATCTGTCAAAATAAATTACGACTGATATATTAATTATGTATATATCACTGATATGATCAGACAAATATATGACATAAAAATGGCAAATCCTTCTATATTAACTTATCACGCAATAGAATAATCTCCACTGATTAGACTACTGTAACTACTTGATGTTCCCAGTACAATGAGAAATCATTTAACTGTTGTGCTACAAATAAGTGCAACATGCCTTGAAGAGATAATGAAAAATATTTTCTCCAGCACCATATGTGAGACCTGACGCAACGACATATGTTGCCAGCTTTGCTTTACTCTACACACACAGAACCAGTTTCAGCAGATCTCAGCAGTACCAACAGAAACTAAGAGGCAAACAGCAGGCAGCATGAATGATCTTGTTAGTTCAAACACTACTGTCTCTCGTCTCCGTGTTGTCTGTAACTACAGTCAGTGGCAAACGTGGGCAAATGCAGCTGTCAGAACGTGTCAGAAGTATAAACAATGAAACAGTAATAAAATGCAAAATAAACAAAGAGCTTAAAATTGATGCCATAGTGTGTGCAGAAATCAGAAATGGAAGAACTTTCTTCTGGTGAGTTGTGTCTTTCACATAACAGCTTATAATAATGATAATATATGTTCTGTGACTATCCATCACCAGCGCCGGGGCATCGTTGAATCTTAACTCATGGATCATGCCATATTTAGCAAAGGCTAGTGTGATAATGAAGATATGCTACAGAAAAAAAGAAAAAGGAAAAGATGATTTCAAAATTTTAACTGCCTGCTCTATAACTACTTTTCTGTACAGTTATATGTGCAGCACAATGGAAGCCTTGTATGAAGTAAACAGTAGTGCTTGGTAAGATCTCACACGAACTTACTGTCTTGCCATATTTGATCACCATTTTCTCGGCACTAATGTGCTCCTTGAAATTTGGATGTGGTTTACGCCGTCGATAGTCATCTTCTGTGAATGGGATTTCTGGATCTTCCTGTTATCAGATGACAAATGATGTGAACACGTCAACAATAAGACTGTTGCTACTACATTACACCAAGAGTAACTTCATTGTCAAAACGTGAGGCACATTTGTTCCCGATTAACATAGTTGTGGAACTTGTGGCAATATACATACAGATCAATCATGCCATAAGTGTAAAGTAAAAAATAAAGTTTGTGCCATCTATGAAACTTAAGTCTGTTTGTATGTCGGAAAGTATGGAGCTCTGAAGCCTGGCTTCTGAAGCTTGGCTACTCTTAAACTTGTAGTCAGTTGTAGTCTAGCTTTGGCAGCTAGAACTGACAATAAAACCGTGCTGTTGCAAGGAAACCGCACAATACTGCAGCTGTTCATTTCGGTTTAAAGTTCGCCGACAACATTCACTACAAGTTTAAGAGTAGCCAAGCTTCAAAAGCCAGGCTTCAGAGCTCCAAACACACACCAGCGCAAAACAAAATTTATTGCAAAATGACCATTCAAGGTCATTCAAGGTCACGTGTTTTGGAGTCAGTGGAAAGGCTGCAAGGGACGGACTAAGTAATACTAAATACTAATGTTGGCCTAATCTGTTAAAGTTCCGACGATGTAGCGTCTACGGAAGATCCGCAGTCTTTCCACGGATCCTAAATTCTCTACAGATCACGATCCACTTCCACACATCTCCGCTGGTCACATGATATAAACAAGCTCTATGGTAAGTGTGCAAAAAAGACATTGCAGGTTTTCTGCTGAGAACAGCGACCCCACCCCTATTCCACCCAAATTTTGGGGGTGTTCTCCTTGAAATAGATTACCGATGTAGCTCTGAGGAGCTAAGACCCAAGGCTAATTATTCACGTAATTAATTTCAAATCAATCCACCACGGTACCTCAAAGTCACAGACGGACAGACGGACGGACAGAAGGATATGATAGCAATACTGCACTTTGCACTGCGTGCATCGTGCAGTAATTGTTAACTACAAATTTTTGAAAAAAATTGAATGGAAACAGTTATCAAATTGTTAACATTTTCCGTGATGATGATTACTGCTTATTAGCAATATAATTTACTAGAGAATGTTTTTGCATGAAACAAATGCTGTAGCCTGTACATAGTATCTGAGAAATAAATACTAACAATTTTAAATACCCACAAATTTTTGCATGTAATATCAGCTAAAATAGTATAAAAACTATCTAACCGGATCAAGAGGTTTGCTACGAGCCCACGTCAACACTGTTGACACCAAAATAAATGTCCGAGGCTTGCTTTTGTCGAATGATTCTAGATTCGAATGCAGTTCTATCAACACATCCATGTCAGTGAAAAACTGTAAAACTGCACTATTCAAGAAAGAAATTATTTAGTCTGTTACAAAATGTCACAAAAATCTTAAAGACAAAAACACGATAAAATAAATCACATAAAACTCATGTATTTTTGTATTTTGCAGTACTCTCGTTTAGTATAATTCTTACACATAATATTGTTCATAGTCAGTTGTGTTAACATTTCAGTTTAGTCAGAATATTATGTTATTCTTCCACTTTACCAGATCTACATCAAATGTCTACAAATGTCTGTCATAAGGCCATTGACAATACAGTCAGTGGTTTGCTGACTCTTCTATGAACATCGATATTCAAAGTCACATGTATGATGTAGATTGTAGAATAACTGTCAAGGCAGCACAATGCGCAAGCACAGAAGCTGAGCAGTCAGTAAAAGAGCAACAGAGATGCTTATCTCCATTTCATAGGCTTTTAAGTGGTAGTTGACAAACAGCCACTGTGACATCAAACATACCGTTATCTTTGGCTGGAACCACCTTTCAATGCTTGGTAATACGTCTCTTTATTCGCAACAGTGTGCAGCAAGAAAGAAAGAAAGAAAGAAAGAAAGAAAGAAGTTAAGACTAAACACAATATACACATACACACAGCAGCATACCTCATGCACAACGTTACATACGATCTACAACTATGGACTCAAAATGTCTATATACAG
>Ga0209679_1001305_pt1 | contig 10504 bp, 10 predicted proteins | sample WorMetHEROISLAND_4_FD_187408 | JGI IMG/M metagenome (GOLD analysis project Ga0209679, IMG submission 187408) | Marine gutless worms symbiont microbial communities from Max Planck institute for Marine Microbiology, Germany - Olavius sp. 2 HERON... ...
TGCTCAATGCACGCCTCATGATCTGGGAACAGTGTTGAAATTCGGAACAAATTCATCATATTATCCTCCTTGATTGAAAGCTATCCTAGATTCTTCTAGACGTCAAGCCTATAACTACTAATTCCCTAACAATTTTGAATTCAACCGCTACCAAATTTACCACTACCCGATGCCATACCTGCTCAAGTCCATCGCCTCCCGGATCATCCGCTCGGGTCTGATCGGGATACTCGCGGTCGGTCTGCTGGTGGGGACGGTCCGTCTTGCCTTGCCGTTCGCGGATCTGTTCCGATCCGAGCTGGAGGGCACGCTGGCCCGGACCCTCGGCCTGGAGGTCCGGGTCGGGCGCCTGGAGCTGGGCCTGGCGGGCCTGATTCCGCGGCTCCGACTCCGGGACGCCGTGTTCCTGGACCCCGAGAGCGGTCGCCCACGGCTCAGCCTGGCGCAGCTCCGGATCGATCTGGATCCTATCGCCAGCCTGAGCGCGCTGGCCCCCCGCGTCGAGTCCGTGACCCTGGTCGGCGCCCGGCTGGTCGTCAGGCGGCTGCCCACCGGTGCCATTGTGGTCACCGGGCTGGAGGGCCTGACGGGTGATGACCCGGCGGCACTGGGCTTCTTCCTGGGTCACGGCCGCTTCCGGTTGGTGGACAGCGATCTCTCCTGGATCGACGAGCAGGTCGGGGCGCCGTCGCTGCGTCTATCCAAGGTCCGGGTGGATTTCGAGAACCGGGGGGAGCAGCACCGGATCAGTATCCTTGCTCGGTATCCCGACGACCGGCACAGCCGGCTGCGGTTGGTGGGGGATCTGCACGGCGAGCCCGGTCAGCCGGCGGACTGGAGCGGTGAGCTCTACCTCCAATGGCAGGGCAATGACCTGGGGCGGGTCCTGGCGGGACGGTTCCCCGCAGGCCTGCAGGTGGGGAGCGACGCGGTGGCGCTCGAGAGCTGGAATCGGCTGGAGGGCGAGCGCTTGAGCCGATCTTTGAACCGTATCAGGACCACGGGGCTGAGTGTATGGACCGAGTCCGAGGGAGCCGATACTGCTCCGTTGCGCCTGGATCGGGTGGAAGGGCTCCTGCGCTGGCAGCGGGTCGGCACGGGTTGGCGGCTCGCGGTGAAGGATCTGGCGTTGCTCCGGGACCGGACCTGGCTCCCGGTCTCGGAGTTGGGGCTCGGTTTCGCCGCAGGTGACGACGGGGGCTGGACGCTCACGGGGGGAAGCCGATTGCTCGACCTGGCTGCCGTCCGGGACCTGCTCACGCCGCTGCCGCGGTTGCTGCCCGGAACGCTCGACCGATTCGACCTCGACGCCATCCGCCCCGGCGGGGGGCTGCACGACCTGCGGTTCCGCTGGGTGCACCGCCCAGGGTTGCCCCCACGCTGGGCTGCCTCGGCCCACGTGGAGGGCTTGAGCCTCGACGCCCGTGGGCAGGTCCCCGGTGTTCGGGGCCTCACCGCCGAGGTGGCCGCGACCGAACGCGCGGGTCGGCTGCTCTTCTCCGGCACCGATCCGGGCCTAGAGCTGCCCCGCCTGTTCCTGCATCCGCTGAGGTTCGACAGGTTGGCCGGGGAGGTCCACTGGCAGCGAGAGAGCGATGGTGGATTGCGGCTCAGCGCCCAGGAGGTCACCGCCGACAACGCCGATCTGGCGACCCGTTCCCGTTTCTCGATGCGGCTGCCCGCGGACGGTGGAAGTCCTTTCCTGGACCTCCGGACGGAATTCCGCAATCTGGCGCTCGCCAAGATTCCCGATTATCTCCCGTCGAAGCTACTCAGAGAGCGACTGACCAGCCGGCTCAAACAGGCCCTTGTGGACGGCCGTATCCCCCACGGCGCCCTGTTGTTTCGGGGTGCCGTGGCGGATTTTCCATTTGATGCCCAACAGGGCCGTTTCCAGGTCCTGCTCGCCGTTCGGGACGGCACCCTGAATTTCCATCGCGACTGGCCCCCGCTTACAGGACTGGTCGGCGAAGTGCACTTCGAGAACCGCGGGATGCGGATTGCCCTTTCAGACGGGCGGTTGCTGGATAGTAATTTGGTAAAGGTCTCCGCCCGCATACCGGATCTGGGCCGGGCCGTCGCGGTGGAGGTCGAGGGTCGGGTGGAGGGCCCATTCGCCGATGACCTGCGGATACTCGGCGAGATGCCCTTACGCAAGCGGCTCGGGGTCCTGGCACAGGTTTTGGAGGCGGAAGGCAGGGCGCGCTTGGAACTGGATATGGCGATCCCGCTGCGCAAAGGGCATACGGACCCCCTGCGACTCGCCGGCACGCTCAGCTGGCCTGGCCCGGCAGCCCTCGCAATCCCGGATCAGGGTATCGTGCTCACCGGGCTCACCGGCAACCTGCATTTCACGGATCGGGATATCGAGGCACGGTCCATCGAGGCCAAGTTGTGGGGGGTGCCAGTACGCTTGGCCGTGGCGACCCGCAGGTCCGGCAAGCATGCCGCTGCAACCACCCATATCCGGGTCACAGGCCGCTTTCCGACCGCTGTCCTGGCGCGGCAATTCCCGGCCCGGGCGTGGGAGCTGTTGCAGGGCCGGACCCGCTTGGCGCTGGATCTCACGCTTACCGGGGCGGACTTGGGCGAGTCCGTGCCGCCGCTGGATTTCGAGTTGACATCCGAGCTCGCCGGCCTTGCCCTGGTGCTACCGCCCCCCCTGGGCAAGCCCGCCGCCGCGACCCGGCGGCTCCGTCTCGCCGGACGCCTGGTCCGGAAGGAGGCGCTGGACATCCGGGGTGCCTATGGCGATCTTGGCATCGCGCTGAGGTTGGATCGGGGCAGGGACGGCAGGCGGCGGCTGGTCCGCGGAACCTTCAATCTGGGTGGCCCCGCCCGACCGTTTTCCAAGCGCGCGGGGTTCCACCTGGGCGGGTCCGTCGCCGCTCTGGACCTGCGGCCATGGCTCGACTGGTGGGCGGGCCAGAAAGGGCCCGGCACGGGTGCTCCGGGAGGGGACACCGCACTGCACTCGGCACAGGTGCGCGTCGGGCGTCTGCTGTTGCCCGCCACGGCCCTCAACGGGGTCCGCTTCGAGCTCGACGACCAGGGCCGTGGCTGGGAGGGGAAGATCAGCGCCCAGGAGCTCGCAGGTAAGATTACCGTGCCCCGCCACTCCCGCAAACCCATCTGGGTCCGACTGGCGCGGCTGGATCTGAAGGGCCTGTTCGATCAGAAACACAAGGATGGCAAGGCGTCCGCCGACCAGCCCCACCCGGATCCGCGCCAGGCTCGGGCGCTGGATGTGGGCATCGAGCGACTGCTGTGGGGGAAAAATTATCTGGGGCATGCGGCCCTGCGCTCACAGATGGAACCGGGCGGTCCGGAATTCACCCGGATCTCCCTCGCCGGGCCGACCATGACGATCAAGGGGCGGGGGCGTTGGCGCTGGAAGGACGCGGGACCCCGCTCCTACCTGTCCCTCACTGCCCGAAGCCGCCATCTGGGCAAGTTCCTGCGCAGTCTCGAATTCAAAAGCCTGCTCCACAAGACGCTGGCCGAGCTGGATCTGGATCTGGGCTGGCCCGGCGCACCGGGCCGATTCTCGGCGGCGGATCTGCAAGGACGCATCCGGTTCGAGCTGGGCGCCGGGAGCCTGTTGGAGGTCGAGCCGGGGGTCGGGAGGGTGCTGGGCATACTCAATCTCGATGCCCTGCAGCGGCGCCTGGCGCTGGATTTCAATGACCTGTTCGGCCCCGGCTACGCATTCGAAAGGATCTCCGGACGGTTCGATATCGAGCAGGGGTCGGCTAGCATACGGGAACTGCTCATCGAGGGTCCTTCCGCCGATGTCAGCATCGCCGGGACCGCGAATCTGGTTACCCGGGAGCTCGACCAGATCGTGACCGTTACGCCGCACATTGGCACTGGCGCGGCCATCGCCGGCGCCGTAGCGGGGGGGCCTCTGGTCGGGGCGGCTGTCTTCCTGGTCGATCAGGTATCCGATGGGGCGATCGACAGGCTGGGCCGCCACCAGTATCACCTCAGCGGACCCTGGGCCGAGCCCGAGATCCGACGCAGCGGACGAGCGAGCGAGGCGTCGGAAGCGGCAAAGACCGGGGCGCCGTGGGATACCCCCCCCCCGTCCCAAGACAACGCAGACGAAAATCTGTTTCTGGAGGGGGATTGATCGATTTCAATAAAAATTTCCCACCCACCGCCGGACCGGATCGGATCCTCGTGACGGGATTTGGTAAAGCGCATACTCAATCCCATTTCATATATCCTTTTCGTAATTCCGTAGCTCTCTTTACCCGCAACCTGTCCAAGCGTAATCGTTATGAATATGCTTATGGCGGCCAGGTCACCCGCTATGATCCTGAAAGTGAACGGGAACACACCGACCACTGCCCCCACAACCCCCTGGGCCTGGGCTACTGGCCCCTCTGGGCCCACCGAGAGGCCAAGCGCCGTGGCCAAATGCCCATCCCGCAGGTCCTTGCGGTGGAAGACGTCCAGCCCGAATTCGGCCAGCCATTGCGGGTCCAGGGTGTGGGTCCCATCGGCAAGACCTGGCTCCCGCGCATAGACCTGGCCGGCACCTACGACGAACTCTGGTAGGTGGGCCGCTGGCCCGACCTGCCCGAGGATTTCGATTTCGGCTTCTAGAACTGCGCCCATCCCGAACTGCAAATCCCCTACCTGGCCGGCGATGAAAAGATCGAGTTGTACAATCTGACCCCCCAGGGTCGGCTCGAATTCCGGCTGCCTGGCTATCTGCCCTTGGTTTTGGTGCGCTACCGGAACGGCGAAGTCAAGGAGGCACGCGCCAACCTGGATACCCTGTTCATCGCGCCCGACGACCGGCACGTCAGCCTGGTGTGGCGGGCCACCATCCTAGCCGAGCCGCCGGTGCGGGTAGTGGGAGCACGCCTGCCTACCGAAGGGCGGACCTGAGAGGCCGTCTAAAAACTAACCCATTGATTTTAAATGTTAAGAAAGAGTCATAAGATCCCTCGCCGCGCTTCGGGATGACCCAACGCGCGTCCTTGTCATTTCGAGCGCAGCGAGAAATCTTCAGGTTCAAGCGGTTGGCAGGTACTCAGGTTTTTAGACAGCCTCTGAGCCCCTCCCTGCCCAGCGAGGTCCACCATGGTGGATCAGGAAGGTGCATGTAAGTCGGGCGAATTCATCGTCGTCAGCCTGACTCCGGACGTGTGCTGGACGCCGGTGGGCAGCACCCTGGTGCCGGTGCCCTACATGATCCAGGCCGACCTGAGCGACAGCCTTGCCACCAGTCCCGACACCCGGTTCGGTGGACAGCCGGTCTTCTGCCACGACCAAAGTAAGATCTCCCACGTCACCGGCGACGAAGCCGGCACGGCCGGCGGGTCAAATCCGGGACGCACAAAGGGATCGTCGAGTCGATCAAAGGCAGCTCCACGGTCCGTGTCAACGGCAAGCCGGTTGTACGCCACGGCGATCCCTGTAAGATGAACATCGGTAACACCATGGGCTGGGTCATCTACCAGGGACCGGGCGGTGGTGCTCCCAACGCCGGTGGCGACACCAACCCGCCGGTGGTTCCCGAAACGCCGGAAGAAGAACAGGCCGCGCGGGAGAAACGGGGCCTGTGGGCGCTGATCTCCGACGAAGTACACGGCACCCTGGATGGGCTCGGGTTCATTCCCGGGGTCGGCATCTTCGCCGACCTCGCCAATGCCGGCATCTATGCCGTCGAAGGTAACCTGGGGATGGCCGCTCTCTCCGCCGTGGCGGCTGCCCCCGGCATCGGTGACGGCATCAAGGCCGGGGCCATGGCGGCCAAGCCGGTAAGCAGGTGGCCGGAGAGGTGGTCGAAAGGGCCACCAAAGAAATCGCCGAAGAAGCCGCGGAAAAGGGAACCAAGGAAACCGCCGAGAAGATCGGCAAGGACGACGTTCGGGTCACTGACAAACGCATGAAACAACATGCAAATGCCACAGAGAGAACAACCCAAAGTGACATAGGGGTAACGCGGCATAGCGTTCGGTAGAAAATCAATCGTCAAGTAAGAAGTGCAGATGAACTTGATGCGATCAAAAATCCATTAGATGTCAGGCCGGTAAAAGTTGATAAACTAGGGCGGCCAAGCCAAAGGTTTATTGGCCGAAAGGCAGAAGTTGTTCGTAATCCAGAAACTGGAGATATTGTCTCCGTAAATCCAACATCAACAAAAAAGGCCAAACGACTCTTGCGTAGGCCGGGAGATCAATGATGATTACCCTGACTCTCCAAGAAATACAATTTATGCTTACGGTGCTTACTCTAACCGTTGGTTTACGCGAAAGGTTAGAGATATTGCTTTCGGTAGAAAACAAAGCCATATCAGACGATATTGCTGATGAGCTTAGAGATTTGTGTACAGAACGTCTGGACACGCATGGATTTGATGAGAATTACAATCCAACAGATGAAGGTAAGAAGTTAGAAGCACTAATTGACAAACTGTATATAGGTTGAGTTTTCCTATAACTGCTTTACTCCAGCATCATGAAACTTTGTCCCGACGAAGGAGGGAGCTTAGCGCGAACCACATCATCCGGGTTGGAGTGGAATCCAAATGTAAGTGTCGGCGTGTTCCGGTTTGGAGATCGGATCGATCGTTATGTTTCTACGATGGGTCTAACGGAGTTTCCAGATGAGTACGATGAAGAGATAGGCTAGAAAGTCTACGGCTGGTCGGAACCGGAACTTCGCATCTGCGTTGAAGATGACAAGATCGTATCTATTGCTTGTTACGATGAATGTTGGTACCGAGGCATCAATCTGATCGGCACTGATATTTCCAAAGCCATAGCATGTATCGGGTTGGATCCTGAAGGCGATCCTGAGGACTTCGATGTCGGTGGTGAAACGCAGATTGTTTTTGAATTCGATGAAGTCGATGCACAGCTATGGGTCAAGGAAGGCATTGTGATCGCGGTGATCTGTGGTTTCTTTCCAGAAGAAGAAAGTCTAGATCCAGTTGTAAACCGCAGCTGATATGAAAGGATTTCCCTATTTTTTTGAGTAGTACCTATGGGCACAAACAATCCAATTCGCGCGGATTCGCGTGATTCGTCGTTTTCTCCTGGCGATTCGCAATCCCTGTCGTAACCGTTCAGATCCCCACTGTTTTTACCATCCTTGGTACTGAATTCCGGCACTCCCTACCGGAATGACGCGGTGGGTTCAGACTTCATCACTTGAAATTTAGCCACTACCGCCACTCGATGGGCACGCTGCGCCTTCTTGGTCTCCCTCCAAGAGGTCATGGTTCGGAAAGCCCTGCGCAATGACCGGAAATCGAGATTACCCGGATGGACCGGCTGCGCTTTGCCCATCCTACTTTGTCCCTCGCAACGCCTAGTCGATAACGGATAGAATATGGAGCTAGTCGTACCCTCGCAAAGGATTCATGTCATGCAATCGCAACACGTCAGACGATTTCGTCCTGTCTTGGCCCGATCCTCCGGTTTTACTTTGATCGAGCTGCTGGTGGTCCTCGCCATCCTCGGTCTGCTGGTCGGTCTCGTGGGACCGTGGGTCATGAGCGCCCTCGGTGGCTCCAAGACCAAAACCGCGGGTATTCAAATAGCCGGGTTGGGTTCCACCCTGGAGATTTACTACATCGACGTCGGCCGCTATCCCACAACGGCAGAGGGCTTGCAGGCCTTGGTGGAGAATCCCGGCGATGCCGCTAACTGGAACGGCCCTTATCTGGAGAAATCAAAGGTCCCCAAGGATCCTTGGGGATTCGAGTACCAGTATCGCTCACCCGGTGAGCACGGCTTCTTCGACCTCTGGTCTCTCGGTGCGGACAACCGGGAAGGGGGCGAGGGGGAAAACCAGGATGTGTACAGCTGGGAATAGCGCGTGCGGGACCCATCTTTTGGCTCGACACCCTTGACTCGCAACCCTGCTTCTTCTGCCCTCTGCTCTCGATTACCGGGTCATTCTTCCGGTTTCACCCTGCTGGAGCTGGTGGTCGTTCTGGCCATCGCCGCGCTCGTCCTGACCATTACTCCGCCTTTGTTTGTCGCCGCGGTGCCCGGGGTCGAGCTCAAGACCTCCGCCCGTCTCGTCATGGCAGGCCTGCGCCTGGCCCGGGAGCTGGCGATCCGCGACGGCCGCGACATCGCCTTTACCCTTGACGTGGAGGCGCGGACCTTCGAGGTCGGCGACGAGTCTCGCAACGGCAGGCTCGGGGAGGACCCGGAGCTGAAGCTGGAGGTGGCGGAGACGGATCAGATCGGCGAGCACCGGGGGGCGGTCCGCTTCTTTCCGGACGGCAGCTCCTCCGGCGGGCGCATCATCCTGACCCGGGAAGACAGGGGGTATCAAGTGGGGGTCCAATGGCTGACCGGTCGCGTCCTCATGGCCTCCTGGCGGGCCGAGTGACGAGCCGCCCGCGCTCGTCATCGCGGCGCCTGCCGGCGGCGGTTGTGCCCAGGGCGGCTTCTCGCTGCTGGAGGTCGTGGTCGCCTTTGCGATCCTCGCGCTTTCCCTGGGACTCTTGATTCAGATCTTCTCGCGCGCCCTGCATACCACCGCCCTGAGCGGCGACTATTCCCGCGCCGCCACCCTGGCGCAGGCGCGCCTCAATGCCGTGGGGATCGATATCCCGCTGGAGCCCGGCAGCCATGGTGGAGATGCGCAGGACGATTTTTCCTGGCAGGTCTCCATCGCACCTTACGAATTCAGCGACCCCGCCTGGGAACCGCCCCTGGACGCCTTCCTGGTTACCTCGGTGGTATCCTGGAACGGCAAGGGGGACAAGCAGCGCCGGATCAGCCTGACCAGCCTGCGGCTCGCGGACCCGTCCGCCGACACGGACCCCGGTATCGGGGCGGCCTCTCCCTCAAAATCTCGCAACAAGACTCGTTGACGACTCCGACGCGATCCGATAGTTAAGGCGATTTCTGTCAAATGACAGACCAGCCTGCTTGTCTTTTCGTCCGTCTTCTGTGTCGCGACAACAGTTACATCGCACAACGATGCGCCTGTTGTCGCTCCTTGAAGACGAACGAATAGCCAACCCATCCTGGTCTATCATTTTCCGGCAATCGCCTAAGGAGTAAACTCCGACCTCCGAGCTTGTCTCCTAATGGTACAGGATTTCCAGGATTAACAGGATGTTATAATTGGTTATTCCAGGGTGAGCGCGTATAATTCTTCCTGGAAACATGATGTTGCCGGATTGGTTTTCCCAACGCTGGAAGGCGTAGGCGCGGGCTTGCCCCGCACCTATCGCTGCCGCCCGGTCGGTCGACGGCGATAGGTGCGGGGCAAGCCCGCGCCTACCGGTCATGGCCAACCACCGCAGGTGCGGCTAACGACCCGAAGCTGGCAGCAACCTCAATCAACAACAAATTTATACGCGCTCACCCTGTGTACTATTTGCAGGTAGAGATGAAGAACCTGACCGGCACCGCATCCTCAAGCGCCTGATCCGGATCGACGGCGGTCCGGAAGACCTGCTCCCCGCCCTGGGCTTCGAGGAGGAGCCGAGGCGAATCTCACCCCAGTATCCGATCCAGGACCTGGGAGAGCTTATTCGAGGCCCTGGCAGAGCGTCCATGGGAGGCATCCAGCATCTGCTCGAGACGGTGGCCGACGGCCTCGATCTCATGGCGCAGCCGGCGATTTTCATGCTCGATCTTTCCTCGCAGCTCCGAGATGGAGGTGCTATGCTCGTAGGCCGCGATGCGCCTATTCTTAGAGTCCTCGTAGGCCCTTTCCAGGTCGCGGAGCCAGGTGCTTTCGACGATCGCCAGACAGGTTTCCCGCAAGGCATCGAGCAGCTGGGCGCCCTGGTTGTCCTTGCGGATCGAGTCGAGCTCGGCCCGGCTGACGATCAGAGATACAGCCACCGCGAGCTTCGCAACCAGGTCGTCCCGTTCGTAGAGGACACCGGCGCGGCTATGCCCCGACGGTGGACCGGTAGCGCGCTGGAGAATACGGCAGCGCCGGTACAGGATAACTTGCCAGGGCAGCCGCGGCGACGGTGCACAGGATCTCTCCGAGACTGACGGACAGTGTAAAGGTCGGCATCAGCGGCTTATTTTATCCAGGATGGTCTTGACCGAACGCACGGCCCGATCCTGCAAATCCCTTGCCCAAGGCGGTTGGGGAAGATTCCAGCCGATAACGATTCCGACGGCCAGGATGAAAAGGGTATACAACATAGCGTCACCATCAACACGACCTAGGAAGCGGCCGTAAATTGCCCGACAAACTCGCCGTAGCCGTCGTCGGGGAGATAATCGATGCCGGCGGCGGCCTTACGACCACCATCTGGTGGGGAAGCGGCGGCACAGTACATCGGCACCCGTTCCCGTCGCCAGCGGTGCCCGCACGCTGGCGACGAATCCGCCGCCGGGCAGCCGAGTCAGCAGGGCATGGGCGTGCTTAATCAACCACTATGGACTGAAAGTCCATAGTCTAGAGGACTAACGTCCTCATCCGCGGACAAGCCGCGGACTGAAAGTGAAGGGACTTAACGTCCATAGTTTCAACTATGATGCGCTTCGCGCACTAA
>Ga0209679_1001306_pt1 | contig 10503 bp, 5 predicted proteins | sample WorMetHEROISLAND_4_FD_187408 | JGI IMG/M metagenome (GOLD analysis project Ga0209679, IMG submission 187408) | Marine gutless worms symbiont microbial communities from Max Planck institute for Marine Microbiology, Germany - Olavius sp. 2 HERON... ...
TGGTCGATGTAACCCACTGCTCACTCCTTTTCTTTCTCTTTGGTAAGACACTCTCGGCAGCGTGACTGCATATGTCCACCAATGCATCATAAGTGGTCTGGACATCCTCATCATTGGCGTCAGTGAGTGCTTCAAATGTCATGTCAGTAATAATTAAAGATTTCTTTATGTTTACAGTTTCTAATGACCAATAAGTAATGAATTTGCAAATTTTTAGATAATCTGAAGTACTGGTGAATCTAAATAAAAGCTTAGCTGATGAGGTAAATTAAACAATAAGCTTCCTAACAGCTCGTTCAAGTAAATCCAAAAAAACCTAATGAAGCCTAAAACCCAATAAAACCCAGTGGGTTGGGCTTTTTTTGAAAAACCTGGGTGTTTCTGAACCCTGGTTGAGTGATGATTGTCTGGAGAATGGGAGAGAAAATTAAAACCGTTGTGTTTGCTGTTTGTGTAGAGAGTACTGCACAGTGATGTGCATACATATGAGCACACATGCATACACACTCGGTTTTTGTTTAACTGGCCCATTTACCTCCCTCCCGAGTTACTCCAGGTTAAGCCGGTAGCATCGACAATTTCTAATGCGCAGTAACATTGTGGTCAAATGCAAGGGCGCGGTGGTCCCTGAAGATAAACTTTTGGTAATTGATGTGACCATTAGGCTGCTTTGGTTGTAAGCTAGCTTAGTTGGGTTTAACCTTGGCGAGCTCAAAGCACCTCGGGGATGAGCTGTCATGTAGCGGACTTCAATAGATGCAAAATCTTCTTCTGCTTTTACAGGCCGGATGCTCAGTCAATAGCTTCAAAGCACTGATGGCATTCATAGCTTATGAACGATTAACTAAAGCCTGTTGTTTTTTATACGTTTTTGCCAGTTTTTTTTAATTAGGGCCAACTTGTTTGTCTTATGCTTAGTATTTTTGGTGTTTTTTTGTGCATTTTGTCTTGCTTATTGCAAGTTTGGTTGTCAGTCCCAGTGTAATTGAAGTGACCTATTATGTTTCAACTGTGTTGCTAAACTCTACTCACTCACTCTTGTGTTGATGCTGATGTCTCTATTGACGGTGTTATTCATGTCGTCGGTGTGGTTTTGATGAGTGGAAGCATGGCATCAGTGATTATGCATCTATCTGTCCGTGATTCTGTATAATTTCAAATTCTGACTAAATGTTGTACACCACCCATTCAGATGTGCTTCGTGTAAATTGGGATTTTTATGGATTATGGAAGCAACTTTGTCCGGCTACCCTTCCCGATGCCACCGTTGACTTGTATGGGTGAGTAGGAATCGTGTGCGGCAGAGATGTTTTAGTAACTGTAACCAAAACTAAAATTAAAATAAATGCTTGCCTCCAGTTAACTAAAACTAAAAAGATTTTCATAAGCGTAACTAAATAAGAACTAAAATGAATAATTAAAAACTAACTAAAGCTAAAATGATTGTCATGGCCAATTGAGGCTGCCATAACAGGCACAGTTCACTAGTCCGAAGGGTTACTGGTCTGAAGGGTCGCAGGTCCAAAGGGTCACATTAGCGTTATGATTGCGTGATCCGTTAGAGTTACTGTTAGGGTTAGGGACTAGTGACCATTTGGACCCGTGACCTTTTGGACCAGTGACCCTTCGGACTAGTGACCTGTAACCGCCATAACCTGACCACTTGACCATGGCTGCTGCTTCAAATAAATGGCTTGACAGTGTAAGGTCATCTCTACAATGTGTTTAATGAATAATGATTATTCTGCTCTGCACATTGCTACAGACGGAGGTGATTGATGGTGAGAATCATGAACATAGCGCAGTCAGTAAGATCAACCTGGTGGACTTGGCAGGCAGTGAGCGACAGGATCTGGCTAAGACGACTGGTGACAGGCTTCGTGTTGGTATCTCACACTGATACAGTATCGTGTATACATCAGTTGATGGCTGTGATGGTTATGGACTGATTTCACAGTTGTATCATTTTCATCTGGTGAACAGCTGTTACTGAAAAAATTAAATGTCCTGTAAAATCAGTAACAAAGATACCCATGTGCTCTCGTATAGTTTTTCATACATTTCTTTTGTGCACTATGTGCACTGTACGATATTGCTACAGTAAGTCATCTGTCCATCTGTCTGTCTGTCCATCTGTAACATTGAGGTACCATGGCCATACGCATATAAGTTCGCTTAGTTCAAAAGTAAACACACACATAACCTAGAGTCTTCGCTTCTCGGAGCCCCAACATCAGCAATGTAGTCCAATGGGATCAACCCCAAAATTTTGGTGGAACCTTTCCATTGACCCCAAAGTACGTGACCTTGAGTGACCTTGAAATATATATATATACGTATATGCCATTCTGGTGAATAACTGCTTACTATTAATTGCTTATTCTAATTGATTATGCATCACACGGTTTATTTCTTGCGATAGCACGCAGGTTTCTTATTTATGTTTTGTTAACAAAACAACGTGCACCCACAGATTTGTTTTCTGATTGGTTTCTAATTATAACATTATAGACTCACTCTGCATAATTGATGACTGCTGTACAGGAAGGAGCGAGCATCAATAAGTCGTTGCTTATGCTCGGCAAAGTGATATCTATGTTGTCGGAACATTCAGCCATGCCGGTTGCCAAACGCAAGAAGCTGTTTGTGCCGTACCGCGACTCTGTGCTTACCTGGTGATTAAACCAATCAGTCAAAATACATTTATATAGCACCGTATGTCGCGAGCGAGTCTGCTTGTTATTGTTTTTCTTCTTCTTTTCCGATAATGCACATTCCTCAGAGTTGAGTTACTTACTGTTTGATTGTCTGACGTTGCCATTTACTGATGTCATTGTTTTCTTCTATTTCTACTCTTAAGACTTATCTGTTTCTGCAGTTATCAACATTGTAATGCACTGTCGGTTGATCTTCATTGATGTACACAGGGCACTATAACATTCGTGATTATGGTTGTGAAGTTGAGCTATTTACTGTTTACTTGTATTGTGACAGATGGTTGGGTTTTTAACACCCTTACCAGCACATTTCAATTGCTGGTGTAAAATATTAATTTGTCAATGACGGTAAGACCTAACAGACGATGGTGCTATTTTTGGACCTGGAAGGCGGGTACCAAAAAGCCACTGTTGTTGTTCTTGTTGTTATCAGTTCTCCCGGATCCAAAAAGCGCCAAGGCTTTCTTAATACACAGCGAAGTGGAACGAACCTTTGCATACTCATTTGTGCTGACATTGTCCACAGATCTACCTATCAGATTTTTCAGTTATTTTCTAATTAATGAAATTAGCTAGTTAATGAGCATAGAGTGTGGGAGTGCATGCAACAGCTGTAACAGCTAGCCAAAGCATGCCTGCTGGTCAGCTGAGCATGCATACAATGGCCAGCTGTTACAACTGTTGCACACACTCCCTTCCTGGTCCATAGTACCTTTTGTACTTGTTTACTTGGATGCTGAAAGCACTAACAGGTGATGTAAGTAAGTGAAATGTGTATTTATATAGTGCATACCGTTTAAGAAAACCTCTAGTGCGCTGGTCACACTAGTAAAGGCTTAAGAAACTGCCTAAAGCTATCAAAACTACGTGCCGGATCTATGAGTTTGTCTGGTAACGAGTTCCAGACCGTCGGGCCCGCAATCGAAAAAGCCCGACGGCCGTAGGTGCTGAGTCGACAGCCAGGAACGATGATGATGATGCTACTGAGCTGTTGTAGGCTGCTGAAGGAGAGCCTCGGTGGCAACTCTCAGACAGTGATGCTGGCGAATATAAGTCCATCAAGTGCTCACGTCGATGAGACGTTGAGTACACTGAGATACGCTCGGCAGGCACGCACAATTGTCAACAGTGCAAGAGTCAATGAAGACGCGACTGCACGACTTATTAGAGGTCCTGCATGTCAGCCTGCTTGTTTTACATTACAACATTTATTTATTGTTTTGTAAAGTCATAATATCAAGATGCTTGTGAAGGTACTGTGCCATTTTATCCTAGCTTAATAGCCTTGTTTCTGTATTTATTTTCATTTTTCTTTCATGCGTTGACAACCTTTTTGTTTGGAGTTCTTTACAAAAGCTTCAACAATCAAAACAACATTGTTTTTATTAACTATTTTTTTTTCTTTTGCATTCAACTGTTGTCAAGAAAGACACATTTCTATCAAAAACATTTATATAGTGCCATGTGTCGCGAGTGGATCAGAGGCGAAACTGCAGTTTTTATGCCTCCGCCAACGTAGCGCAGCTGGATGCATTATGCTTTCTGGCTCTTTGTGAGTCTGTGAGTGTCTGTCTGTCCATGCGTCCCGAATGTTGTTAACACAGTAGGCCTATCTTGAAAAATGTTGGATATATTTTCACCAAACTTTTAGCTTTGGCACATTTTGGGACAAGGATGAACACTAGTTTTGAGGCCAAAAGACCAAATTTCTGGCACCATGAATAACAGTTTCTGTCAGCTGTATATTAGCAGTTGTCCTTTGATAGTTTACGTAGTTGATGATGAATTTAATGCTTCTGCTATTATATTGAGAGAAAGTCAAGGAGCTTAGCGCAGCTCGATATGCATGATGTCGATAATAAAGCTGCAGCTGATGAAGATGCTGAAGCTGATGCTGGTGTTGGTGTTGGTGTATATAGAACTACGTGCTGAAGTAGAGAAACTGAAGCAGCTCAACTCAGCATCTGTCGGTGACGATGTGATATCGCAGAGTCATCGTGAAGTTGCTTGGCTGCGTCAACAGCTGATGATGAGAGAAGCCGAGATGAATGAAATGAAAAGGTCAGCAGTGCAGTCATCTCTTGTGTCGTTGTTGTTGTCCTTGTTATAATGGTCATACCACTCTCCTTCGTTGATTTTGATAAAAACTGGGCTGTGGGCTAGATGGAAGTTGTCTAAGTACTGCACACGTGCACACATGCCCAGCAGCCCGCAGACTGAGTCGGGCCCAGAAATCAACTCAGTCATCCAGGCCAGACCAAAAAAATCAATGGGCTTGCTGAGCAGGGCCTAGAATCCGGTTGCTTAAATGGACCGGACATTCTGTACAAAAGTATCACAGTCACTTTCTAACACTCAAGTCCAACACTTTTCATGTATTGTCAAATGGTTTTACATTTAACGTGCATGATTACACTACGTAAAATGTGGACTTTCGTCTTCTGGCAATCATGACGAGTTAACTTTGCACAGACACAGATGCATCTCCGCTTCTCACTGACAGCTACAGTGGGTTTTGGGCTCCGATGTAGCTTCTAGTTGTTCTTTGTTACTAGATTTACTATTTTACTTCAGGAAATGGGCATCTTGGCTGTAAAAATCTCGCTAAAAGATTATTGCCTTAAGATTGTCATCATTCAGTGCATCATCAAAGAAACGGACAGTATTGGCTGATGATATAGTTAATCGTACAGGAATGATATGTAACAAGAGTTGGTTATGGTCAGGGACGGGTTGCTGTGTTTGTCTGTCGACTACTTTGCAGCTGCAGACGTTTGATGCACTCATTGCTCAGTTGTGTGTAGACTGATTTTATAAGTGTTTTGTGTACTGCGTGTACGATCTTCATGTTAATAATAATAATAATTGATGCTGTTGGTGACAGGATGGGCATCTGGTCTATTAAAGTTCTGCCACAACAATTCCAAGAGTTTACTTTTAGCGCTTAACGTAGAGTAAGTGGACTTGGAGTGACTGTAGAAAGGTGGCCTGGTGAAACAAAAACAGTGAGTGAGTGTGTGTGATTGAGTTGATGAAAATACCAAGACAATTTGTTGCATTCTGCAGTGCGTGGTTGGAGAAGATACAAAGATCTGAGGAGAATAAACTGGAGGAATCCAGATTGCTTGAGGTAAATGTTCTCAAAGTGATTACTGATTAGTATATTCCATTATTATTTTTTTATGATACTGATAATAATTATTGGGCGGCATCACTGAAATTGATTCCGCTTACTGCAGCAGATGTTACCATAGCGTGGTCTGTCCATCTGCGTGTATGTGTGTGGACGTCTGTCACATTTACAAGTACCCTGCTAAAGTCATTGAATGTAATGAGATGCCATTTGGCAAGGACACTCATGTGGTCCCAAGAAATGTGTTGGACAGGGGCCCCAGTCCTCCACAGGACGGGAAACTAGGTAACTCAGTATTCATTAAAACTTGATCTGTATAGAAATATCTGCAGTTGTTGTCAGAAGGTGCAGATATATGTAGATTGTTTCATGCCAGTGAAACGATGCCTCGAATTGTGTGGTTGCCCAGCATTGATCATTTGCAGAGCGAACAATGAATGCTGTCATATCGTGTTGTCGTGAATGGAGAGTGTTTTGTATTTAGCGAATGAACGGTGTAATATTTTACTTACAGTTTAATGTTCTTCTTCATATGTTTTGTATGTTGTTTCTGATTACTGTTTGCTAGCAGCCACATGACAGGTTGAAGAAGGTGTGTAGCTGTACCACACTGCTTATGTTGCAAATCTTATTTTTTGACCTACCCTACTTGTTCTTGTTCTTGTTGTTCTTGTTATATGTTCTCTAAAAATCCCTAACGCTTTGTTAATATGCAGCGGAGCGCAACGAAACTTTGCGTATACATTCGTGCTGACATTGCCCACAGATCTACCATCTCAGATTTTTCACTTATTTTCTCATTAATGGGTAATTAGTTGGTTAATTAGCACAGACCGCGGGAGTGCACGTAACAACTGTTACAGCTAGCCAAAGCATTCCAGCTGGTCACCTCGGCGTGTGTACAATGGCCAGCTGTTACAACTGTTGTGCGTGCTCCCTTCTGAGTCCATAGTACATTTCGTACTTGTTTACACTGACAGAAAGAAGGCATATTGGTCAAGTCTGATGGTCAGCTGCGTCCAAGACTGGTAAAGTTAGCGGAGAACCCACAGCTGACTGAAACACTGGACTATGTTGTCCATGACGGTCACCAGGTGGTCGGACGCTGGACACCAGATGCCACATCGGACATTCTGCTACGTGGGCCTCTAATTGCTCAGTCTCACTGGTCAGTAGATAGTCATTATGGTAATAACAGTAAAGTAATAGTAACTAGAGGACTGGCACTTTAAAAAAAGGTTAAAGCTGTGTATAGCGCTTCATGGGAAACCCATCTCAGAGCTACGGGGCGTCACTTCCCATATAGGATCACACAGTGTTACCTGCCACCTGACACAAGTGAACACGCCCCGCCTTAACCCCAGCCAGAAAGGCCGGTACTCAATTTACCTACCCCGGAGGGATGGAAGGCTGAGTTGACATAGGTAGCTTGATAGCAGCCTGACCGGGAATCGAGCCCACGACTGCCTGATCGCAAGTCCGATGCCCTACCGTTACGCCACTACCTCTTAGAAGGAGAGTGCAAACTCACGCCGCCCTTGACATTTGACCTTTTGGCCTCATATAAAATGGGTGGCCACGACTTGTCATGTGCTGTCCATCTACCATACATACCGCATCTGGATCTGTAGTTATGTATGTCCATTATTTGCACACTGGCCTGCACATATATCCGTATACGAGAGTGGACGCATTATATGGACTACCACTACTTTCCGTTTATGATCAACCAGCATTTTTTCTGCGCTTACTTCCATTTAGGAATTGGTGGAGCAAAATTTTTTACAGGCTGGATGGCTTTCCTGTTACCCAACTAGCAGTGTCAAAGCACTGAAGGAGTGTTAACATGCTACAGAAGTAAATGATGGTTTTTGTTGTCTATATCCGAAGTGTCATTAATCATGTGTACATGTGTATAGTTGTCTGTTGTAAGTAAGTAAGAGTATTTATAAAGCACACATAAAGCTAAAGTCACGGTGCACTGCGCTGCAGTCTGTTCAAACAGAAACGTTTTCAGTTTGGCGTTTGAAGTCGTTGTAGCCAATGTCAAAAAGTCGCAGGTGAGATGGCAGGCTGTTCCACGGACGCAGTCTGGATACAGCAAAACTCCTGTCACCGTAGCTGTTATGTGTTCTTAGAACAATGCACGTTCTGGTGCTTGAGGAATGAAGCTGGCAACGGTCACTATCAGACAGCAGGTGAATGTTGTCTGCCAGGTAGCTCGGTGCATTACCAGATAATGACTGGTACGTGAGACACGCATGTATGTTTGGTGTGCAGTGAGCTGAAGTGCGCTGGCTGCTGTGTGACGCTGACAGTGACTGGAGGACAGTCTCAGACATTTGTTAATGGAAGTGAAGTGATTGACACCTGTCAGCTTCACCATGTCAGTGCTGTTGGCTTGTCTACGTTGTCATTGCTTAATCTCAGTTACAAATGTTGACTCGCATAACCTGTGTTGTTTAGTGTTCGGTAGTTAATTAAATTGCAGCAGGTTTGTCTTTGTCGAAGGACAGTATTGAAGATTTGTTGATTAAGGTGACCATAAGTCTATGATAGAAATTCCGGACATCGACGGGGAGGGGTATGGGGTATCCCCTCCCAGCTGACTGGGGGTCTAGGGAGCGTCATAAGTTCCCGCAGTGGGTCCGGGGCAGAACCCTTGCCGAAAATGGATATTGGGTGCATTTTGAGCTCGATAGAATGTATCTGATGACAACAAATTCGGTATTAGGCTTATAGGTATAAACTTTGTCGATGCATAACATTACATTACCGGCACATCGAAAGCGGGACAAAATCGGGACAGGATTCGGAATTCCGGACAATGCAGCGTCTCAAAAGACCTCGTAATTTTCCCGTGACAGGCTGTCAACATTCCGGACTGACAAGATGAATGTTAAAAGTGACGTAACGTAAAAAATAGCTCTGTGCTGTGATTGTGTGCAGGGTGACAGAGTTGTTCTGGGTGATCACTATTTCAGGTGAGTCTGCTACCATCACACACACACACACACACACACACACACACACATCGTTTTAACGGTCATTTTCCAGAACAACCTGGGTTAGCGGGTAGTGCCGCTGTTTCTCCATTGATCCTTGTTCTGAGTGTCCTCACAGGATAGGCAAAACTCTTGATGTCTTCTTTGATACAGTTCCACCAGCTCTTTTCCAGACGTCCTTCCTGTTCCGTCTCCATCATATACCTCACTTGACCCACTCAGCATTGTCATTACATCTTCCTACATGGCTTATATATACTTTAGCCTACAGTTTTTGGGTGCTACCATCAGTCAGTCAGTATTCATTGCTCTGTAATTTATAACTGTGTCGTTTTTCACAAATTTGTGTTAAGTTTTTTTTTGATTTGGCAAATCACAGTGAAGTAAAATGACATACCGGTACTGAAATAGTGAACTAATTGACTAGTGATAACAGCACTGAACTAAGTAAAAAAAGTAAAACTCCTTACTGTTATTAAGTTGTAGAATGACATACTAAAATAATAAACTAACTGACTAGTGATAATAATTTGTATTTAAATTTTTTACTCCTCGTGCGCTACGTTCCTAACGTAGCAAAGAGGAGTACGTGACATCAATGTATATATTGAGGACTGACGAACGACCGACCAACCTCGCATTTTTGGAAAATTTAGAACGGTCATATCTTGGCAACGGGTCATCCGATCCACTTCATGTTTGGTTCTATGGTAGGGTTTTCGGGTCGGCGGATCGAATGGCTCTACATCTGATTGGACCAAATCCAAGATCGCGGCCGTCAGCCGTCTTGTATAATTTTGAATGGCCATATCTCTGAAATGGTTCATCCGATCCAATTCGTATTTGATTCTAGGGTAAAAGTATAGGAGAAAATAATGCATGAGGAATAATTAGATTGGTCACAATCTAAAACGTTTCCTGTTTGATTTGACAAATCAAAGTGAAGTAAAAATGACATACTGAAATAATGAGCTAATTGACTATTGATAACAGCATTGAACTAAGTAAAAAAAGTAAAACTCTTTGCCGTTATTAAGTTTTTCGTGTTGGACACTTATTGAACCGGTGACAGAAGACCTTCTGTTCAGTGACATTGCATTATCCATAGTTTGTAATTTTGTTTACAAGCTGTAAAATGAAATGTGACGTGCATCTGATGTGCTTGCAACATGTGCTGTGATTGTTTGGTTGACTGATTGATTGACAGTTGAGGAATCAGTTGATTGTAAGATATACTGAGTGATCAGTGTTTGTGATATTTGACCACTCGTATTGTGTGGATGTCACATAGGTTTTGTAATCCGCTGGAAACATCAGTATCATCACTAACTGATTCTCAGCCGTTGCGTGATTTTGAGTTTGCTCGTCAGGAGCTCGCTGCTAAACAGAATGCTCGGTATGTTCAACTCTCGTTTGATTGCTTGTTAATGCTGGAATTACTTCTGTTGAAGATGAAGTTATCGTTGATAAAAACGGCAGTGTTGACCAATTTTCTTAAAATTTGTAATCGTATAAAGATGAAATTATACATGCGTGTTAGGGTGTTCAGAAAAAAATTTTTTCCAGCAAACAACATGCATAGGGGCTAAAAATGTGACATTTGTGTGCACAATACACTACCAAAAATCTTACAAGAAAATGTCAACGG
>Ga0209679_1001307_pt1 | contig 10499 bp, 9 predicted proteins | sample WorMetHEROISLAND_4_FD_187408 | JGI IMG/M metagenome (GOLD analysis project Ga0209679, IMG submission 187408) | Marine gutless worms symbiont microbial communities from Max Planck institute for Marine Microbiology, Germany - Olavius sp. 2 HERON... ...
CTGCAGTTTGATAGCATTCATCCAGCTGTCAAACAGCGTGCTTCGGTCATTCAAACTAAACGGACCAGCATAGGAGACGAACGCCGAGCAGATCAGTACATCACCAACCAGCCTGTAATTTCAATCAACATCAGCTGGCTGCATGTATAACGATTTCACCGCGCAGTTTCCCATTTTTATGCTTCTGCCACTGATAGGTGTGACGGTGGCATTATGTTTTTAGTCTGTCCGTCCGTCAGTGCGTGCTTCCCGGTATGCGTCCTGTTAGCACCATGTCTCAGAACCCATGGACGAAATTTCACCAAACTTTGGTATTGGTGTTGTCGAGGCAACAGACAAACTGATTAGGTTTTAAAGGTCAATGGGTCAAGCTCATGGTCGCTCAAATATTTGAGTGAGTTACTGCAGCGGCGGACGCATCCACATCGACGCTTGGGCGTCGTAATATCATTTGATACGGGCAATCTCACAATCCCACAAATTCTAACTTAACGTGTTAAAGCTTCACCAGTTAAAGTGTCTACATAATTGCTACTCATATTGCGTTCGATCTCCAGGAAATGTTATAATCTCCATTAAAAACAACAGTTTCAAACAATAAACGGTGTGTTGTTTACATGTGCGGCATAGATCAAGGTCAAGCGGATGTGACGTTGTGCTGTTTATATGGCGCTCTCTGTAAAATAAATAAATAAATCTTGAATTACAACTTGACGGGTTACCCCTCCCCCTATTCCACACGAAATTTGGATATGTTCCCCTTGGACTAGATCGCCGATGTTCGGGCTCCGAGGAGCGACGACCCCAAGTTAATTGTCTGTGTACTTACTTTTGAAGTAACCGAACCTCGTATATGACGACCGTACATCAACGTTACAGACAGACGGACGGACAGACAACATATGAAGACAATACCGCGCAGTGCAGTAAAAACATTGATGACCAAAACATGCCATACAACACGACGGATTACACTGCTGCTGTGCAGAATACGCATATCATAAAGACAAAATTCAAACCGCGCTGTCTGAGCCTTGAGACAACTCGTCTGGTCAAGCCAAGTCTGTTTGTGAGCGTCCAGGTTGTCAATCACAGCAACTGCATCGTTCACCTTTGAGCGGAACGCCCCCACGTCGTCGACAACAACCTGCAAAGCGACGTCGCAACGACGCTTACCATTTATAAGTTTGCGTCATTGTCGGCGAGAAGACTGAATATTTCCTCAGAAACTGCATCGACTTGGTCGAAACTTGGCAGATCGATGGGTGGAGAAAGCGTGTCCCTATAAAATTTTCGGCGAGATCGATCCAGGGGCCCCGGAGCTAGGGGCCAAAACTGAGTTTTTTTCAGTCACGAATACCACGCACAGGTTTGATCACTTCCGCTTTACTGATATCCAAGAAATTTGGCATGAATACGTGAATCCGTGTCCGTATGAATCGTTTCGTAGCCGAGTTGTAAATTTTTTCCGTTAATATGGGTCGCTTTGCCCAAAAACCGCATTTTACGTCGAATTTACGTATCCCCGCGTCGGGAGGCTATAGCGCACAAAATACGTTTTTGGGCACTCGGATTCATGCTATCCGATAGAAGACATGTCAAGGATGTGTCTTTTCTGGGTAAACTTTTTTTCGGCGTCCTACCGTTTTCGAGTTACTGACCCCCACACGTTGTCCAAAAATCCAATCGTTGAACCGTAGTGAAACATGTTCAGAAGAGTGTGCTTATAAGTGGACTTTCAGTTGTTTCAGTTGTAACTGTAAGATGGAAAATAAGCAACGCACAACAGTTTAGGACCTACGGTATACTTATTTTGTTGTTTGTTATAGGCCTACCATAACTTTCAATAGACCATGACCATTGACCATGGCCCTATAGCAAACGGTATATTGCAAGTCCAGTGGTCACGTGAACAATGACCTCACGTGACCCCAAAGGTCAAGGTCATGACCCCAATATCGTTCAGGCGTAATATCTCAACAGCCGCGCGAGATAGAGAGATGGTTTTGATGGACCACCATGGCAAACCATATTATTGCAATCCAATGGTCACTTGACCATGACGTTACGTGACCCAAAAAGGTCAACGTCATGACGTGTTTCTAGTTATCATTAGTATTATTACTGCAGTACTCAACATAAGTATATTCCGCTTCTCGCCGACAACTGCAGTGGGTTTTCGGATACTACTGCAGTTTCTAGTTAATAATATTTTCGTGATCGTTAACGATTTCACACTGCAAGGGACCGGAGTTGAACTACTAGAAACACCACCACAGATCGCAAGCTGACCTGTCTCTGTTGCATCAACACATCATAGGCCGCCTGAACTTCATCCAGTTCTCGCAGCTTTTCATCAAGTCTCAATTCCTCCGCGTGCACACTCTCGATGGCTGCCGCCAGTCTCACTTCCCTCTTTACCAACTCATCCTGCAGACAGAAACGCTTGTGCGTCAAAAAAAACGGAACGAATAACACAATAACACCAGCATAAAAGTACAACCATAAACTTATGTGGCCCATAATCTGGCTGTCCCATAGATATTGTGGCTGACATAAATCAGTGTCCACCGTTGACTAATATTTCAGGCGTACGGCAGTTTTAAACAACATCATAAATACAATATTAGCATAAAATGATCCTACGCTTACAGGTTCATATTTAGCGCCGTGAAGCGTCATTCTACGGAAAAGAGAAACTTGAATAAACAACTGGATAACACTTCGATGCCGAAGCGTCAACGTCGGTACCTCTGTCTGCCACAATAACTCAAATATTTGACCTTGACCGTGACCTTCAGCTTGACCCTTCGACCTTTAAAACCTAACTGGTACATCTAACTATAGAATGCTTATGTAAGATTTGGCCAAAATCCTTCAACCCGTTCCTGAGTTATCGTGCTAACAGGACGCACGCCCGGACGCAGGCACGCACGCACTCGCGGACGGACAACCCAAAAACATAATGCTTCCGCCGCACCTATCGGTGGCGGGCGGAGGCACAAAATAAATCTAGTGACATTTGAGCAACTAATCTGAACTCACATAACAATATCGACATCACGTACACTTGGATGTACTTAGATGTGCTCCAAAAACTGAACGACTTCTATTTTTATGATGACTTTTGACAAAATGGAACAAATATGAACGGACTAGTAAATAATAACGAATAAATTCTTTCACTGCTATAAACAAAATTTCCATTATTATCCAATTAATTAACATAACAAAAACCTCCATTTCACTTGACGGTAGCGGTTTGGCTCAGCGACAACGTGTTGTTGGTCTTGTCCAACTAAGTTGCTCCAATCACGCTGGGTTAATAGTAAGTAGGATGGGTAACAAGGGAGTAAACAGGCATACCACGCGATGCACTTAATACCTCGTATCCGTGATCTCTCAGCATAAACTAATGTCTGATTGAGAAATAAAGAAATGAAAATCAGCGCCGCTCCGTAGGTCGAGAAAGGCTACCTTTTTACTTGCCTTAAATTTCTTGCAGCATCACCTTGTTTTCGTAGTTCACTCCTACAGCACGCCTACAGGTCATGCTTGTGAACTGGTCCAGCAGCAGACCATCCCCTCAGACAGATGGCACTTGAACAACATAAACTGAATCCTGTGATTATTTAAAATTGTAATGCAAACTTAGTAGCACTGTCCAACTGAATGCACAAAGTTGATCAATGCCTTAAGCGGTTCGCACAAGTGCAATACAACACAACTACAGAAACATAACACAAACATTTCGTTGTATTGTAGCAGTCCGCACAAGCGCAATACAAAGGCAATACAAGTTTTTACAACTGCTGCAAGTAGCCTGCAAGTTTTCTGCAAGTTGTAGAAAACTTGTATTGCAGCTATGCATTGCAGGGGTCCGCACAAGTGCAATACAACTGCAATACAAGAAAAAATTCTTGTATTGCAGTTGTATTGTAGTTGTATTGCACTTGTGCGGACCGCTTTAGCTTAACGCTGAGCAGCGATATGCCGCTGCTGAAAAGAAAAAATTCTGCGTTTAACGACCTTCGTGTGGATGACCTTCTTGTTCACACTGTAGTAAGAACACATGGCGTGCGCCCACGAGTGAAGCCCCGTGACCAGAGTACCGCAAGACTGTGTGGCCAGTTCGAGTTCAAAGTCGTCGGACTGGAGACAAACTTGAACCAGCTCCACTGTCTCCTCATTCAGCGAGTCGACCGGCAACGACGAAAGACGAGGCAAGAAGTTGTAGCCTGATTCTGGTAGAAACTGCACACAAAATAGCATCCACCTTTTCCTGACAAACTTTCCACTAACTTAATATAACTACAATACTCTTTGTTTGAGCTTGTGGCGCGTGAAAATGACGAATTTTGAAGAGTTATTCTGTCAAATAATTTTACTTTAAATATTAACAATAAGAGAAATAGTGTACAATATGGTAAATGAAAAGATAAACAGCAGACAATCTGACAAAAACAACTAACGCTTCTGACCTTAAGTGATTGGTTCCACGAAGGTTTGATGCAGTTTCTGTCCTCGTCTACATCAACCGTATCCAATGGTCTCTGGAACATGAGTAATACACAGTCCATAATTCGTTCAACGAGGTGCGGTGGATGACGTTTGTTGTCGGCATACAGGTAGAGGTCGACGTCACTGGACTGGATCGTCGACAACGCCCACTGAGCTTCCTCACAGGTCGGACCAGCTCCGTCCAACTTGTTCGTCATCTTCCATTTGTTCACCTCAATGTCATCGACGATCAGCTGCGCGCGGTCCTTCATTCTCCGCACGCCGCGTCTGACAAATTCTACCGCTTCAGCCTTCGCCATAACCTTTCGATAAAACAAGCGAAACGATTACATCTGCGACGAGAGCCAAAGGGTAGACAGCTTAGTTCATCGCACAGTTAGCAGAAGCTCATATGTCGCACAGAAAATATATTTTGTACAAAAATATGAAAAAATATGCAGTTTTCTTTTTTATCTCTATGGATCTTTGTGGTCTGATAATAAACTTGATTTGATTTGATTTGATTTTGACAAAATTAATGTCAAATGTCAAAATAAAGGCGTTTTAGGTGACCCATGCGAGTAACGCTGCGGAGCGCCTAACATTATCAGAAACGAAAATTTGAGTGATTTGTCACTGAGTTATCAGTAATTCAAAGCTAACACGGAATTATTGTGATGTGACGAACCCAGCCAAAAACGGCAGATATGTGGGTAAGACGACTGTAGCGTGGATTGTTGCTGACCAAAGGTAGCCCTTGTTCTAAAACCCAGCTCAATCCTTTGAGAAATTTCGACACAGTCCACAAGTGTTACAGACAGACAGACAGACAGAATTGCCACAGCATATACATCGCGCTTGTATATAAACTCGTGGGCGCGTACGCGCGGGGCCCAGCTTACAGCTGGGTACACTGTCAACACGTATATAGCAAACCTCCTTTGTATTATACACTCGGCGCTGTCGCGCCTCTCCTGCTACGCTTACGCACGGCGGCCTTCACACATACTCGGGCCTGGCGGCCCTCTGCGCGGATAGACAGACTGACACGCGACAGACACGACTTACCAACCAACCAACCGGACAACCGGACAGCAGCCGTTTTGCCAGTACCCAGCTGTAAGCTGGGAATTTCGTTGCGCGGTAAAAATCACAATTTGGAATAAGTGAAAAACAGTGAATATAAAAGACCGGAGAAAAATCAGACCAGCTATGAAGGCAGCGGAGCGTACCAGGAATTTATGACGTAGAAATTTGTGGAAAAGACGTAAGCGTGGAGAAATTGGCAAGGGAAAAATGAATGCGACGGACAGCAATCATAAACAGTCAAATAGATACTAACCAGCTTCAGAGCATCATCGGTCTTGGCAGTTTCAGCATCAAGGACTTTCTCCTTCTCCGCCAACTCATTTTTCATCTCTAAAACGCCATGCAACGCTTCTTCCATCTTCTCCAGGCCGGCGCCAATCTTCTGCAGTCTATCTTTTATCTCCTGATGCCGCAGCAGGTAGCTCGACTTGTACGCATCAATGAAAGACTTGAATGACGTTCCCGTAAAGTGAACCAGACAGCGGCGTCTGCAGACACGTCATAAGGCCTCTTACAGAACTCCCAGCTAAATCTCATACTTCGACAACATATAGATAAATATCATTAACGAAATTATTAACTCCCGACGTCTGAAACTGAATAGGCAAATCATTGACATTTCAATAGTCTTTGAATTACTATGTACGACGACAAGTATAGTATTTAACATGCGACTTTCTAATGACATGAGAAAAGACGAAAATATGCAACCGTTATTCTAGTATAATGCTAATGTTGAAACTACACTAAACCAAACTAAACTATACCACTACCACTACCACTACCACTACTATACCACCACTACCACCACCACCACTACTACTATTTTTTGTTTAACGGAGCAATTTTTCTGCAGTTACTCCACGTTGGGCCAGTTAATGCACTGAATAAAAAAACTAAAACAGTATCACATGAACTACTGTGTATATATAAAAAAATTCTGAACATGGACAATCTTGAACAGGTCATAGAAGGCTGCAAAACAGAGCTAAGAGTGTACATGTATATGATGAACTGAAATACTGTCGTAAAGTTGACCTTTGTCTATACGCGGCGGACATGTCGACGGCCTCTTGGTGCACCGACGCGAAATTGCTGCACAGCCGAGATTTAACTTCCACCGTACAGTCGATGTTGAAGTTTGCCAGCCATTCAGTGGCAACATCGACGAATGCTTCTGTCGGCCAGCTGTGAAACCAGCTGATTGTGCACTTTGACAGCAGTCGCGGAAACCTCGCCACCAGCAGATGAAGACTATCGGCATTCTGAAGCAACGCAATTGCTGCAGTTAGTGGGTGGTCTGCAGTGGTTCAGAGGTAGAGCATCGAACTCGTAACTCAAAAGTTGCAGTACGACGCTCACTTGGGTCAATTGCAAGCAACCTTTAGCAAATGTGTGTTCAGGCCGACTCAGCTTCCTACCCTCAGCGAAACTGGAAATGAGTAGTAGCTTATAGGTTATGACGTGAAGATCTAGTGTGACTGGTTGGGTCGGTGGTGTGTCTGCTGGCTAGTGGCTACACAGCAGGTCCTACTGTTTGTTATTCTACGGCCATCGACAGGGAGAAAACGGCGAGTTCTGTGTAACAGTGGGCCGTGTTACAAGGACTATAGCAAGTGGTCTAGTGAGCGTTGGCTGTTAATGGGTCGTATATCTCGCATGCTAGTTAATCATGTTTAGCCCTTGCCACAAAGAAGAGAGCTCCCGTCAAACGTAGCGCGATCTATGCGCCGTCTGCGGAATTTTCTCAGGTAAGATTTAAGGTCAAATTCCAATGGCCAGCCAGTCACGCTATTGGCATATACGAAAGCTTACAACTTTAAATTAACGGTCACACATTATACACACGGAACTAGCTCAATAAGGATAACAAAACTACTCAGGGTACAGCGGCACATTTATGATAATGTCAGTTTTTGGCTTACAACACGTACACTAAAACAGTTCAAAATATGCCCTTATTTCAAAACTGAAGGGAACAACAAGCCAAAATGGAGAGAAATAGTAGGACTTTTTTTACCAGAGCATTATAGAAAGCCATTGAAATTCCCTAGCATATATGCAAGCACGATTGCACGAACAGTGTGCGTAGTTGTCCTCACTCTCAAGCTAGTTACTGTTCTAGTATCAGCGGGCGGACATATTTGGGCAGGACTTACTGGAGAAATGCACAGAATAAAGTGAAGATTGTTTCGCGTGCGAGCCTCAAGTACTGTTTCCATCTGTTCAGAATGCACCATGGTCTCCGCGGAACTCTGCTGCGTACTCGATGACGAGTCACTAAACTCCTGGGTGACATCTTTCATTTCGTCAGCAACGAACACATTGGATACCTACAGCAGAATAAACGCTGTCTGTAAGCTACCATCACTACCAGCAGCAAACTACCAAATATCAGCACAAAACAGTAAACTGCTGCAGTTGTAATATTAGAAAGAAAGTCTGAGGATATGAAGATAAAAGCCATGTTAATGTTACAAGCATAGAATATACACGATGCTCCTTTGGGTACCCACGTTCTTGTCTGACATCATTTGCTGTAAGCTCTTGATTATGTGTGAGAGAAACTGACTAATTTGGTTTGAACTTTTACATGAAACAAGCAAATAACAATTCACCCATTCTTATTGTTAAATGTAACATATGTTGAATTTACGTTCTGTGATCTTCAAGCTCAAGGGCTTTTTATTTTCAAATTGTTTGAAAATGTTGTTAACATTCGTTAATGTGCAGTTTGGTTCTTCTGATTTAATTTTCTTTAACTTTGGTGCGTTAACAAATTTTTTACATTACATTACATTGGTTCCATGCAGAAGACTATAATGCCCCAGGCTGCGAATTCGAATCTCACTGCAGGCCATTTACAAGCAACCTTCAGCAAGTTGCTATCTACGATGTGCTGATGTTAACTCAGCCTCCTACCCTTTGCGGGACGGGAAATGAGTAGTAGCTTACGAGCTACGGGGTGAAGGTCGCGGGCCCAATTGTTCGTTAGCGCGGGCAACGGATGGCCGCGTGATGCGCCGCGGTATCATTAGCTCATGCCAATCAGCTGCCACTTCCAAGATTATAAAAGCGCTTCTGGTCACGAGTATGACTCATGTAAGCAGCGCTATAGCAAGTACCCGACCTTTACAGGAGCGGATCCAGGGAGGGTGTCCAGGGTGTCCGGACACCCGCCCTTTGCTTAGGGTGCCCTTTTTGATAAGAACATTTTCAAAATGTGTTGTTTTTAGCTGAACAGGGTGCTTCTCGATTGATGATTTTTGAGCAAAGGTGTGACCTTTTAATTAATTTTCGTATGCTTATCTCCTATCATTGTCTTAGCTTCATATTTGAAAATATACTGTGGCTCAGTTTGGCACAACCTCCACTTTCCTGTCCCTGTGGACTATAAAAATAGTTTCGCCAGCAAAATCGACGCCACTCATGTCATAAAAGCACACTCAATCACACAGTTTGTTATGCCCTGAAATGCCGGGAAAATGAATCAGAGAGTGTCTAGATTTTCAAATTTTCTGGGGGAGCCCCCAGACCTCCCGCCGGCACGCGACTTTGGCGTGCATGCCCCCTCCGATGCCCCTTTCTGATGGATTGGACATCCGCCCTTGCCAAATCCTAGATCCGCCACTGCTTTACCATTACCTTTATAATGTTAGTTACTCATCAGTTATTGAACGAACGTCAAAATTTCTTTCGTGTTGTAAATATAACGTAAGAAAGACTAGTTTCAAGACGGCATTAACTGAGGAGAGCGACTGTAATTTACCGCTGCGGAAACGACAATGCTGTTGATGTAATCGAGGCACAAAGCTGCGTCTGCGTCTAACAGTTGAGTCACGATGCAGCTGACGCGGACATCGTCAACGGTCGCCGTGCGGTACACGCTGCGCAGCTGGTCAGTGAAACTCTTCATGCTGCAAACAACTGTTCAAATTGATCACACAGGTAAGCAACGCCGTGCAGTCGTCGCTGCAACTGTCGCTGCAATCGTTGCAGAAACCGCTGTCGCAACTTCAGCTGCGGCGGATGCAAGAACAACGCAGCTGCTGCGACTGTCGCGTGAACCGCGTGTTCACTCTGTTATGGTTTCTTTACATTGCAGCAGAGCATGGAACGCACACAAACATGCATACAAAACAGCAAAAATAAAACACAAAAAACCCAGATAACGACACCGGCGAATATCTGCAACACACTTACACTGTTACACACACTTCTTAACATGATTGACAGACACGTCCAAACACTTGATGGCATATTTGGTAGCAAACTGAACAATGAGTCCAGGTTTGTTCCTGAAACCGTTGCCACTACAACTGAAGCGACAAATGCACCCTGTATGCACCCTGTAGTTGAAGACAATAACGATCATAATGAACGTAACAATGATGATGGCGATGATGATGATGTGACGTCATGACTACCTCACCCGGCAACTGCCAACCCTCAGTGCAAGCCGTTCACCCTCGCCCTAACCAGTGTGAAGTGTACAAAATATTACAGATACACATCGGGTGTCACAAAAAATCGCGCAGGTCGATTTCAGTCAGACAGAACGAAATGAAAACCACGACATACCTGCTCAGCGACAGGTTACAGGTGTGACAGCCGGCAATGAACGAAGCCAGCTGAGCTAAAGATCGCTTGCCCAGTCCAGGTTCACCACCGATGAGGAGAGCGTGTCTACCTGGCGTGTGAAGGATACGAGAGATTCTGACCAGCTGCCTAATGGCATCGTCAAACAAGACGAGATCTGAGACGTTTTCCGGGACGTTGGCATGGGTCACCTTGTTCATCTGAATCAACGCTTTGAAGCGTTGTCGAAGGTCAGTCACAGACGCCACCTATAGAACACAGCGTTGTAACAACTGTTTATTTTTTACAGTGAAATTAAACTCGCCTGCTAA
>Ga0209679_1001308_pt1 | contig 10499 bp, 6 predicted proteins | sample WorMetHEROISLAND_4_FD_187408 | JGI IMG/M metagenome (GOLD analysis project Ga0209679, IMG submission 187408) | Marine gutless worms symbiont microbial communities from Max Planck institute for Marine Microbiology, Germany - Olavius sp. 2 HERON... ...
TTCATGAATCGACTGAGAGCAAAAAGAACTGATTCATTAACGAACCGGTTCTTTTTGCTCTCAATCCGGCCTGTCTAATCTGATAATATCCTTATATATCATAAAGTTATCGAGAGGAACAACTCTATTTACTACAGTCATAATTTTTTCGGTTACCGTTCCGCTTGGTACCACGATCTGAGCCTCAAGATACTCCTGCCCCATGGCTTCTCTCTGGCCGGTCACCGCGGCTGGACCCGGTTCGATCAGGCCAACTTGAAGAACTATCAGGACTACAGCGTTGGTATTTCCAGGGAGTACCGAAGAGCAGTAACAGCCGTTTTATTCATCTGAGTCGGACAGGATAGACCTTGGTCCGGGCAGCGAGTCCTGGGTGAACTCTTAACCGAAGTTTCGCCATCAACCCCGAGGAAAAATTCAATGGCAGACCTGCAGAATGCCATCCAAACGTTACTGGATGAGCTAGTCGAGTCTGGCGAAGAAATGGGACTTCAAGCCGCCGTCTATATCGAGGGTCAGCTGGTGGCGGACTGTTTCGCAGGATGGCGATCTCAGGATCGTGAGACCCTAGTCTCCAAAGACACCCTATTCACGGTCTACAGCTGCACCAAGGGGGTGGTTGCCAGTGCCGTGCATATCCTAGCCGAGCGCGGGATAATCGATTACGAGCGGCCGGTCACCGAATACTGGCCTGAGTTTGCCGAAGCCGGTAAAGGATCAGTTACTGTTGCCCAAGCGCTCAATCATCTGGCCGGGATTCCACAAACCATACAGATCAAAGGAAAATCCACCAGTGAAATCTGGGCCAACCTAGACCTATGCGTAGCTGAGGTGGCACGCCTCAAGCCAATCTTTCCTCCCGGTTCCACGGCCTGCTACCACGGCCTGACGTTCGGCTGGATCGTTGAGGGTATTGTGCGCGGCGTCGGACGGAGCCTGAGTGAAGTAGTCGCGGAGGAGATCGCCAGGCCTTTGCACATAGGTGACGAGATGTACCTAGGCACACCGGCCTCCGAGCACGGACGGATGGCAACCCCCTTTGAGAAGCCACCCACCGGCGAGCTTCCCGAGATCGACCCTTTGGTCCTCCGATGCGTGCCCCTACCAGACTTAGTTGAGGCCCTCAATCAACCGGAGGTCCGATCCTCTCAAGTAGCCGCCGGTAACATGAGTACCACCGCCCAGGCATTGGCGCGACACTACGCGGCCCTGGTAGGAGAGGTAGATGGGTGCCGTTTGGTATCGGAGACACATCTGGAGCGGGTCTTCTCCCACCGGTCCGACCTCCCGGATGTCACGCTGCAACGACTCGTCACCGTACTCCCGCAGGAGACTCCGCGCGCAGGGGGCTATCAGATGAACACTGGGAGAAGGGATCAGATCATGTACTATGGTCCCAATCCAAGGACCTTCGGACACAATGGCTACGGCGGCAGCTTTGGCTGCGCCGACCCGGATGCGAAGGTGGCGCTCGGCTACACAAAGACCTTACTCCACACCGAACTGATTCGTGAACCTTTTTCGGAGAAGTCTTTTTCGGAGAAGAGGTTTATCGAGATGGTCTACGGAAACCTCTGATGAGCCGCTTCGGTGGGTTCCTGCATATTGCGCACTTCCAGCTGCGCATTGTGAACCGGCCAGCGATATTCAGCTTGGACATAGGTTTCCTCGTGGTTTCTTTGGTTTCGAGTTATTCCTGTGGTGGGACGAAGACATTCCTGCGGAGCCGAAACTTTTGATATTACTGACTACCGCGCACAAATCACTCCGAAGGGGCTGTAAGGAGCGTAGCGACTGGAGGACGGCGCAGCCGTTGAAGATACGCGGTAGCCAGTAAGATTATGTGTCGGGGCGGCAGTGAATAATTTATCCACATGTGGTTTCTGATTATCTAATTCTGATTAGAGGCAGGACACTTAATTTTGGAATTGGCAGACACTGAGGCCCTCTTTTTGACTGATCAGTCTCCGAGTTTATAGGCCATGTGGATTCCAACGCTAGAGCCACCATCATCACTGATGTTGGCCGAGACGCTGGAATGCAGAATGCATTTTTCGGTAAGCGCGAAGCTCATACCCAATTTTAGGTCTGCCTGTGTAGTGTCGGCTAAACCAACTAAAGCCGACCTGGAACCCTTGTTCCTCCCAAGGTAGCCGATGCGAAATCCGCTGGATATTGAAACCTGATCGTTGATTGCGAAATTGAGATTGGGTTCAAGATAGAAGAGATCGCCTGGATCGATATTCCCCAGGCCGGGATAACTTGGAACGCCGTTAACCACTCGCGGAGCGGTGTAGCGATATCCAGCCAGAAGCGAAATGACCACGGGGTCGATGCTGCGGTAGGCGATGAGCCCGGCGTTCCAGGTTTTCCCGTGGATAAAATTCTTCCTGGTTTTCCCGTAGCCGTAGATAAGATTCTTGGTATCGAATAACTCTGCATTTTCAATTAATGCTGTTTCAATGAATCCCAGCAGGGCTGGCGTGGCATTATCCGGGGAGAATTGATGCGTGACGCCGCCGACGAGGTTTCGCCACTGAAATGTATTAATGCTAACGCTAGGACTGTCGGATATTTGAACGACACTCCTATCAATAACAGGCTTGCGCTGCCCGCCAGGGAAGCGCGAAGCGCGAGGCGGGTAGTCCGCGGTAGGCGTAGGCGCGAGCGGCTGGCCGAAGTGGCGAAGGGGCCGTAGGTCCCGGAGCTGACGCAGGCCAGATGCAAGCGCATCCGATACGCCGTCAAGCCATTCGTCGTAGGGGTCTGGCGGAGGCGCGAAGTGCCGAAGCCGTGGCCCCGGAGCGGGGCGTCCGCGGCACGTACAAGTTGTCGCCCGAGCGCAGGGCGAAAGGGGGACTGGGATGTCCCGTTTCGCATCCCGAGCACGGCGACACTCTGACGTGTTTCGTAGGTGATTCAGGCGATTCTGGGGCACCTCTTCATTAGATCGATTGTTATAGGTAACGCCAAGACCAATTTGGAGCGTATTTTCCTGGGCTAACAGGTCTTCGATTTTAGTTTTTAATATGCGGACTATGAAAAATAGTATATCTGATAACAAACACTATCCAGCAAAACTAGATGATAATCTGGATATGTTTTTTAGTCTGTTAGACGATAAAAACACTCAGCTTGATAGTCTGAAAAAAACAGATTCCGATTTATGGAAAACCATCCTTTTTAAGCTAAAGGTAGATTGGACGTACAATTCAAACAGTATTGAAGGTAGCACCTTCACTAGGGGAGATACTATCTTTTTCCTGAACGAAGGACTTACAGTCAAAGGAAAACCTCTAAAAGATCACCTAGATACTCAAAACCACGCAGACGCTATAGATTTTCTGTTTGACGTTGTTGCAAATAAAAGAGACATCTCAGAAAGCCTTATCAAAGAAATTAATGCCTTGTTATTGCATGGTGTAAAATCTACTCCAGCTATGACTCCTGACGGAAAAGCTATCGAGAAAAAGGCTACACCAGGTCAATACAAGACACAGCCAAACCATGTTTTACAGCAAGACGGAACGCTTCATAAATACGTTGAGCCTGTACAGGTACAGGGAGAAATGGAAGCCCTTGTTCAATGGGTGAATGACAATCTCGACAAAAAACATCCTTGCTATGTTGCTTCTGTTGCTCACTACAACATGGTAAGAATCCATCCTTTTGATGATGGTAACGGTCGAGGAGCAAGAATCTTAATGAACCTGATCTTGCTTAAATCTGGCTATTTCCCTGCCGTTATCCGAGTAGAGCAGAGACAAGACTATATCGAAGCTCTCCAAAAGGCAGATAAGGGTGATTTAGCTCCTTTTGTGGAGTTCATAACCAAAGAACTGATTAGCACCCTTGAAGGGGTAATCAATAACATTCAAAAGCTAGATTCAGACAGCTAAAAAAGTGAAGTGGAAAGCTTCACTTTTTCTTTGAAAACTCAGCAATCGTAGTCTGTAAAGAGGCTTCTCATTCACAGCCTTATCAAATGTCCCTTTTTTTGCTTCTACCACATTGCGGTTCCTCCTTTCTTCCGGATCAGAGTGTCGCCGTGCTCGGGATGCGAAACGGGACATCCCAGTCCCCCTTTCGCCCTGCGCTCGGGCGACAACTTGTACGTGCCGCGGACGCCCCGCTCCGGGGCCACGGCTTCGGCACTTCGCGCCTCCGCCAGACCCCTACGACGAATGGCTTGACGGCGTATCGGATGCGCTTGCATCTGGCCTGCGTCAGCTCCGGGACCTACGGCCCCTTCGCCACTTCGGCCAGCCGCTCGCGCCTACGCCTACCGCGGACTACCCGCCTCGCGCTTCGCGCTTCCCTGGCGGGCAGCGCTTGTCTCCAGACTTCGTAACAACAAAGGCTTTAAGGTCAGGTTTTGTGTTTTTCTCGCTCATGATTTCTCTCCTTTTTGAGTTGGTTGGCGTGAATTACGGGGCAGGCAAAAAGCCCCTAGAGACGACGTGCGGAAAGGCGGCGGGAAACGGATGGCGCGGGCAGGAGCGAAGCGACAACACGGGAGTGCACACGCCCTTGCCTCGGTCTTGCAGCCCGGAGGACAGGGGCTACTGTTCCGTCCAAATGAACGCACCAACGCAAGAAAAAGGAGGTGATGGGTGAGGGGAACGACCTGGCCGGTTGGTTGGCCGACTTAACGAAGGCTGGTGAGTAAAAAGAGCTATGGAAGATCGGCAGGGTGGTTTGGTTGAAATAGCTATGCTTCCATGAATATGCAGAAATTTCTGTCCCTGTAAGGAGAGGTTCAGCACGACGGGCGGAAGGCGCTAGGCTACTGATAATGAAGTAAAAATAATGGGCACACAAATGGGTGTACATGGGGTACACTCAAAGCATGAGCAAAAAAGACGTTGCATTCAAGATCAGGATTGAAGAAGAGTTACGGCGGGAGTTCGTGGATATCTGCCGTGCAGAGGATATGACGGCGGCACAGGTCGTTCGCCGGTTCATGCGGGGCTATATTGGGCGGCATCGGCAGGAAATGCAGCAGAGCTTATTCGATAACAGCAACGAAAATGAAAAAATAAAAACAGGATAGTGAACATGACAGAAACGGCCACCGCCTTGGCAGAGAGACAGATTATTGAACCAAAAACATCGCGTACCCATAGTGGGCGTTTCACCGATCTCGACGTAGATAAGCTTAGAGGCGGTTACTACACATCAAAGACATTAGCTGATTGGTTGTGTACATGGGCAATACGGGGGTCAGATGACTTTGTTTTGGAGCCGAGTTGCGGTGATGGTGTTTTTTTAGAAGCGGCAATGGATCGGCTAACGGCGCTAGGCGCAAAAGGGGCAGTGGTCGCAAATCACCTTCGCGGTGTTGATATTATTGCTGATGAAGCAGATAAGGCTCGCGCAAGACTACATCGGCAGCTCGGCTTTCGGTCGGAAGATGTTGTCGAAAACAGAGACTTTTTCGCATGGTGGAAGTGCCAGAGAGATGCAAAATTTGATGTGGTTATAGGTAATCCGCCTTTTATTCGCTATCAGAGTTTTCCAGAGCCACATCGTAGCCGCGCAATGGAAATAATGAAGGACCTTGGGTTATCACCTAATCGGTTGACCAACATTTGGGTGCCATTCGTTGTTGCTTCGGCTGCAAGCCTGCGGCCGGGCGGCCGCATGGCTCTGGTTTTGCCGGCGGAACTTCTTCAAGTGAGTTACGCGGCACAACTAAGATCGTTCTTAACAGATAGGTTTGGACGAATTGATTTAATAGCCTGTAACGAGCTGTTTTTCGAAAATGCGCAACAAGAGGTCATTCTTCTATTGGCGGACGATGCACGCGCCGAACCATCAGACAGTAATCCTTGTAAGGTGACGTTGACGGAAACAGAGACGGTGAGGGAGGTCGTTAAACGATCAGCAACAAGAGTCCTAAAGGGCGCATCACCCAAGACTATCTGTTATGACAGCGAAAAATGGCTGAAATATTTCCTAAACGCGAAAGAAATTGCATTTATGCGTGCGCTACGTAATTCGGAAATTTCTACAACACTTAGTACATTTGCGGATGTTAATGTCGGGGTGGTTACAGGGAAGAATCAATTCTTTGTTCTTAGTCAAAGAGAAATTGATGAACGTGGGCTGGGTAAATATACGATACCGTTGATATCGCGCTCAGCACATCTTAATGGGGCGCGGGTTGGTAAGAGGGATTGGAAGCGGTTGGCCGTTGACGATCAGCGCGTGCATCTACTACATCTTGCGCCCATAAACGGATCAAAGCTTCCAAAACATCTGGACAGTTATATCAGCATTGGTGAGAAAAAGAATATACATAAGGGATATAAGTGTTCCATTCGGGAGCCGTGGTATGCAGTGCCGTCTGTCTGGATTCCAGATGGGTTTATGTTCCGTCAAATTTACGACTTCCCACGAGTAGTGAAAAACACGGCGGGGGCCACATCGACAGATACAATTCACCGGATGAGGTGCAAGACTAACCCGCAAAGTGTCATCAGCAATACATATACGCATCTAACAGCGGCGTCTGCCGAGATTGAAGGGCGGAGTTATGGTGGGGGGGTGCTTGAATTAGAACCGACAGAGGCCGGGCGGCTGTTGATGCCGGCAGAACTTGCCACAGCGATGCCTTTGAACGAATGCGACCGTCTTGTACGAGAGGGCCGCATCGATGATGTTCTACATGAGAACGACCGTCTTGTGCTGATGGGACAGATGGGACTTTCACAGAAAGATTGCAAGATGTTGCGCGGTATTTGGGAAAAAATGCGGGACAGACGGCTTGCGCGTCGGCGAAATGGAAGGTCCGGAGGCGCATGAATGATGCGGATCTAAAGGACGGTTCGAGAAAACGTGTAGCCGAACTCGTCCGGGCATTCAAACATAACGAAAAGGACTATCTGCGCGCTGCCTATAACGAAACCCAGGCGCGTACCGACTTTATTACACCACTTCTTGAGGCGTTCGGCTGGGACGTCCATAACACAAGAGGGCAACCGTTGGCGCTGCGGGAAGTTGTCGAGGAAGCGACGGTTGAGGTTGGTGAAGAAAAATTATCGAAGAAGCCGGACTATGAATTGCGGCTTGCGCGGCAGCGAAAGCTTTTTGTAGAGGCAAAAAAACCAAGTATTCGTATTGATCGGGAACGCGCTGCCGCGTTCCAGACGAGACGGTATGGTTACTCGGCGAGTTTGCCTATTGCAATCCTAACGAATTTTCACCAACTGGCTATTTATGACTGTCAACCTGCGCCAGCGGATACAGACGAGGCCCACGTTGCGCGATTATTGTTAGTCGATTACAAGGAGTTCGAAGAGCGCTTTGACGAGCTGTGGCCATTACTCTCGCGCGAAGAGGTTTATTCTGGCGCATTCGACAAGCGGTTTTCAGTTGATGCGACGCGTCGGGGTGCGGAACAGTTTGACGATTTCTTTTTGGCCCAGGTTAAAAACTGGCGTGAGCGCTTGGCCGCCGACATACATAGCAATACGCCCGGGCTGTCGGCAGAGGAGCTAACCTATGCTGTACAGCTTTTCCTCTCTCGTATCGTATTCCTACGCATCTGTGAGGATCGAGAGATTGAGAAATATGAAACTCTGAAGAACCTTGACGCTGGAAGCACTTTCGATGCGTTAATGGACGTGTTGCGTCGGGCGGACGCATTTTATAACTCGGGTCTTTTCCGACTGTTGGATGATGAACGGTTAGGTATTCGCATAAGCGATGAGACGCTGCAAGATATCATTAAGGAGCTGTACTACCCGCAAAGCCCCTATACGTTCGCGGTTGTTGAAACAGAGGTGCTGGGTGAAATTTATGAACAGTTTCTGGGCGATGTCATTACTGTCAATGGTGAGACAGTGGAGATCGTTAATAAGCCGGAAGTTCGTGAAAGCGGCGGTGTCGTACCAACGCCAGGCTTTATCGCGGAGGCGATCGTTGACCGGGCAATCGGCCCGGCGATTATTGGAAAAAGTCCTGCGGAATTAGACGGTTTCACTGTGGCTGATATTTGCTGCGGGTCTGGGATATTCCTGCTGGCGGCGTATGGAGTGTTGCTGGATTACTATCTGAGTTGGTATCTGGAGAACGACAGAGAGACCTATATCGGTAGTCATATTTATGAGGCGGGGGCCGGACAGTGGCGACTGACATTTGACGAAAAGCGGCGGATTTTGTTAGAGCACCTGCGGGGGGTTGATATTGATCCAAACGCAGTGGAGGTGGCGCAATTCAGTCTTCTTCTGAAGCTGATTGAAGATGAAAGTGCGGAGGCGCTGAAGGCGTTTGTAGAGGGTAGAAAAACGCCGGCACTGCCATCGCTTGATGACATGATCCGTTGTGGAAATAGTTTGGTGAGTACCGCCGAATGGGAAGCAGCCTATGGGCGAATCAGCTCCGCAATACGGGAAAAGGTGAATCCGTTCTCTTGGGGAGAGGAATTCAGGGACGAGATGGGGTGTGGTGGATTTAACGTGATCGTTGGGAATCCGCCATATATACGCATTCAGAATATGGTTGCTTATTCGCCGGAAGAGGTGACTTTCTACCAGAATCAAAACTCACCGTTCAGAACGGCGCAGCATAACAATTTCGATAAATACGCTCTATTTATAGAAAGATGCTTAGAGCTTGTGAAAGGTGCTGGACGGGTTGGGGTCATCGTTCCACATAAATTCATGACAATACAGGCGGGCCGGTCACTTCGCTGGCTTCTCTCTGGAGGTCGGTATGTGGAACAGGTTGTTCATTTTGGCGTAAAGCAGGTCTTTGGGCAGGGAACGTCGAATTATACGTGCATTATGGTTCTGAATAGGACGGGTTGTGAAAGTGTGCAGTTTGAGAAGGCGGGGACACTTGAAACCTGGCGGTATGGACAGCATGGCGCGATTACGGATATACCTGCAGAAGAACTGACTGAGGAAACGTGGGCCTTTTCGGATGAGGAAGTCAGGATATTGTTTAACCGGATGCGCGATGAGCATCCGGGAAGATTGTCGGAAGTGGCAGAAATACTGGTCGGCGTTCAGACGAGCGCAGATAACATTTATATTTTGCATCCATCAGATAAAGATGCGGACACTATAATGTGCGAATGGAATGGTCGGGAGTGGAGGATAGAGCGGGACATTTTACGACCATGTTTGCATGATGCGGTATTGCAAGCCTATGCTCGCCCGGAGGCGAATGCGTGGATTATTTATCCTTATGAGCTGGTAGCCAATGCAAAAGGACGGGTGAGGGCGCATGTCATCCAACCGGACGCGATGGCGGTGAGATATCCGGGATGCTGGGCCTATTTGAATGCGCGGCGTGAGGAACTAGAAGGGCGAAATATTACAGGAGGCACTGTTGCAGAACAGCAGTGGTACCAGTACGGGCGTTCGCAAAGCCTGACAAAGTTTGATACCCCGAAGATAATCTTGCCGGTGCTCTCGGTTGAGCCGCGTTACGCCTATGATGAGACTAATACCCTATTTACAGGTGGAGGAAATGGCCCTTATTACATGGTGCGTACAAGGGATGATATGACGGTATCAAACCATTACCTATTAGCTGTACTGAACCATCCACTGAGTGAGGCGCTGGTCAGGACAAATACCAGTACGTTCCGGGGCGGTTACTATTCTCATGGTAAACAATTCATAGAAAATTTGCCTATTCCTAAGCCAGAGGATGCAGCGCAGCAGGAAGTGGAAGGTATGGTAGCCGCGTTAATAAACCTCCTTGATGAATGGGGGGCCGCGCGAATTCGTCGTGAGCGGGTGCGAAAAGAACGTGAGGCAACGGCTTTGCGACGAGAAATCGAAGAGAGGATGAGCGCGGTATTCGGTTTGTCAGAAGAAGATATGGAGACGGTGCGAGCAGTGCCTGTACCGGAATGATCGTGTTGTGAGGAAAAGGAGTACGGCGACATGGCAGAGATAGCCATTGCCACAGAGGCGGATCGAAAAGAGACGAGTGATGTCCGGGGGGCTGTAAAGCCGCTGAGGGAGGTGAAATTCGTTCAGAATATAGGACGGTTTAAAGCAGGGAAGTCGGTTTCCTATGCGACGTTTGGGGCCTGCACGCTGGTTTTCGGAGAAAACGGCTGGGGCAAATCTACACTGGCGGATTTGTTACGGTCGCTGACGACGGATAATCCCGATATTGTTATCGGTCGGAAAACGCTTGCGGGCGGAGTGGATCAAAAAGCTGTACTACGTTTTGGGGATCAACAGGCGGTGTTCCAAAACGGTACTTGGTCCGGTATCAGGCCGCGTATCGCAGTATATGACAGCGTATTTGTCAACGAGAATGTCTTTTCGGGATCAGAGTGTCGCCGTGCTCGGGATGCGAAACGGGACATCCCAGTCCCCCTTTCGCCCTGCGCTCGGGCGACAACCTGTACGTGCCGCGGACGCCCCGCTCCGGGGCCACGGCTTCGGCACTTCGCGCCTCCGCCAGACCCCTACGACGAATGGCTTGACGGCGTATCGGATGCGCTTGCATCTGGCCTGCGTCAGCTCCGG
>Ga0209679_1001309_pt1 | contig 10498 bp, 8 predicted proteins | sample WorMetHEROISLAND_4_FD_187408 | JGI IMG/M metagenome (GOLD analysis project Ga0209679, IMG submission 187408) | Marine gutless worms symbiont microbial communities from Max Planck institute for Marine Microbiology, Germany - Olavius sp. 2 HERON... ...
CCTACACTGTTGACGGTCGTTGTATATGGCGCCACTCCGAGGCCGACCCACAGCCTTCCAGAGTCTGTCGGAGGTTACAGAGGCCTGCTTCAATATATCCAGCTCTTCGTTCCACCAGAACTTGAAGTCTCTACGACATCGTGGTCCGTAAGAGTTAGCACAGGACGTCATAATCAATATTAGTTCATTATAAGTGCTTTCAATGAAAGATTTGCATGTAACCCCAGAAGCGTTTGATTTGTTAATAATAAAACTATCTAGTAACTGTGTCTGTAAAATGCGTCGCTTTGGAGATACTCGCCTTTTAAAACTACCGTGTCCTTGAAACCCGGGTAAGGGGTCACTCAAGGTCATCGAAAGTGACACCATTCGACAGCTTGCATATGGTTTCCACCGTTTCCTATTATCATCCTATAGTAACTTTGTGTCTAAAATGCACCGTTTTCGCACAATACCGGCATGTGACAGACAGACAGATGTCCAGACAGACGTTCGGACACGTCGCTGTCGCAAAGACCACCCGCGCTAGCATAGCGTCGCGCGGGTAAAAATGGTGATAAGTCCTAACTAAATAGAAACTTTGTCAAAATAATTTTTTATCAAACAAACTGCTAAAACCTTCCACTATAGAAGCCTGTCATGCAAAACAGAATGCCAATACTATGCATTAATTAATAAAAGTACAAACGACCGAAACAACAAAAACATATAAACACAACACAGACATCAAGGTCTTCGGACAATTCTTCGGCATCACAGGTAGGTCTCGGTCCACGAGACAACTTCTTCTCTAGCTGATCCAGCCACCAGATTTCACCTCCAAGTAATGCTACACACAACATCACGTACAACGGCTAAAAAGCTTCTAAAACAACTACATGCAGAGTTACGATTGATTATCACAATTTAATTAACACACAATAAATCCACAAAACAGCAGTCAGTCTAAAAACATAACTGTAAACGAGCCAATGTGGCACAAATGTAGGATGACAGACTACGGCATGCTAGACACTGACGACAGTCCTGGATGAGCATCGTAATGCATCAAGTGGGCAACAAAAATCTAAGAAATGCGGCAATGTTGATAGAAAACAGAATTGAGTGAAGTCGGCTGATGACTAATCATAACAGTCCATGACAAGAAGCTACTGGAAAGTCTAACTCGACACAAGTCGTCCAGTACTGTATGTCTCCGCCTATGCAGTGACGGTTCCAGCATACGTTATCCCACCGTGACCTTGACCTCTGACCTTTTGATCCTAAGCTCTGATGCGTTCATCTCTAATGCATAGTTGATGAAAGTTTGACGAAAATGTGTCAAACATCCTGCAAGATATCCTGGTAATGTTCTCGGATGCAAACACGGGCGCACACGCACATGCATGCACGCACGGACGAACAGGACAAAAACAGTATGCCTCCGGCCACACTATGTTGGGCAGAGGCATATAAAACAAAGTTAAGTCAGCAACATTATAAAAGCATCAAATTACCGGAGACAACATAACCCACAGGGACTTGGAATATATTACTAGCAGTGCTTGGACGCTGGTGGCTGGAAGGGCATTAGGCCTGTAAAAGTTCTGCCACAACAATTCCCAAAAGTTTACTTTTGGATATCTGGGGTGAGTGATCTGTACTTACCTAATCTGGAATAATCCCAGAAAAATTGGCTGTTTAAACAAGAAAACGACTAGAGAGTTAATATGTGAATGCCAAATTTTATTGAAAATCAATTACAACAAGGGTTTTTTTACATAGATTAAAACTCACCAGTAAAAGATGGATAATTCTCTGTCAGCATCTGAAACTTAAGTTCAGTTGCTGCAGCAGAACTCTGGAGGTTTTCCCACTTGGAATTCACCTGCGTCAGCAGCTGAGTCACGTCATCAAAATCGCCAAACACTTCATCAGCCAATAGACTGTTGCCGTCATTGTTGACTCGAGTCATCGACGACTGCATCTTCTCTAACTCAGCCTGAATCTCCTGAAACACACGCACAGACACACACGTTAGCTGGTTTCGTACACGATTCTCAGTCCCCACTGAATTGAAAGGCGACGTGGTAGTAGGGCTATGCAAAATTTATGTAGCGTTGGCAAGATTTATATAGCATCGGCTCTCCTTTACTGTAGGGGACTCTGTGTCTGCTGTTGATGTGCCGTTAAACCATACTCATTCACTCACTCAGTCTCCACTGATCACTATCCCGAGTATCCTCATGGGACAGGACAAAACTCTCCATATCCCCTCAGAACAGGAGAGGCAACCGGAATGTAAAAAAATCCTGCTCCACAAATTCCCAAAAGTTCAGTAACTTTAAAAATTCGCCGGTTAAAGAAAAATTGAAAGCAGCAGCAGCAACAGCAGCAACAGCAGCAGCAGCAGCAGCAGTGGCGGTGGTGGCGATGGTGGTGGTACTAGCAGCAGATTTCATAAAACATTTTAGTGTCGGTGTGTACGACAGCAGTACACTCAAACTACTGCTAAACAGAGCTGTCAAATGATTAATTTTTTTAATCGTGTTAATCGTGCGATTAATAATTTTAATCGTGCATTAATTAACGCGTCAATTTGACAGGTCTAGTTAATGTTGTAGGCTGCCGTCAGCAAACGACTGCACGTCTTGCTGTTCACGACTCATTTACAAGATGCGAACACTGGCGAACTTGCCATCAAACAATGATGCACAACTGATAAATTAACCGAAATTTGTTGTTAATAATTAACTGAATATTATTCTATCGTCAAATAACCACAGTTCAATTGCATATTGGAACTTCTGCTTCATTGAATTTATGTACGTGCATTAATTTTTTTACGGCATTAATTTTTTAATTGCGGTTAAATCTCTAACGCATTAATGCATTAATTAACGTGTTAATTTGACGGCTCCACTGCTAACAGAATAGCACATACAATACAAAAAAAAGTTTAAAGAACGAATCTCGGATTTTTTATACTGTCACAAAGCAGGAAAGCTGGACAGAAAATGTCACCTTAAACTCTGCCTGCAGTCTAGAGACAGAGTTTGGCTCGGCCGTGGTAATTTCCAGTTGGGAAAGCCTTGCTGTTAGTTCGTCAATCCCAGAATCCATCTGTCGAATGTCGCCCAGTATGATCTCAACGCGCTCTTGTGCAGACAACAGCCTCTCGCTGTGCATCCGAGAGCGTTGTGTGACGTCATCGAATGCTGAAATAAGTTCCGCCAACTCTATGCTCAGCTTCTCTTGGAATTTCCCACCTCCGGCAGCTTCCATCAGTGCTTCCGACATCCACCGGATACTGGCAATGTTGTCAGTCATCGACTTCACATCCTGCTCCACCGCCTGACATGAAAAACATTCATACGACTGTTAACAATATATTATATATTTTAATTTTTTCTAAATAAACACAAAACGCCATAGTCTTTTACACAAGAAATAGGACAAAGAAATACATCCTACAACGATTGCCAGAGATCTCCGTTGGTCACCCAGCCTGACCTGCAGTAACCCTGCAGAAATAAGTCAATCAAAACTGGAAAGCAGCAGCAGTACCAGTAACAAACATAGAAAAATAAAACAGCAAATAAACAAATGAGAATCGAGATGTAAAAATTATAACAAGAACAAATCCCAGCATAGTTTTCTTTCTATATGGCAAATATAACGCTGCAGGCTTTCTATCGTATGCAATATTTCGAAAAAATCACTTAATTTGAAAATAAAAAAGAAACATACAAATACACAAAAACATCAACATTGCATACAACAGAATACCAGAAGAAGAATTGCATACAATGGTGTAACTGCACAAATTTCACTTTTCAATAACATTTAATAACATTTCATAACACGGTCCTATTTCATTTTGCAAAATGAGATGATTAACGTTTTCACTATGAACCGACCCGACTCTCGCGTAGTTCACACTGCAAGCCATCGACTCCGTCAACAGCGACTGATGACTGGTTCAGACAGTTACCAACGTCAACAATCCACTTCCTCACATCTCCAACAAATACCTGTTCACAAACAGACGCACCACAAATATACACGAAGAGCAAACATATAAAAAGTGGCCCGTCTAACATTTAAGGCTCGTTTGATTACAACATCGAATTACGTACATTTGCTACTGAACAATTATGTTGTTTTACGAACCCTCCAACCCGTTCTCTTCTATTCTGTTCTATTGTAACTCGCCAATTCACTGCTGTCATAGGTTATAATCTTACCAAATCTGATCCATAGAAGAGGTCATTATGAGCACAATGATCAGTAGAGCCATTCAAGGTTATTCAAGTTATGCTAATCAACAGCTCATATAAAGGAACTAATTATTAAAATGCTCTGTAATAATTGCATCCTTGTAACACAACATTTCCATATATTACCTCCGACCGACCTTCCAGCAAGCTGTGCATGATCATTCCTGAGAATGCATACTATACAGGCCAAGCGTGCGTCCTCTGTTGCTGCACCCACAGTGTGGCACAGTCTGTCAGACAATGTTATACATGCTGTCATTCTGACTTCTTTCAACAAACACTTAAAAACTTACCTCCTCAGTCACTGCACCTATCTTTCATAACCGCCCATCAAGTACCTCTGAAACTCTGCAACTACGGCACTCTATAAATTTTTATTTGTATTCAACTGTCGGCAGCCAAGCTTTTCCAGCTGTCGGCCGACAGATCTGGAATGATCTGCCGGAGGACGTGACATCTGCTGAGTCGCTGTCTACATTTTATTGGCGGCTCAAAATCACCTCTTCATTTCCTGGACATTAACTAACCCCTCAATAGTGGATCTAGCAGCAGTCTTCAGTGTTGCGTAAATTACTTTTCAAAACCGCTTTGGCCACTTTAAAACATTCTGATTGGACTGAAAAAGTACAAGAGGAAGAAGACGGATTCAGCTGGTAGACGACTTATTTGAAACAAAGAAAGGAGTGTCTGGAGATCAATAAGAAGAGACTGTCATAACCTGCTCAGTGAGCAGATCACTAATGAACGAATGAATGGACTGACTGATTCTGTTGTACTGCATAGTAAACCATACACAACCATTGTAACAACATTTTCTATGCTCAAATAAGTTAGCTGCAGAGATCTATCAGAAAGCTTTTCTAGACTGCTGATGTGATATTTTTACAGGTTATATGCCAACACTGCTGCCTAACTACACAATGGTTGAGTTCATGTTTCGATTAGAAAAGAGATTAACACTATAGTTAACACTTTTTCTTAGAATAAATAATCAAAACATGAACTCAGCCAATGTTGTCAAAGTACCAAACAAAACTCAGCTGACGGGTGAAGATTAATTTCAACATGAAAATCTGATAAACCAAACAGACCCGATACTGCTTCAACTGTTCAATCGTCGATCGACACTGGTCGACACGCTTGTCAATGGCATCAACCAGGGCACCCCATCGCCGCAGACTGTCGAAGTCTGAACGTAGTTTGTCAGCGTCCGATCCATCTGCACGTTTGTTCACCAGCTGTTGACCCGTCTCATAGACGTACCGATAGTTCTTCTCGTGAACTTTGACCTCATTCTGCAGGATCTGTAATACAGCAACAATACTCACATTTTACAGGCCACTTTCCAGCCGCACCTCGCCTGCAATAGCACGTTTCCCTTCAATTTTCCTTTTACATATCTTCAGAACCGGAGCATCGTTTCAGGAAGATTGAAACATTTAATGCTATCACTGTCCTCGTTGTTAAAAAAGACTTTATTGGAAGGCAAGATAGGCAATATCTAGTATCCAACAAACGCTATCAGCTGGACGTTGTAGCAATTACTTTGTTGGTGTTGGTGTTGGTGTACTCAGGTTTTACTGTGTCGTCGTAAATTTTTACTTGCATGTAGATGTGTTGAGAATGCTGTGCTTGAGTTGTTGACTACTGTATATGGTGCTAAGGAACTTGATGACTGTGACAGTCTGTTGACAATCTGTACACTAGCTTAGGCGTAGTTTTACTTTCTTTTCATTTTTTTCTTTGCTTGTTGTTTGCTACCATCATTTGGTGAATAAAAGTTCATATAAAATATATACAAAGCTCAAATTAAACTGGAATCAAAACAGCGCAACATTAAAAAATCTGTTAAACAAGCAATTAAACACGAGTCTTACCATGTACTGAGACAACTGGTGCTCCATCACTTCCAACTCATCAACCACGAACGTCTCCGATGCCAACAACTGCTCTGCACCGACCATCCATGCCACAAATGTCTCCAGTGCATCCACAAAACTGGCGGATGGAGTTCGCTCCAGGACTTTGGTCAACTGCAGCTGGCGCTCACCTATTAATGTAATAAGTAAATAGTAGAAATTTGTGTGTTTAGCAACAAGAATGTTAAACAATATCTGAAAACTATGTACATATACTGTGTAACACACACATATGCCATTTTAACTGCCATTTTCCAGGTAAACCTGGGTTAGCCAGGTGCCCCTTCATTCTCAGTCTCCACTGAACCCCACCCTGAGCATACTCACAGAATAGGCAAAAGTTATTTATACCTTCCTTGACACATTCACACCAGGGGTGCATTAAGTTGCTCAGCGCTAGATGGTGCTGATGTTTGATTTAACGGAATTAAGGAAAGTTAGTGCTTAGCACGGAAAATCTTCTCACAGTTCAAGTTGTTGTGGTTTCTAAACGTTTTTCGGTACGGATGGTGATTAGAGAAATCCTCACATTACTCACCATTCTCCTCTTGAAAATAGCAAAAACCTTCGGTTTCACCGACAAATATATATAGCAGGCCGTTTTCGTCAAAGATCACCCTTGCATCGACCTCAATCGCAACCATTTTGAAACGCCAATGTGTCAGCTGAGGTTTTTCCGACAGGTGTGTTTAGTGCATTTATAGCAAGTCAGCGAAGTTCGGCAGTGAATAGTTTGCTCGCTGCCGGCAGCGATGTCGTTTCTTTGCTGACGAACTTAACGCGCCCCAGGTCTGCTTCATGTACTACATTCTAACACATGTACTATGTACTATGTACAATAATTTCAAGAACTAAACTCGGAGTGTATTGTATGCCAGTAAAATAAGAAGCACGGCTTTGGACTCTTAGCTGAAATGACTCCCAAAGTTCCGCTGTCCGACTCTGCACTGCAAAGCCTTGAACAACAGAGCTGCTGAATATCATTACCATCACCAAAATGTCATATTAATTAGCAGATTTTGAAGCAGTATTTGAGAGAATTGGCACCATCAAAAAACTCAAAACAATTTATATAGCGCCACGTGTCATGAGCTAATCAGACCGACAATCAAACAGTCCGACTTGAATTAAGATCAGTACACAGCTGTTAGAGACAGTTCACCTAGTTTCCGTGCAATATCTGCCCACAGACGGTTCAAGCTCTGAAGTTTCTCCTCGAGTTCTTTCGGCGACTCGAGTCCCAAGATTTCCTCACTTGCATCGGCGCCGACCTGCTGGACTCGGCCCTCATATGACGTCAGACCATTCAGTCTCATCTGTAACATAACGGCACACACCGACGGTAACGGGACGCTATTCCGATGGACGCTATTCCGACAAATAAGGCTCAGAAAGGGTTAGGGTTTAGGGTTAGGGTTAGGGTTAGGGTTAAAAGCAACTATCAAATAGCATCCATCAGAACAGCGTCCATCGGAATAGTGATCCGGAACTCACACCAACACATACACTGCTACTATCATCTACCTGGCCATTCACCTTCTCACACAGTCCATTTTTGTTTAACCGGCCCAGCTTAGGTTAGGCCGGTCACCAAAAGTAAACTCTTGGAAATTGTTATGGCAGAACTTTTACACGCAGAATGCCCTTCCTGTCAGCTAACCAACAGCATCCAAAAGGCCGATTCCAGACAAACCCCAACTCTAATCCTAACCCTAACCCTAAATCTTATTACTCACGTAAGCTGTCGGCCTTCGTGTTTTATGGGGAGCTAAAAAGTTTTAATTACGTCCAATTCACGACACACAGCATGATCAGCACTTTCAATGTCAATTAAAACTTTTCAGCTCCCCACAATACATACGACTGCAGCTGCTCACACAGAAGGAACCCTCTACAAATATATAACTGACTGTGAGAAAGATGAGTGGCAATGCATACCACACACAGCTCGAGCTGTCTGTTGATTTCTGCGACGTCACCATCATCTGGCATTGCTTCTACTACATCGAATGCTGCCAGAGCATTGGACAGCGACTCCAGCTCATTCATAAGTTCCAGCTCCCCTGCAAACAGTTAACAACAGCTATGGTGGTCTGTGAAGATCGTCCAGCACGGCAATGGACAAATATCAGGCAGAAATTGCCAGAGAACTAGATGCGTGGCAATGCCCAGCCTGATGGTCGTCCGTCCGGTGGGTCAGAACTCCGGTCCTATTTTGCGCTGTTTCTGGACCAAAGTATACCGAATTAAATTTGCCTGTGAGGGAATGTCCGTAGTTTGCAATGCCGTTTTCCAATTGATGATGTCTTGTTCCGTTCCAGAGACATTTGTGATCAAGTCGTGAAGTTGTCCAAAATCGCGCCAAAATTTCGATATGTTTCTGGGCTGCCAAATTTCTGACTGAATTTTTACCCCACCCCCGGTAGGGGGACGGAGTATTGTTTTCACTCGATTTCTTTGTTTCTTTCTTTGTTTGTTTCTTTGTCAGCAAGATTACGAGAAAACGGCTGGACCGATTTGCATGAAATTTTCAGGGAAGGTGTGGAGTGACCATGGGACGACCTGATTACATTTTGGGTCAATTCGGGTAAACCGCGCGATGCCGCGATGCTATCACCGGCCATAGCTCAGAGGACTGGCGTTAACAAGTTAGTTCCACTCGCTAGGTGGCAGCAGGGGGCGGGGTTTGTTGTGCCGCGCACCACAGCTTGTTCATAAATTAATTCATATAAATCCATAAAATAATTATACCTGCGAGCAGAGCAGCGACTATGTTCGTCGTTTTGACGCCACTTACTGCAGCGGTAATCATCGTATTCAAAGTTAGAAGCTTTACACTTGCATTCCCACTAATACCAGAGAGCTTGTGTGACGACGCGCGGTTGATGACTGCTTGGTAAAGGCGTTGAGAATATTGTTGTTCTGTAGACGCTTTACGCAAATAGGTCGATATTAGGGCTGCCGCGAGTACTCGTGCCCAAAAATTACTCGAGTATTTTTTACTACTCGAATGCTCGACGATTTCTACTTCCGAATAATAAACCTCTGTGTTTTACCGCTCATGCTGTCCGTTATTAATTTATTCTTCATCTGAAATAGACCGATAAAATTTCTTTTGTTAACGACTTGTTGACTGTCAAAATTTGCTACTTACTGTACTGAAACAGTGACGTCAGTCGGTGATGCAACAAAAGTAACAAGTTGCATTAAAAGAACTTTCAACTGTATTTATTATGTAGCCAATTTATTGCATTTGGGGCCCTTGGGTGGTCTCATAATGGCACTAACGGACAAATTCACTGTAGTGCGCTGCACTAATCAACTTCCGGAATTGTCAAGTACTCGAGTACTAAATAAGTTACTCGAACGAATAACCGACTCCAAAATTACTCGAGAACGGCAGCCCTAGTCGATACACGCATGCAGCGCGAAACAAAAGACGCAGAGTATACAATTATGTTGTGCCATATGCGTTATTGCCATCAGATCTTGACAAATGGATGTCGAGACTAGACGACGATTGGTGATAATTGCATGACGTACCGTACGCCGAAATGAGTGTCCTCTCCGTCTCGCTTCTGCTCTCTACCCTGCAAACAAAGATGTCCGCCCGACAGCGGTCCGCCGTCGGCAACGTCAGCGGTTTTTTTGTCGATCTGCTGTTGGACCGACGTTTGTCCGTAATTCTCCTAGTATTTAGTTCGCGCTAGTCTATATCTACTACAGTCTTAGCAACAAATGAGTTCTGCCGTTGTCACGCTTATAACAATACTAATAATAATAGCAGTTCTGCCCTGCACCAAGGAATGACAACGACTACGACCAGCGCTGGATAGTCACCTACTGTTAGGAACACGTCAGCAGCTATCTACTGTAAGTTTTTCATACCAGAGAGATCTCCAACTCCCGGGCGACTTACTACAGTCAACATCGTCTGGCAAGAATCTCGGTGTTTACCATTGTTCGAGAATACGTTTTTTACGTTTTATCAAAATCCAAAAAACGTGACTTTTTACGTTTTTTGAACGTGTCATGTCAAAAAACGTAAAAAAACGTAGAAAGCCTTATCCAAGTTTCATATACACAAATCGGATTACCGGTATCAGACGACTACAAAATTGAGTACTTTCCGAAATGTAGGCTTTTAGGCGCACTACAATATACGCTTACTTACTTACTTACTTACTTACTTTGAAATAGCTACCTGACATGATACACGCAACATTAGGCCTATGTTAAAATTGTTCATTGTTGATTAAAATAGGCCCCACATTATGACCTTGGTAATTGCGTGAAGGACAACAAAACTGATTGAGGGTG
>Ga0209679_1001310_pt1 | contig 10497 bp, 9 predicted proteins | sample WorMetHEROISLAND_4_FD_187408 | JGI IMG/M metagenome (GOLD analysis project Ga0209679, IMG submission 187408) | Marine gutless worms symbiont microbial communities from Max Planck institute for Marine Microbiology, Germany - Olavius sp. 2 HERON... ...
GTAGTTTTAAAAGGCGAATATCTCCAAAGCGACGCATTTTACAGACACAGTTACTATATAGGACGCTAATAGGAAACCAAAGGCAAGCTACCGATAGGCAAGCTAGCTCTACAGCTTACAACTCCACTGCTCTTACGTAAACCGTGCAAACTTTTCGCAAGCGTCGCACGGATTTGTCAGCGACAGCTGGCCTTTCTTGTTTTGATCAGTCACTTCCACTCTCACCTCACAAAACCTACCATATATACTCGCGTATAAGTTGCTCTCGCGTATAAGTCGCCCCCTGGAAAACTGCGTATAAGTCGTAGGTAGTTTTTGAGGACTTGTACTGCTGCATAATTGTTCGAATTTTCGGCATATTCTATGATGCGCAGCTTGAATTCAGCATCGTATGACAATCGTTTTCTCTTGTTACAAGCAGTAGCCATTTCAGAGAGATCTGACCAACTGACTGTACGGACGTTTCTAGAGCATTTCTGAGCTGACACGTTATATACAAGTACCGAGCAGAGCACGTTGCAGCACAAAGTCCACTGATTAATGACAACCAGTCGCGTTCTATCGTCCGTCTCTCCCTGCCTTTCTATATATAATCTCTTTGGTCTCTCCCTCATGCAATGAAGACTCGTCGACTTTATGAGTCATCGGATGCGGCAGTTGCGTCCAAAGCTGGCTGGACCGAGCAGTGGAAGGAGGACAATTAGCAACGAAGAAGCTGGTGCACAGTGTAGCTCAGTGTCAGTGTCATGTGTCAGTTTTCACGCTGTGATAACAGTGCGGAGATACTGGCAACTGCAAGTGTACTCACAGCTAATCTGCAGCATCTGATCTGACGAGTACAATTGTTTGTTATGCTGGAAAGTGCACATTTCGGCAGGGGAAAAAATTTCTTTTTATATGACCCCGGTATAAGTCGTCCCCCAACTTTTCGGGCAAGATTTTGTCATAAATTTTGCGACTTATACACAAGTATATACGGTATCTCATTATCCACAACTCTTTCAATCTTTCATTCAAGGCTCAAAACTTACTTACTTGTTCCACAGATTAACACCATAGACATATCTGGTACGTGGATAAAGTTTTTAAGGTATTAGTATGGAATATTGCCAAAAAATAACTGAGAAAATATTGTCGATACCCATTTTGATACTGTGGACGAAAAGTATCGCCGATACTTGTGCCAGGTGCCAGTACTCCAAAGTATTGTGATAGTATTGGTGGCGATAGCAATACTGCAATATTAACAACCCTGACAATGATTTATTGATTTTCAACAGCACCAGACCTTTAAAGAGTTCTTCAGTCATACAAGTTGCCTGCTCAGTTGCTCGGCTAGCAATGAAATCTGCAGCTGTGCGTGCAACTCTGTGGAACAGTCAGTGAACTGTAGCTGGTGTCATTAGTCAACCGATCTAATTGCTTGCTTAGTTTGCAGCAGCTGCAGCGGTGATGATGCAGTGTGAATCTGAATCCGTCTGGATTGTTGGCATAACTAACTGGCATGGTCATGGTCCCGGTCATAAAACTATTCTGTCCTGCCTTACATTTATGGTTGTCACTTACTTGTAATGCCGTTGCCTCATGGCGTGGTGTAGTGGTTAACATGTCAGTCTCAGTCAATGAAAGTAACTCTATGCCAGGCCCCCGTTACTAGTTAGATGGGTGACTGTCTGCGGGCAGATAAACCATCTTGGTATGTAACAACCACCTAGGTCAACTCAGCCTTCTACCCTCCAGGGTAGGTAAATTGAGTACCATCCTGTCTGGCTGCGGTTAAGGCTGGGTGCATTCAGTTGTGTTGGGTAGCAGGTAGCACTGTGTGATCCAATATGGCACATGATGCCCCATAGGTCTGAGGTTGTTAAGAGCGATATGCACCTTTTTTAACCTTATACTACAAATTAAGGAAAACTTTACCTCATTACAAGTAAAAGTACGTATAGCTTTTTGTACTTCTTTACAAGTGAAAGTATCACAGAAACTACTTAAGTAGTATAACACGTTACTTTTGCTTTGTTACTGAAGAGCACTGCCCGTGAGGATGCTGTGGTCAGTGGAGTGAGACTCATGGGGAACTGGCTAGCCCGCATTTACCTGGAAAGTGGCCATTAAAATGATGTGTGTGTACGTGTGTGTGTGTTCATTGGTTGCTGGTAGGTGGATAAAGTTTGAGGAAGATGTGGAAGAGGGAGGTGAACGCTGGTCAAAGCCACGTGTTGCTACTCTGTCTCTGCACTCACTGTTTGAACTGCGTAAAGGCATTTTGACTGGAACAGTTCTGCTTGACATGACTGCTGTCACCATCTCTCAAGTATTTGGTGTGTATTGCTTAACTGCTGCATAAGCTTGAGTTCACTGTGCATTGACACTGTTGGTTTGATGTCAGGAAGGATGTTTGGCCTGTAAAAATTGTCTTCATAACCCTTTAATGGGCATATGGTTAACCCAGATAAACCTAGAAAATAAAGATGAGGAATATGTGGGACAACACAGTGAAAGAGTTAGAAAGTTAGTGGAGTTCCGCAAGAGAAGATAAGTGTAGGTAACTATCACATGGTTTACTCAGGATACAAGAAGAAGGTATAACTGGAAGCAGCTTGGAGATATAGGAAGATATCAAATTGACTACATCGTGACTAAGATTAGGTTCTGGAAGAGTGTTAGAAATGCTATCCATGTGCAGATGTTGGTTCTGACCACAACCCGCTCGTAGCTGAAATTTGTATTACGTTAAAGAAAGTCCAGAAGGCTAAAGCCAGGAAGCGTTGGGACATGGAGAAACTTACAAATGCTACTTTAGCAATGGAATATAGGTGTGAAGTAGATAAACCAGCGAAGGCAGGAGGTCAAGATTGTAAAGACATAAACAACGGATGGGAAACATTGAAAAATAACATACTTACAGCTGCATCTAAAACAACAGGTTGTGATAAGAGGAAGGAAAATGGAAGCCTTGAGGTGACAGAGAAGATGGAAGGAAGAAGGAAATGGAAATCAGTTAACACTACAGCTGTACCAAAATTCGATTTGTATTCGTATTCGGCTGAATAGTGGCTCTAGTTCGAATATTCGTATTCGTAAAAAAATTCGAATAGTTTGAATACAAATATTGTGCGATTGCACATCTCTAGTATTTACAAAGTCACACGGGTTTTCCTTGGTGCTCCACCAACGAGCGTTGCTAGTGAGAGACATTGCCAACATTGTCTATAGTGTCGGATGCAACAGTCTACTGCCTAGCCATGCTGAACAGTTGGTGTTCCTTAAATGGAACAAGCACCTGTAACAGTTGTGACATAGATACGACTTATGCAGCAGTGACGTCATGACATGACATTAACTGAACATTAATATGGAACTTGACTCGAGTGTTTGACTATTTTATTTTTTTTATTTCTGAATATTGAATATGTTTTTTTTGTAAGTTTTATAGTTGATGACGTTCGGTATTGTGAGTGTGACTGTTATGATTAAAAATATCGTCATTACATTTCTTTCTAATAGCAGCAGATTTTCAGTTGTTCATTCAGTATTCATATTCGTATTCGGCCACTGGATAAAGCCTAATATTCGTATTTGGCCTAATGGTAACAATCACTATTTGGTACAGCTTTAGTTAACACAGAAGAAGGAGAGAAGAAATACAGATCATTAAATAACCAGTTACGAAGAGAAACAGACAGTGCAAGGGAGAAGTGGGGGACAGATCAGTGTGTTGCACTGGAAGAGCTTGAAAGATAAGAGATCAGATATTTTGTATAGAAAAGTATCACAAATAACCAAAGGCAGAAGAAAGAAGCGAAGCATATGGATAAAGGATAACAAGGTAATGTTCTGACGGAGCAGTCAAGTTCAAGAACGTTGGAAGGAATATATTGAAGAATTAAATGACAAAAATGGCAAACCAACTGATGAGGACATACTGCTAGAAGAGGTAGATCACGATGGGAAGGGACCAGACATACTCTATAGTGAATTCATAAAGCATTACAAGAGTTAAAAAACGGGAAGGCAGACAGAACTGATGGCATACCAGCAGAGTTGCTGAAGGCTCTAGGTTCAAGTGGAAAAGAAGAATTATTCAATATATGCAAGGAAATATATACAAGTGGAGAGTGGCTTCTGAATTTTTTAGATTCCATAATAATTCCAATACAAAAGAAACAAGCTGCCCAAGAATGGGTACAGTTTAGAGCCAAAGATAGTACTGAAGATTTTAGCATTTAGACTTATAAATAAGGCAGAGGAATTATCTTGGCAAAGATCAGTTTGGCTTTAGAAAGGAACATTGCACAAGAGATGCTATTGCAGCAATGCGGGTGTTATATGAAATAAGTCTGGAGCATAATAATAAAGTGTATGTATGCTTTGTCGATTATGAATTAGCATTTGACAGAGTTGATTGGAGAAAGCTGACGTCAGTACTCCTAAACATTGGAGTAAACTGGCGAGATAGGAGAGTGATTTGGAATCTTTACAAGCGCCAGATTAGGGAAGGCCTGTCTAGCACTTGTTTAATAGGCAGAGGTGTGAGACAGGGTCGTTCATTATCTCCTTATGTGATGAAGCAGTGATAAAAGAGGCTACTTATAATGCACAGCTTGGAGTATTAGCAGAAAGTCAAGTGTGTAATATGATTAGATTTGCTGATGACAAAGCAATAAAGTGTCAAGTACTCAGAAAGGCCTACAACAGCTCATGAATGATCTAAAAAGTTCATGTGCATAAGCCATAAGAGAAACTGTAGAATGAAGATTCTAATTGATGGACAGTTAGTTGAACAAGTGAGTGAGTTCAGATAGCTGGGGAATCTGATATCAGACGACGGATATTGTGAAAAGGAAATTCCTTACAGAATAGCAATGAGAAAGAAGATATTCATGGACAAGAAGAGACTATTCACAGGCAAATTAAACTTGGAACTGAAGAAACGAATTATGAAGCATCTAGTTTGGAGCGTAGCACTGTATGCTGCAGAGACGTGGACGTTGACGCAGGCAGATAGAAGTAGACTGGAAGACTTTGAAATGTGGATCTGGAGAAGGATGGAGAAAATCAGTTGGAAGGATAAGAACACAAATGAGGAAATTTTACACACGGTCCAAGACAGAAGATAGAAAGATTTTAAACACAATATGGTATCTAAGGCACAAGTGGATTGGGTCATGTGTTATGGCATGATGGAATGCTGCAGTACATTACGAGGAAGGATGCTAAGCAAAAGTACAGGAGGAAGAAGACAGATTCAGCTGGTAGACAGCTTATTAGAACCAAGTATTTATGCAGTTCTGAAGAAAGCAGCTAAAGATAGGAGCGTCTGTAGAACAATAAAAGAGTCTGTCACTAATGAATGGCTGAGTTTATGTTTCGATTAGAAAAAAAGATTAACACTTTCAGTCTGTATTTCTTAATCTGAAAGTCACTAAGAACTGAGTTGGATTAACTTCGGCAATTAGAAAACTACGTGTCTGAAATAACTATTTGTTGTGTTTTTATTTTGTTTGGTGGCTGTTCTGTTTTCAGAGGTTTTTTTTAGTAATATATGATTTGATACACCGTATGCCATATTGCATGGCCAGATGAATCTGCGTCGTTGTTAGTCGCACTGATGTAAAGTCATTTCCGTCGCTAATACAACCTTCTCTATGTTATTTCGCATTGCTGTGTTAGCAAAACTACCGGAACGGCTGCAATGTTGTTTGTTTACGGTGTTAATCAAAAAAATGAACTGAAAACTGATTAGAAAACTCTTCGTCCTTAGAGATTAAATAGAAACATGTATTCATTTGCATGGAAGATGGTTGGTGTTAATTGGAAATATCCAGATTAACTTTGGTGTTAGCCGGCACTTCGTGTTAACTTTTTCTTATCTAGTAGATGATCGGAAGTGCTGTAACTTAAGACTAAAGTTAACACCGTTTATGTCGTCAGTTCATGTTGACGATTGACTCAGTATTTATTCCAAGAAAAAGTGTTAACTATAGTGTTAATCTCTTTTCTGATCGAAACATGAACTCAACTAATGAGTGAATAACCATTCACTCATTGTATTTGAATTCTATGAAAGCAAGTAGAATAATTCTAATTCTCTTGTTTACATTTGCATTTGCTCATAGATCAAAAGTAACCAGTTGTTGGAAGTCAGACGAAACTTTTAAAACGGTATTTTGAAGTTAAATTTTGAGGATCAGTTGCATAGTCGTGTACCAAGAACATCCAGTTTTTCACACAAGCATATTTAACTTTGACAAGAAATGTTTTAGATTGTGACCAATCTAATTACTCCTCGCACATTACTTTCTCCTGTACTTTTACCCTACAACCAAATACAAATTGGATCAGATGAACCGTTTCAGAGATATGGCCATTCAAAATTATTAGAGCTGTCGAACGATTAATTTTTTTAATCGCGTTAATCGCGCCCGCGTTAATTAACGCATCAATTCGACAGGTCTAGTTTATGTTGTAGGTTGCCGTCAGCGAATGACAGCACGTCTTGCTGTTCATGACTCATCTACAAGATGCGACCACTGTCGAACTTGCCATCAAACAATGATGCACAACTGACAAATTAACCGACATCTGTTGTTAATAATTAATGGAATACTATTCGATCGTCAGATAACTGCAGTTCAATTGCATGTTGGAACTTCTGCTGTATAGAATTTACATATGTGCGTTAATTTTTTTAATGGCGTTAATTTTTTTAATCGCGATTAATTCTTTAACGCGTTAATTAGCGCGTTAATTCGACAGCTCTGATGGCCACGATCTTGGATTTGATCCAATCGCATGTACGGCCATTCCATCCAGGACCCCGAAAACCCTACCCTAGAAGCAAACATGAAGTGGATCAGATGACCCATTGCAGAGATATGGCCATTTAAATTTTCCAAGATGGCAGCCGGTCGCCATCATGGATTTGGTCCAACCGAAAGTAGCGCTATTTGATGCGCCCACCCCAGAAACCCTATCCTAGAACCAAACATGAAGTGGATAGGATGACCAGTTGCAGAGATATGGCCATTTGAAATTTTCCAAGATGCGAGATCGGTCGTTGGTTGTCAATATATGCATTGATGTCATGTACTCCTCTTCGCTACGTCAGGAACGTAGTGCGCAAGGAGTAAAAAGTAGTCATTTTTTTCGAAATTGCTGAATATTGAGGTTCAGAAGTGAAGTGTTAATGGTGTGAGTGTAGAGTTGATGCTGGATCAGATGGTCGTCAGTGGTCAGCTGAATGCAGAGCACCGTGACACAGTCTGTGATGTGTTGCTCACACGTCATCGTCATCAGCATCAGCGCAAGGAAGGTGCAAAGGGACTCCCTTACATACGATCGCTCGCTGAAATAGGTCATCGCAATTCTGAGAAGAAATTGGAAAGCAAAGGTATTGTGTGTGTAGATAACTAGTGTTCAGTATTTACTGTTCTCTGAAAGTTTACAAGAACAGTAAGAGTGAAGTTGCCGTAACAACAGCAGCAACAGCATGGCAAACCAGGACAGATACCTTAACAGTTCATGCAGTAGGCATTTGGCAACTTATACATTGTTGCTGCTTTTGTGCTCGAGTCATTGTTACCTTCTCTGCTGCTTAGTGAGTGGAGAAGGTATTGTGTCACTCAGCATCCGTCACGTTGTCACTGTGTGTGTGTGTCTTAAGTAAGTAAGTAAGTAAGTAATATTATTTATGAAGCACCATAATTCAAGTGAAATCATCATAATCTGAGACGCTGAGTGACACTGGCTAGCTATAATCCCAGCGGAATAATAGTCCCGGCGGAATAAGTATGTCTTTAAACCGGTTTTAAAGCTGCGTAATGAATGTTCGCTGCATTATTCTCGGCGGTGAACGTACTGCACTGTATCCAGTGCTCTCTAGTTGTGATTTAATTGCTGAGCCACACACTGACTGTAAGACGTCAAGCCAGGCAATGGAAGCTTATTGTTTTTTACGAGTGATGAGGATAATTAGGTGGCTTGTGTGATATTAATATGCTGTTCTTATTGCCAAGTTTTCATTGTCGCCAATACTGCATTTTTTGTGTATATTTCTTTGGAAGCTGAATGCATTTACACAAAACTTGGCAGAGAGACTGGGTGGGGAAACAGCGACCTTATAAAATATTCAGCACGATGCTCCGGAGGTCTCAGAAAGGGGCCAAAAAACTTAACCTTTATGTCAACAAGAAGCCTACAGGATTTTGTAATTAATTTGGAAGACATTTTTATGTATATCTCCTTGGAAACGACAGATTTTGACGAAACTTGGCAGAGGGATTGGGGATGGGGACAGAGTGACCCTGTAAAGTTTTTGGCAAGATCGCTGTAGGGCCCTGGAGAAAGGGGCCATACACTAACCTTTTTGTGTAGAATATCATGCACCAGTTTGGTCACTTCCACTTTATCGATCTCCATGAAACTTGGCATGAATACGTGAATCATTGTCCATGTGAATCATTGCATAGCAAAATTTTGAAATTTTTCTGTTAATGCCATGATTACAATTGCAATTCGACTGTGATCCAACTATGATCTGACAACGACGTATCATGCATGGCATTGCATGCCTCTTCCAATTCGATGCAAGCAAAAAATGAACATTTCAATTTTTCGCCATAGTCATATCATAGTCGTATTGCAGTCGAATCGAACGCATATCGTAATTTCGATCACTTCCATCGTAGTCAAATGTGTCGTGGTATCGTCGTATCGTAGTCGTATTGTAGTCGAATTGCAATTGTGATATTGGCTTAAGAGGTAACTTTTTGAAAAAAACATTGGGACTCTGTTTCAAAAGTTTCAGTGAATTTCTGGGGTCAGTAACTCAAAAAAGGTACAACACTAAAGAAGTTCAAGAGAAGACACATTTGGCATGTCTTCCATCAGATAGCATCAGTCTGTCATCCAAAAATGTATCTACTGCCCAGCAGCCTCTGGAAACTGAGGGCACCCCCTTTCTACAAATGTCACGTCAAATATGATCAAACGTGCTCATAGGGAAAGTGGACTTTGAAATGAAATTGTAAATTGAAAATAAGTAAGACATGGACAGATGGGTTGGGTTTTAGACCAGGCCTGTTGTAGCTGTTCAGGGAGTAGACTTTCTGGCTCACTCCAATGCATCCTGGGAGTCTTCCAGGGTGAGTCTGTTTAAGATTCAAGGGGTGATAGGGTGGATGAAGAACTTTGCTGCATCCTGGATGGGTGGCAGTTTGAGGAATCAGATTAATTTTAGAGGCATTGCATCATGGGATGTTTCAGCTATCTTATAGAGGCGAGCCAGATGGCTGGATGAGCCAGTTATGACTTGCAACAAAGGTTGTTGCAGGACTGCCAGTTTGGATGACGTTTCTTGGAATTATGGGAATTGATGTTCCGCAAAGTATGAGTGATGGCAGATGCGTAGTTTTGCCTGCATTGCTAGGGGCAAAAATGGGATATTTTAGTGATTTTTGATTTACGATGTCTTACAGTGTTTTATTTAATATTTGCTAATTCACTTTATAGGAATTAGGAACCATATTTATTTAGGTAACTTTTCATCATAAGACATTGCCAGAAATGATTATAGCTTATGAGTTACCAGAACTGTCTTTCAGGGTACAGTCAAGTATGTTCAAAATGAAATTCTTATTTATGAGATTCTAAGTCATCAAAAGTATTTGTCATAATTATATTAAACTGTTAGTTTGCATGTTTTTTTTGTGAATTTTGATGATTTAGATCGATTTTGGATATTTGTTGAAAGTTTTGACATCGTTTACGTCAGATTGTTGATGCTTACATAGATTGAAATATAAATATGTTTTTTGGATGAGAAACAAGTCAGGAAGTTAGGATATGTTTTGGGCACAGGCAAATAGCATTAAGATCGCTGCCTTATGTCATATTATTATTGCAGTATGGCACATTAAACTACTGCGCTTCTCGCCGACAATTGCCGTGGGTTTTGGGGGTTCTACTGCAGTTTCTAGTTGACTGCTGTAACAGAGTGTAGAACAGCCTAAGACTGTGGTGATTTTGAACTGGCTTAGGGGTTTTAAGATGAGATCATCATGAATAAACCGGCAGATATTGCAGTTTAGACATGATTTGATCGATGTAAGTCTGTGTAATAAATGCTTTACAGAGAGTTCTGAAAGTTCTTGTAATTGATTTTGTAATGAAATACTTTCAGTTTTGTTGAGAAATTGACACGTGTACGTTGGTTAATGTATGTGGTGTGACAAACAGCTCTTTGTTACGCTCACTTTGCTCGAGTATGTACGTGTGTGTGTGTGTAATTTTGGTTGATTTTTCTTATGTGTGTTGATAGACACATTTGCTCGAGGTGCACATCAGAGTACTGGTTTTCTCCAGTCTGTTGGTAGTAAGTCTGTCCTGTCCAAAGACGTGCACGGTAGTATGCCAAGAAACACGAGTTGCAGTGACGTGACAGAAGGTGCACGTAAGGTGTGTGTTTTGTGTTGTCTTCCAGCAAATGTCTTACAT
>Ga0209679_1001311_pt1 | contig 10497 bp, 6 predicted proteins | sample WorMetHEROISLAND_4_FD_187408 | JGI IMG/M metagenome (GOLD analysis project Ga0209679, IMG submission 187408) | Marine gutless worms symbiont microbial communities from Max Planck institute for Marine Microbiology, Germany - Olavius sp. 2 HERON... ...
TTTCGACTGACACAAAAAGTGTAAAAATCGATCAAGAAATAACCGAGTTATAGTCGAAAATAAAGTGGCACGTTTTTTATGGACCACGGTGTATAATGCCTGCATGACTCAACAGACTGAAGATGTCCAAATGAACACTGCAGTGCAGGTCATTCAGTCTTCACTTCTGCTGAATCGCCACTCACCCATTATAAATGCCAAATCACATAACAGTGTCCAAGGATCGGAAGCAGCTTGGAAAAATGGTAAGTCTTCAATGGCTGTCAAAATGTCTTGACGTTGCATACCAAATCATGAAGGGGACAGGAACAGAGTTCCAGACCACCAGACCAGGTATTGAGAAGGAACAATGGCTGAATGTGGTAAGTCTGATATTGATATCATTTATGACGACAGTTTCATTATTAATGGCCTAACGTAAGGTGTTTTCGTGTTACAGGTTACAATAAATTCCTTATAATTTGAAGTGTTGTCAGTTAATACAACAACGTTGACTGGCTGCGGAATGTAGCAGTTAATATTGCCGTGCGGAATTTCAAAGGCTGCGCCGTGGAATTTCATTATTAATGGCCTAACGTAAGGCGTTTTCGTGTTACAGGTTATAATAAATTCCTTATAATTTGAAGTGTTGTCAGTTAATGCTGTGTGGAATTTCAAAAGTTGCGCCGCGGAATTTGGCAAAATTTGCCACGGATAAATGGGGGCCCGATGATGCCGACTGGCTGAATGTAGACGCTGATGACTTGTGACTTTTTGTTTCAGTGTGCCATGTACAAGTACACTGTGACTTTTTGTTTCAGTGTGCCATGTACAAGTACACTTACTTGCTTACTTACTTGCTTTTTGATGACTGACAACATCGGAGCCCAGTGTGTAGCAGCTTACGAGGCACCACGGAGCCACGTGATGCAAGCAGTCGTACAGAGTCATGCCCAACTTACATATAAATGTAGACAAAGGATACAAGATCATCAGCAGCTGACAGGCGTGCTCGTAGTTCTGAGTGAGTAGACAGAGGGCGACAGTTGAGACAGGATTGTGACACCAAGACTTGTACAGAGAACAGAACAGATCACAACTCGCCTACAAGATGCACACCAGTGCTCGGTAATTAAATTAAGTAATTAAGTAATTAAATCGGATTGCCAATCAATCAGAAAAACTGCCAATTCCAATTCTAATTAATTAGCATAAGGCTGGAACTAATTCTAATAATTAATTGGCAAATTTACTAATTCTAATCGTGACTGTAATTGGCTTGGTGAATTAGCTGGCTGCCCACTGCATCCTGCATCATCCTGCCAGTTAAGTGCTTGCTAGCTTGCTTACTTAACTCTCTTTGGCTGAATTTATGTGAATACTGCTATATTGTTTTGCAGACTGACTTTGAGACCCTGCTAATTCTACTTCTAATTAATTAGTTCACTTTCTTGCTAATTCGAATTAATTAGCTTTTTCCTAAGGCTAATTCAGCTGGGTTTTTAAAATTAGTGGCAATTTGGCACATAACCTTGAAAATTTATGAGCTAAATTGAAATTATGTGCCCAACTTCATGATATGTTACTATATGTATAATGCATAATCATTACATATTGTTGCGTAGGTTGATGTGCCAAATTTGAAAAGTATGCTCAAAATGCACATTTGGCAAAGGACAGCTTAAACGCTGGTTGTAAACCACAAATTTATCAAAATCTATCATAATTTGGCTACGTTTTGGACAAAGAAAAATTGGGGTGTTCATATTTTTATATTTTAATTTATTCATTCGTTTTCAATACAGCAGTCATTTGGTGACACATACGTACAACGTAAATTTGGCAACTGAATCATACTACCTCGGTGTTGAGCTCCTTCAGCTGAGTCCGGAGTTCGAAGAGCTCCGAGGAAGTCAGCAGAATCGTGCTCAGAGTCTGTATCATGTGTGACGCAAACATGACGTCATTCTCGGCTATTAATATTTCAGAACAGCAACTGTAGACGTCTTCGGCGTTCAGTAACAGACAAAGCTGCCTGCAGACAACGATGCAACGGATCAGACAGATGACAGCGAAACAGGAAATTGAGTTTGTGTGCATGTGCCAGGGATGTGCATGAGCCCTTTTTAGTCGAGACTGAGGCGAGATGGAGACCTTGAAGCCCGAGACCGAGGCCGAGAATGAGGCGCTGACAATTCAAGCCGAGGCAAGACCGAGACCAAGGCCTTCAGAGTGCCAGACCGAGATGAGGCCGAGGCGTACTAACTCTGAGGCAAGACCGAGCCGAGGCACTACTGCACCTCGAGACTGAGGCATCAAGAACGAGGCTATATCCCTGGCATGTACAACTGCAGGCATGGCAATGGAGGCACGTGACCCCTGAAAAAGGCAATGTCGAAAAATGATGAAGTAACTACAGTGATGGGAAAATAAACAGACTTTGCCCCACGAAACTTTTCTGTCGGTAGCCACCAAAATCTAATCATTTAGTCCTTGGGCAACCTCACCCCTCCGAAAAATGTCACCAAAATCTGTTCAGAACTTTTTGACGAATCTAGCAGACAAACAAATCTAGACAAACAGACAAGACAGACAGACAGACAGACAGACCCGAAAACATTACCTCCTTCTTTGGTGCAGGTAACGACTCTCCCTTCTCTTTAGTAACAGTAGTAATGGTGGTGGTGCACTAGTTAGTAGTAGTAGTAGTAGTAGTAGTAGTAGTAGTAGCAGTAGCAGTAGCAGTAGCAGTAGCAGTAGCAGTAGCAGCAGTAGCAGTAGCAGTAGTATAGTGTCTGTTCCTCGTGTTCGCACTACCTTTGCATCCCGTGGTTTTAGTGTTGCAGCCCCCGCAGTCTGGAACTCACTCCCATCTGGCATTCGCGACTCCTTCCCCGTCGCCTTCTTAAAACTCACTGCTTCCAGCAGGCCTTCGGCTCCCCCTAGCGGCTCACCCAAGTGCCTCAAATCTGGCCATTGGCTGACATTGCGCACTCTAAATATTCATTTACTTACTTACTTAATGCAAGCATTAGCAGCAGCAGCATCAGCAGCAGTGGAAGTACATATGTATACCATTTACTTAGTGCCAGAATTATTCCGTGACTGAATAAAATTAACGAAACTGTTCACCATGCTCACCTAATGATGACAGATCCCCGGTCGTCGAGCAGTTGTCTGTCGGTACTAAACAGCTTCATCAGGCTGATTATAAAGTGGGTGAAGTAAGAGTTGAGGCGGCCACGAGTCGAGTTGCTCAGCCGCTGCTGCACGTCGGCCGACAGTCGCAACGTTTCGTCGATCTTCCGTGACAACGGGAACTTGTGTGCCACGCGACTTGACGAGATTTCTGCAAGGACTTCGAGGTCGACCAGTACCACCTGCAGATGGTGAATACTGTGACTGCTTAGTGGCGTAACGGTTACGGCGTCGGACTTACGATCAAGCAGTCGTGGGTTCAATTCCCGGTCTGACCGCTATCAAGCTACCTAGGTCAACTCAGCCTTCCACCCCTCTGGCGTAGGTAAATCAAGTATCGCCCTGGCTGGCTGGGGTTAAGGTGGGATGCATTCACTTGTGTCGGGTGGCACGTAACACTGTTGTGATCCCATATGGCAAGTGACGCCCCGTAGCTCTGAGATAGGTTACCATAAAGAGCTATATGCACCTTTAAACTGTACGCTGACAAAGCTATGATGCATAGCTGCAGAAATGCCCACTTGTGAAAAATTTCTTGTACGCTATGCCAGAAAATGCAACATCTAAACAGGGGTCACAAAATCACTTGGACATGTGGGCCTAATGGAAAAAAATATGCGAGTTGGTACTTGGTAGGCCACAATCGTTTTATAAATAACAAAATGCATAAATCTTTTACATGCAAACAACAAATTAAACGACAATTGCTACTTCAAATAACACTGCAGTATATCATCTTTTCACAGCAGCTATGTATATATTGGTAAATTTCTGCTATTTCAGGTTAGTCGTTGCAGCAACTGTGTTTAAGCCTTTTGATACAAATATAAAAGTTAGTGAACTTACATGGTGGTTGTATAATTAACGAGACTGAAACAAGAAATTACGTCGCCAACGAGTGCCGACATGACACGCGGCAATCTGCCAATGCTGAGCATCTCCTGTTCAGGTGACGACAGTAAATTAGGCCTAACAATGGCGTAGGCCTAGTTTGCAGTCGGCGCCGGATCTGCCTGCACTTGAATGGTCGCCTGTAAGTAAACATGATGCCAGTTTTGTGTGGTTTTTTACATCCCGTGACCTTGACCTCTGACTTTCTCGAATGAAAACTGGCAATCCACTTACTTGTACCCTGGGGAACGTTTACGCCAATTTCGATTTTTCTACGTTTTTTTTTGTTTTAGAGTTCTGAGCACATACGGGACATATGTTGGACAGATCGCCAGATGGACAGGCAAATGCGTAATGTGGCCTATGGGATGGCCACATAATGAATGTTACCTCATCTGAAGGGTCGGAAAGTGTTTTCAGTAGCAGCGGAAACAATTCTTCCACATGACAGAACATCTGCGCAACATAACAATTATCAAACTCACATCAGATAATAAATCATTCCATCAACACACCACTAATATTTCAATATATACTAAAGTGTCGTAGTTTTTATGTGTATTATATGTGAATGCCCTTGCCACATGTCGTCAGCCAGCTGAAAGCATCTTCATCAGCAGAATGTTGTTACAGTAGAGGTCCACAAAGTCTGGTCCACAGGCCACATCCAGCCAGCGATGGGTTGTCATGTAGCCCATAAAACACACACACACCATTTAATGGCCATTCTCCAGGAAAACTGGGCTAGCCAGTTCCCTTTTGATTCTCATGGTTTTGAAGCAAAAAGTTTCTACATGCCAGATGCCCTTCCCATCGCCCAACCAACACCATCAAAGCACTTAAGGATGATGTGGCCCGTGACGTACAATAGAAAAACTAGAGAGCACTGGCACATGGCCACGAAGTAGGAGAAAAAAATTCCCGGAGTTTTCCAGGCTTTTCCAGAGCCATAAACTTACTTTTCCATAGGTCATCGCAACAAAAAGTAAATGTAATAATGACCTTCATCAAAGGAACCTGCTGCAGATGTACTATTGACAGCTGTTAAATTACATAAATATTTGAACTGCAAACTAAAAATACTTTGTTTGTTACAATTTTTCCCTGCGGTTGCACAGAATTCCCTGAGAATTCCCCGAGTTTTCCGTGTTCAGAGAAATCCCTAAGTATTCCAGGTTTTCCAGGTTTTTGGCCACCCTGCGGCAGACACGCACACAGCGTGACAGCGTGAAGGACACTGAGCGACACAATACCATCTCTGCTCGCTAAGCGATGGCGAAGGTAATGAGAAAAACAAAATGATGACAACCATGACAGATTCTTTCAACAATCAACATCCAGAAGCTTGTACCAGTTACGCATGCAACCACAGCCATTCACAGTGACTTGGCTTCAACACCATGTTGTGTGGCCCTCGGCTAAAAAAGTCCATGCAACACTGATCTAAAGACGACCATTTTAAGAGCGAAATACATCACCTTAAAACAGAATCAAGGGCTGCAAAAAGACAGCAGCAAACTTACTATGTTAGACAGACACTCAAAAAAACACAGAAAAAGCAGAAACAGGATGCATGGTATCAAGTTCAACTACCTTGCTTGGCAGGTTAACATAGAGATGATAGAGCCAGTGGAGTGCGGTGATGCGCGTCTGAACGGAGTCATGAAGCATTTGTCTAGTGAGGACAGCGACGATGGAGGACACATCAAGATCAGTGTCGGAGTCTCTGTCACAGCGATGCCAGAACAAAATCTGAACGTACAGCGTTTGATTATACGCAGTTGTGGATTTGTGCTGAACTGTATATCAAATCCTCTTGCTTGACGGAGACATTCTACATGTACCTAGTTGCACTGCTGTACCAGTCCTGTCCGCCACGCAGCGCCTCAAGTTATGACCGTACACTGCTTTACAAATTAATTATTATTATTATTATTATTTTTTATACCCTCGGTAGTATAGATCCCGAGGGTTAAAAACAAATTAAAATCAAGTCTGGAAGGCTATTGGTCCGGACCGTCCTTGATGAAAGAGTCGTGCAAAAGCACAGAATTGAAACATTGAATAAGAACAGAGATGCGCTGTAAAAGGAATGAAGTTTCTTTGTCTTCGCCAGACGATATACGAATTTTGCTGCCGAGATCAGATAAAAAACTTGACGTAGATAGATCAAAAAAACCAAGGTTCTCGACAGCAACTGGCTGCAAGATATAATCAGGAGCAAGCTCACAGTCACATCCCAGACGAGTGGTTTCCCTCCTTGAAACAGGAATTATTATTATTATTATTATTAATCTCAAAGCATGGACACTAATAATGCCGACACAATCATCCGATCAGACACAGGATCTGAACCCGCTAACAATACGAAGCACTGTGGGCATCACAAGTATGATTACTGATGTATCAATATGTAATTCAGTTAGGGATGAGGTCTTGTGAACATGGTATTGCTCTCAAGACCGTAAAATGTGTTCTTGATCTTGTTCTTCAACAACTTGGTCCTGGTCTCAAACTCTGTTCTCTGTCTTGTCTTTCACTCACGGCACAGCAAATTTAAAACTTACGGCTAAAGTATGTGAGGATTTACTTACTTTTTTTATTTATTCTATCTGAAATGCAATGAATCGTTTATCGTTCTTATTTTTTGCTGTCAACAGTTGGCATCATCATTGTCAGTCTTGGTCTCACACAGGCGCGTGTTGTTCAATTTAATGTAATCACGATGTACAGGAATGAAACAAGATCAACCCGTTCACAAGGAACTAAATCAAACTAGAAAGTCTAACTCCATATGAGATGCCGAGTACTGTATGCCTCCGCCTGAACAGTGATGGTTCCAGCATATGTTATTCCACTGTGACCTTGAACTGCGACCGTTTGACCTCAAAATTTAATGCATTCATCTCTGTCCTATAATAACATCACTGGTGTAAGTTTGTTTACAAGCTGACTAACACACTTCAAGACAACAAGCATAGAAAGTGCTGTTTCCACCATACTTTATTCCACCATGACCTTGACATTTGACGTTTTGACCCCAAATTGTGAAGCGAAGTAAAGCGTTCATCTGTGTCCCATAATGCATCACTGACGTAAGTTTGGTGAAAATGTGTCAAATACTCTGCAAAGATATCGTGCTAACAATGTTCCGGGATGGACACATGGATGCACGGACTCACGCACAGACGAACAGGAAAAAACCATTATGCCTCTGGTCACATTTCATTTGGCGGAAGCATAATAAAAACATAAACAACAGATTGTATAGATTACATGGATTAGTAGCACACATAATTGAGATAAAAATTCTTACGTATGAGTTTCATCAATGCTATTTTTGAAGACTTCGTTAACGCAATCACCTGCAAAATAAATAACACACATAATGTACAAATTTATCGATAAAACAATACGGGATAACTTCTAACAAGGCAAAGGTTTGCAATCCCTGACTGCTTGCTACCTGGACATGCATTAATGTATGCTGATGCTCTGTTTCACAGGTAAGTTCACTGACTGCGCAATGCAGTGGTGTACAGGGTGTGCCAAAAAAGTGACACCCCTGTCAACTACGTCAATATAATGTCATAAAAATCCCCCTTTTCCTATACTTAGGCCATTGGCTTATACAACAGGTTTGGGCTACCACCCAACCTGTGACAAACTAAAAAACACCAGATATTTACACCGTTTGACCAATTTCAACATTCACTACTACTGATTCATAGAGTTATGTGCTCAATATGTCCACCCTGCTGCTGTACAACCCAAGTATAAGACGAAGACGCCATTCGTCAATGCTGCGGTCAATGAAGCGCTGTGATAACTTGTTCCATTCTTCTACAATGCCCTGTTTCAGCTGATTGACAGTAGTAAATTTTCGGTTATGCTAGACTTGCTGCTGAAGAGCACCCCAAACAGCATAATCAACAGAGTTTAAATCAGGGATGTTTGGAGGCCACATCTGAGGCTCGAAAAATGAAACATTCTCCCTTTTGAGGTAGTTTATTGTGTTGTTCGCAGTGTGCAATGGTACACCATCCTGCCGGAGAGTCCGTCTGTACACTGACGACACTTGGCTCTGAGTCTGATATCAGGCATTTACTGAAAATGATGTGTAAGTAAACAAAAATTGCAAATAATGCATCTAACAAGGGTAGAAAACTCAGATACCAAAAGGGTGTCACTTTTTTGGCACACCCGATATAATGCGAATGTGGGACGGTGATAGTCAGCGACAAACAACTGATGGCAGGTAATACATTCTGCCAGTGATGTTAATGAGCACAGAGTGAGTGAGGGAGTAGTTTCTTAACAGCACATCAGCACAATGTAAGCCATACAGTACACAAGTAAGTAAGTAAGTAAGTAAATTTATATAGTGCCAAGGTCGCGAACGAATCAGAGGCGCTGGGATGGGTAACTAGGCAGTGGGAAAGGAGGATTGAAAGAGATGTGATTTTAAATGTTTACGGAATGTTGTGAGTGTAGTACATGAGCGGACATGAGGAGGGAGACTGTTCCAGACAGTCGGAGCAGCAATGCGAAAGGCACGAGAGCCAAATGATAAGTTGGATCGTGCGATGGACAGAACGTTAGCTGAAGTGGATCGTAAGGCTCTACATGGATTGTGCCGATACAGCAAGCTGGCGAGATATGGAGGGTTACCGGTGTTTAAAGCTTTAAAGGTAAGTACACAGGCTTTGAGTCCAAGCAAGCCAATGACATCGGTGTAATATTACCTGTGGCAGGTGTCATTACAGAATCAACACGTACTCCATCCTCCGGCTTAACGAGCTGTATTAGAGATAAATTCATCGATTTGGCCACATCACGGATGTCTAAGTAACAACTCGGCTCAGAAACAATAAATTCACACAAATTCAGACATACAACTGTTTAACAGCTATTGTCCACTGCTGTTGCTGACACTGCTGATGCTACTAGTACTAGAGGCCAGCATGCCTCTGACAATATACAAACTCCCCTTATTAATTCTGAATGGGACTGCATGTAACAAGTTATTATCAAAGATAAGTAGCAGATGTGAAAATGATTACCGGTATATACAAATAATTATATGTACATACTGGGTGGCCCATTAAAATGTAGGCAACCAAATTTTGTAACTTTATTAACTTCATCAAATATTGATCGTTGTCAAAATTCTTTCACTGACACACTCAGCAGTACATATGTGATAAACAAATTGTTAAAAATCTTTAAGGATCCCACCACACTTCAAATGTATCACTACACTACCTTGTGAAATAACATTGTACAAGAACTGACACTGAATATTTCACAAGGCAGTGCAAAAGTGCAGCAATGTGTTTAACGTGCGGCAGGAGATTTAAAGATCACTTTATTGTAAATTTGTTAGCAAGTGTGTCAATGAAAGTCTTTTGAAAACCTCTCAATATCTGACAGAGTTACGAGAAAAACTTAGTAGCTTACGTTGTTTTTGTACCACTCTATATACAAACAGAGATTGGCAGGCCAGCAGTATACTGCGGCATGCAGATTTTCACACCACGTCACGGAATTTGCCATTTGCCACGGAATTTGCTGCTTGCCGCGGAAAACGCAGAATTGCCCGTTTTTTCCTACACTTATATCTAACTCAAGGTTTTTCCGGCTCCTTTTTGATTTTACCACCTATAAAACAATAAAATCTAGTCGTTGTAAGTATACTTTTATGACAATTATGAGTACTAATGGCCTAATGTAATGTGTTTTCGTGTTACAGGTTACAATAAATTCCTTATATACTTTGAAGTGTTGTCAGTTAATATAACAACGCCTACTGGCTGCGGAATGTAGGGTATTTGAGGATAATAGTGCCGCAGAATTTTGTGGAACTTCACAAAAAGCGCCGCAGAATTTGGCAAAATTTGCCGCGGAAAAACGGGGGCCTGGAGATTAGTGTCTTGATTATGAAGATGAAGACAATGACATAGACAAGGATACTGATGCGCGTGTCATCGCTGTATGCGAGACACGGCAGGATTGCTGATAGAATGCCGGACACAAATGACAGCATCAACGGTCCAGACAATACTACAAACTCCCTCAGCCACGTGATCGCCGTAAACTGAATTAGAACATCTACACATAAACAACATTCAACTAGAGACGAGCCTTCAGTGCTTTAGCAATGTTGGTTTGGCGTCAGGAAGAGCATCCGGCCTGTAAATACTTCTTGTTTCAAAACCCCTTGGATATACATAATCAATGATAATCATAGAGGCTAATGTCAGGGAGTGTAGTCCTGTAAGCCGGGCTTAGCTATAAATTTCGGCCGGCTTAGCAGAAATTTTGGCTTACTTTCGGCTTAGCCGGAAATTTTTCGGCGGCGGCGGCTTAACAAAAATTCGGCGGCTTAGCCGGCTTATTTTCTCTGTCATAGGCCTAATGCCACGAATC
>Ga0209679_1001312_pt1 | contig 10495 bp, 8 predicted proteins | sample WorMetHEROISLAND_4_FD_187408 | JGI IMG/M metagenome (GOLD analysis project Ga0209679, IMG submission 187408) | Marine gutless worms symbiont microbial communities from Max Planck institute for Marine Microbiology, Germany - Olavius sp. 2 HERON... ...
GTTTCAGGGGTTTCTGTGCCGTTTGTGCCGTAGCAAGTGTGTTTGTGTACGGCTTGTTTCAGGGGTTTCTGTGCCGTCTGTGCCATTCAGTTGAGTACGTGTCCTCTGTGTCGACAGCCGGTGACCGACAGACAAAACGATGCTTCATCTTGACGTGCAGTGAGATGTTATTAACCACACTGCTTCACTTAGTGGCACATGGTCTGTAAAAGTATGACGTCGCTGATTCCCAGATGTTGTCTGTAGGGAGAATTCACCTCACGTGGTGAGCACAGAAGCTAGGTCAGTTAACCGGATACTAAGAGGATATTGTGATTGACAGTTATGCAGTGCCTTGAATGAATGCATCACTGCTCCTATCCACAATGTCTCGCAGCATGTAGATGATATTTGTTAGCACTTATTCCAATGTATATGCCAATGACTGTTTCCTGAGCTTGGCGAGTAGCATTCGTAGCATGTCATGTGCACACATATCTCTGCATGTTCACCCCACTGATTTATGTACACTGTTCATAAAGAAAATGCACACCCTATGCATTACTGTGTAGCTCCTGAAAAATCTGTGAATTTGAATGAAAATTCTAGATGCTGTGTCTGAATTAGAGAGCTGCATGGAGATGGGGATGACGGTATTGCCGTGGTATTACCGCGGTAATGGGGTTAGACTTTATGACGGACACTGCAGTAATAGCGGGGATGGGGACAGCCTGGAGACGTCTTCTCCATTCGTCGATTACCTCATCGACAACGGTCTGCTGCAGGCCAGAGCAGACCTTGATCAGGCGCTGCTTCAGTTGATCCACATCTTTCACCGGCTTCTGGTATACATGATGCTGTACATGGCCCCAAATGCAGTAGTCGACAGGGTTGGGGTCGAGGCTGTTGGTCGGCCAGCGGTCAGGCGGGATGAACGCTGGTGTCTCACGACGCAGAAACTTAACCGTCGCACATGCCCGACGAATGGAGAAGACGTTTCTGGCCCTGTGTCTGAGTAATGGGGCAGCAGTTTGAACATTTACTGTAACTTCTGACTATGATGTCGCTAATCAACAGTTCAAATTTTGTTGATGTTATAATGTTTAATGACTTAAAATTTCGTGACTGACGTTGTTTCGTTGGAGTATTACCTTGCAGTTGCCTATGCTGCGGGTGCCACAGGAAAACCTCAGCTGGTACTCTGTTCTTAATATTTATCTCAAAGTAAAAATTGCTATTAAGTGCCGATTAATTGACGGACGATTCTTTGTACCAAAATTTGTTGATTTTGAAATAGGATTGTTGGAGTTATTTTAAAATGTAACAGGGTTCCTGTTTTTTGAGACACAGTGTAGAATATCCCTAATTATGTGACATTGTTTTGATCTCCAGGCATGCTTTGAGGTATTTCATTGTGAGATCCATGGCATGCTGCCTTTGTTGCAAATTAATATGTTACCTTTCTTTCATTTACGAAAATAAGCATGGGGACAGTTGTATGCGGGGATGGATGGGGATGGGAACGATCTTGAAACTAGTTGCAGGGATAGGGGTGGGGATGTGGGGATGGGGATTAGAGTTCCGTGGACGGTCGGGGATGGCTATAAATATCTGTCCCCATGCAGTTCTGTAATCTGTAGTTTTTCTCTGCTATCAATAGTATAATGAGAACATCAGTAAAAGTGACGAAGAATAGCTTTTCAATAAGTGGTTGTAAGTAATATGTACATAGCAGAGCATTTGCTTAGGATGTTTCCTGGTAGTAGAAGTCGTGATGGGCTAAATTCGTCAATCAGGAAAATGTGTAAAACTTCATTGATCTTTGTAGTTGGGCAGCCACTGTAGCTAATCATTGTTTAGTGCTGCTACTCTTATCAGTTTTTGTTCTTACTGTTTTAGCCCACCAAAAACTGCATCATCTTTGTGAAAAATTTTCCGTAAGCATTTTGCTGCATACTTTTTGCTCTTTTGCAACCACTTAGTAAAATATTTTCTGATTCACTTTAAATCCCTGCTGCGGCAACACCTTTTCTGACTTCCTGATTACATTGCTTGTAGCGATTATCTGACAAAGAATATTTAATTTAGAGCTGTCGAATTAACGCATTAATTAACGCGTTAACGCGTTAAAGAATTAATCGCGATTAAAAAAATTAACGCCGTTAAAAATAACGCCTCACCTCAAATCTGTTGTCGCACTACCTTACGAAATTTGAATATTCAACTGTGACACTGTTTATTCATATTACCCAGAATACACAATGTCTGACGCTAATTTCATTTTATCATGATAAATTAGGAGGTATTTTTGTTCGATTGATTGAGCTTACTACTTATTTCCAAGCGTTGTGTGATCATTTGACATGAATGTGATATTCTGCGACAGCAGCGCCTGTTGAACGTTTGGTACAGCACTGAAAACGTATCATCAACGCCATCTGTTGGCAAGCGGCATGCACTGCTCAAAGCGTGCATGCATGCTGTTGATGAATATTTTGGACACACTGTAAAATTTTAAAATTAGTATCGGTATGCATATACATATAAGTGGGAATTTAACATCTCTGATAGATATTTACTGTAATTAAACAATTTTGTATCGCTTCTGAATTGAATAGCAGCTTTGTTGTAAAGTTGCACAGTTGAACGCTCAAATTTCGCAAGGTAGTGCGGCAACAGATTTGAGGCAAGGTGGTAGATTACAGCTTCTTATGCATTTCGTCTGTGTATACAAAAGTGAAAGAATTATAAAATGATCCACGTTTGCCAAAGTTATAGTAAAAATAAAAGAGTCACGTTTTTATGAACCACAGTGTAGAAACATTTAAAATGAAAGACTGAAATTGTTTCTCACCAATGTTGTCTTAAGTTGATTGCAACTATAAATAATTCATCAAAACGTAACAGACACCCTGTTTCATTTTTTCCTGATGTTCTAAAGCTTTTAATGCATAATTTATGTTCATGTTTGTTTATGACAGCAACTAACTGTTTTTGTTTTGTTAATTATGTTAATTAAAGGTTAAAGGTATAACTTAGGTATCTATAGCTGTTAATGAACACACCTCAGAGCTATGGGACGTCACCTGTCTTATGGGATTTCACAGTGTTACCTGCCACCTGACACAAGTGAACGCGCCCCGCCTTAACCACAGCCAAGCAGGCCAGTACTTGATCTACCTACCCACAGAGGGGTGGTAGGCGGAGTTGGCCTGGATGGCTTGGTTAAATACCAAGACGGTGTACCCGCGAACGGTCACCCATCTCAGTGCCAACACGGTTCAATGTAGCATAGCTTTGTTGCTGCGACTTATCACTAAGCCAGACTATCACCCAATTGTGTTGTTATTTCAGCCGGTAACGGTTGCGTTTCAGTAAGCATCTTATCATCTGGGATATGGAACCCACGCTAACCTGTCTGTTTGGCTCGAGAGTGATGGTTATGATGGTGTTAATGTGCAGGTAAATGTGTCCTATTGCCCAGTTGTGTGGATTGTCCATTAATTAATTTCACGCTTGAAGAGTAAAAGGTTTTAATTCAGTTGAATTTTGCTTTCCCCGTTAACCGCAGTTATTCCAAGAGTTATTGCAATTGCCAGTGTGTGCTGCTGTGACACTGCAGATCTCCAGTAGACTTTCCTTTTGTTTCTGACTCTTGCTGTGATATCAAGCTGACCAGTGCGTTGTGTGTGTCAAGTCGGTTGCAATGTGTACATAAAATGGTCGTATTCATCAGTTAATCCAGTCACTTGTGTTTCTACTTGCATTATGCTGTTGCTTACTGTTATATTGAGATTGTTATGTACTGCTGACCTGCTACATTGTTATTTTCACTGACTTTTAGTCTGTGCTAGAAAAATGTCATTATAACGGTGTAAAATTTGATGTTTCTTGTTTTTCTACTGTAGTACAGGTAATTAATTACTGCAGCTGCAGAGTGAGTGAGTCAGTGAGTAGTTCACACGGCTGTTATCATGTCAGCCCATATATCAAGCCTGAGTGTCGATAACTGCCCGAGGCATAGCCGAAGGCAGTTGTCGACCGAAGGCTTGATATAGGGCCGATATAAAAACAGCCATGTGAAAGCCTGTTTATCATACGATCGAACTTACCTACCACCACTAGGGTCGAGTGTAAGAACAAGTTTAGTTAATAAAAACACAATGATGTTGTGATTGTCGTAAGTCGAAGAAAAGTGACTACATGTGAGAGTTCCAAGAGAGACAAAAGTAAATTTAGAACCAGGCCTGCAGTGAAACGGTAATGACAGATTTTATAGTTGACTATAAAAATGAGTTTTATAAAAATAAGCTCTTTAATAAAATCAGTGGTTTTCCCATTATCAACACTTTGAAATAAGTCTTTCAGAGAAGCAGCAGAAAAAAAATATTTTGTCATATATCCTGCACATTTTGACATTGCACTAGTTTTTATGCCTCTGCCAACATAGTGGCCAGCGGGCGGCATTATGTTTTCACTTTTCAGGCTGTTCGTTCGTGCGTCTGTCTGTGCATCCTAAACTTTGTGAACACAGTACCTTGAAAACTATTGTACATAACTTTCACCAAACTAAGCACTGCTGCATTTGAGACAAGGGTGAACGCATCAAGTTTTGAGGTCAAAAATAAAACTTCAAGGACACGGTGAGGTCCAGAATCCTGGAAAATGCACTTTTTGGCCTTGTTAACGCGATATCTTGAAGATCACTGGACTGCATTTCACCAAACTTTAGCGTTGATGCATTTTGGGACAAGGATGAACGCGTCAATTTTGGGGTTAAAAGGTCAAAGGTCAAGGTCATAGCACGATCAAGGGCCCAGCGGGCGGAGACGCACACTGTCACATAGAGCTGGACACAGCGTCAAGTTCTTCTAATTTCTAGATATTTTCTACTGACTATTACCATAAATCAGTAATTTGTGTAGCACAGTTGCTAAGCGTTACCGCTTTTGCTGCTTTCAACGAAATGCACACCATTAAGTTGGCATTCCTATTATCTTCGATTTTTGTGTTAATGTATCACTGTTTCCTGCTTCGGAGATCTACCAGTGTTGCATGATTATGTGACTGTAGCTGTTACGAACTTTGAAGTTTTAGCCCAGTTCGACTTACAATAAACACCAAGTTAAGCTTGCGGCTTTTTTACAAAAAGAAACCTGGATGCGTGGCTTGCCCAGCCTGGTGGCCATCCGTTGGGTGGGTCAGAACTCTGGTCCTATTTTTTGCCGTTTGTGGACTAAAGTTCACCGAATCAAGTTTTCCTGTGTGTGAGTGTCTGTAGTTGCAACGCCGTTTTCCGATTGAATTTGACGATGTTCTGTTGCATTCCGGAGATATTCGCGATCAAGTCGCGAAGTTGTGCGAAATCGCGCCGACTTTTTGATGTTTTTGACCGCCAAATTTCGGGGGGGGGGAGCACCCAAATTTCTGATCGAATTTTATAAATCTGGGTCACCATCGAACGTGTCAAAGTTTGGTGACGATCGGCCAAGCGACCTCGGAGATTAAGCGGCGAAAAAAAGAAAGATCTACACGACAGCAGAAAAACAATAGCCGGCGGCCAGCATAGCTGGCGGGCGGCCATAGTTATTGAATTTGATACTTATTTATAATGACAGTTGTATATTGACAATTATAAGCCACTGTATAAAATCTACTTTTCTTCTGAAGTGAACTATCTCTCCAGTCAGTGAATTCAAACAGTTCACAGCTTTATAATAGCTTGGAATTTTAAATCAATTCGCAACTGCGATAGAATGTGAGTGAATTATTGTGAAACTATGAACAAAGAAATTTCGCAAACGTTGTACTTCGATATCGCCTAAAACAAAGCTACAGCCGAACACAACAAACAGCTGACTAGTTTGCCCGAAGCAAAATATAGTTGTATATTTTGCATAAAATTATATTTACAAGCCATGGTCAGCAATAAGGCTCGCTATGTGCCAAACTCCACTACACGGATACCGGCTACGGACGTGTTGTACAACACCACCAACGGACAAGCTCACAACAATCTATAATTGTACAACAAACTTGCCACATCGCAATGCCAGAGCCCAACATCTCAACATGTCAAGATGTTGGGCTGTGGCAAATTTTTTGTCCGCTGGTGGTGAATTTGTTGTACAACAAGTTGTAGAATTGTTATGAGCTCGTCCGTTGGTACATGTCCGTAGCCGGTGTCCGTGTAGTGGAGTTTGGCACTATCAGGTGAAACTCCGCCGCCGGAGGATTGAGGGATTGTCCGTCGGCTCTGGCTCGGCTGCTAGCTGGTCGTATCGCGTGGAACTTGGAAGAGACGCAGATATGAAACTGTACAGCAGAAGATTGTCGACGCTTGACAGCATTCGCCTTGTCCATCCTGGTCAGATAGTTACATTTCAAATCAAGTGGGTGGCCACTGGCCGACTTCGAGAAGCAGCGTCCGCCGCAGAAGTGGAGTCTGAAACGTCATCACGTGGCGGCCGGACACAGAACTGCACAAAACAGTTGCGCAGAAAAAAATGTTAACTGTTATTTTATATATTCGCAGAATTAAGAGTCACCGTAAAAATAGCGAGGCGCAAACTAACAATTAAAACATTATTATTGATAAAGGCAAGGTGAGCACTTGTTGGTGATTTGCGTTGCATTTCTGTACTGTTACTGCTGTTTAATTTTATTATATTATTAGTGTGCATGTCGAGGGTAACCGCAACCGCGGGGAGGGAATTCGAGGAAGCCCACGAACAGTCAGTGAAACGTCGGGGGATTTCATATATGCCTGCAAAGTGGAGACACTGTACTGTGGTGACGCTGAAAAAGTAAGAAACATGGGATAGAAGACTTAGACATTATCGACGACCAGGAACAACGCATAGGATAAATGTCATATATACTATTTATTATTACTATTATTATTGCTATTTATCAATATAGTGCCTAGTTAATTATTATTAAATATTATTAATAACAAATATAAGACACATAAATTCTAGACGTTCAGAATGTCTATCTGGTTCTTACCATTCAGAATGTAGTCCGTTAGCAAGGATGGCAAAGTACTGCTTTCTTCATTGATAGCAGACAGTACTGCACAGAATAAAAATAAATCGAATTTTATTCAATTAGAAATTTAACAGTTGTTAGGCGGCGGCATCGCTGATAGCAATTCCGCGTATACGAATTTTCGTTGACAGTACAGTACAGTTCACTCCAGGGGCCAAGTTTACAAAGATTCCTAGGAATTTTCCTAGGTATTTCCTAAGTTTATACTTAAGTTCTTCCTAAGTCAGCAACTTACGATTGCCTAAGTTTTTCCTAAAAATTTACGAAAATTTGGCTGCAGTTCTGTTCTGTTCGTTCGCTTAGTACCGGACTTTGGATGCGATAATCAGGTCGTCGATCGGTGTACCGGAAGTTTTTAGCCGTGTCGTCAAACACGCAGGAATTGTATTGAAACTGGCGAAATTTTACGCTCATGTTGACTCATACGCCGAAGTAAATATTATTGTAATTCTGGCGGCAAAAGCGACCGCGGGAGACTCAAAGGAAGCGTTCACAGATAAACGCGACGTTGACGGACAACCGGAAATAGCAATATGGCCACCCGAACCGGAAGTACTTATATCCCAGAACGTGACAGATATCATTAAAATTCCAACGGCAAGCCTAGGGTTTTCGACCATGGCAACCTCGAAGAAAATGTCCCAAGGCGATTGCAATAATGACCGACACCGGAAACTATGAGTGACACCTTACAATCGGCAAGTCCAGGACTGTCGACCACGCGGCGAGCTCGATAAAAGTGTCGATAAGAGATTGTGACAACGACTTATAACCGCGGAAGCGGCAAATTGGCCGCCAAAACCGGAAAATATTTATAACTGTAAAACTTGACAGATACGATCGAAGTTCCAACGGTAAATCTGGAGTTTTCGACCACGCCGTGTTCCAGGACGATTGCCACAACGAACGACAACCGGAAATGGCAATATAGACGTTTTTGGCGCCAATCTTGCCATTTTGGGCTGTCCGTAGTTGTCGCAGTCACTTGGCTACACTTTTATCCAGCTCGTTGTGGTCGAAAATCGCGAATTTGTTGGAATTTCGACGCTATCTGTCATAGTTCCAGGTATATAATTATTTCCGGTTCTGGCAGCCGTATCGCTATTTCCGGTTGTCGGTCGCGGTTGCAATCACCTGTCGACACATTTTCGAACTCTTCGTGGTGGTAAACCCCAGATTTCACGTTGTAATTTCAATGATGTCTGTCACAGCTTCAGAGATATAAGTATTTCCGGTTTCGGCGGCCATTTCCAATTGTTCGTCATTATTGAAATCGCCCAGGGACACTCTGTTCGAGCTCGACGTGATCAAAAACGTTAGGTTTGCCTGTGAAATTTTGATGATAGCTGTCACACTTTTGGAGATATGTGCTTCCGATTTTGGCGATCATACTGCTATTTCCGGTTGTCGATCGTCTTCGAAATTATGTCTTTCAGATCGCCGTGGTAGATGCTCCCAGATTCGCAGTCGAAAAAAACAGATTTGACGTTTATCTAAGTAAACGCTTGGTTACTTTACCTCCAAGCACACCAGGTATATGCGTAAAACTAGAAGCGCACCAGAACGGTTAAAGGTTCTGTGTTCCGTGAGCCGTCGTTTGACAACACTGGAATATGTCATTTTACGAATCAATAGACGTTGCCGACTGTGTACAAACCAATCGATGTATGCTGTATGCTATGCACGCTAAACCCACTAGTGACATCGGGGACCGATCGGTTTTGCCGTATCTACGTTCAGTCGCGATGTATTTTTTTAGTATCTTTTCTTTTCTCTCTCTCTCTTTCCTCGGCAATTTTCTGTCTATAGTGCAAGAAAATAACTAGACTTATATCGAGCGTATTTTAATGTCGTCGGGTGCATGGAACAACGTGGCGTCACGCATCATACAACTGCAACTTGCGGCCTATACCGACATAGACGTACTTTACTTGATGCGCTAACAGTGGGCTTACGTGTGCAGCAAAGTACTTTTACGTTACGCGGAAGGCGCCGTATAGGCTGCGTCCGGCAATGCGGTTTGCGAAATGATAAATTTGCAGATTGTAAAAAAAACTAAACAGCAAAAATGAGAAAAACTGTCAATATTAATGTTTTAAACTACGTCCTCTGCCCTTAATTTGTAGCTACAAATGGATGGATGCCCCACCTCCATTCTCCACGTCACTCGACGCCTGTGCCGTCACATTCTCAGCGCCTGCAGCGCCTTGAGGCGTAACATTAGCAGCGGCTGAGAGCAATTGTGCCGAGCACCTGCTGGTGCCACGGTCTGCCGCTGAAACTACTGATTTGCTTGTACTTACGTTTGATGTAGATTTGTAGATTCTCAATAGACGGCGAGCCGACACACGGGTTGTATGGAATAACGGTTACGACATACTGCAACAACGACAACAACAACAAGTAACGTTCGTAGTTGTGACATGGGTTCACATGAAGAGCGATCGCATCTTTTTATTGGCGAATTTGACTCAGAGAACGATGACAAACAACGCAGTGGCCATGGCACATACCGTACAGTAAATATAGCACGACGAGTGAACGAAAGACTGGCTGACTGGACTGGACTGGCCGACGAACTCGTTTAGTGACATATAACAAACGTAGATTTGTAACACTGTACAAGAAAGAAAAGCATTAAGGCAATCAAAAAGAATACAACATGGAACCAAAGACTACACAAACCTAAATAAACTCCTTAGAATAAAAGACGTCCTAAAACTACCCTGAGAACTGCTTTCACCAAAAAACTACCCTGAGGCCCCTTAACCGCTGTATTGGCTACAACTCGATTTCTGTACGAGATAATTAACAGATTTTGGTAGCAAATGAAGTTTCCAGGGTCGGCCAATTACAGGTACAATGACGTCACTAACTTACCCCGGCATTTGACTGGCAAGAGTCGTCGTGCTGCTGCTGCTGTTGCTGCTGCTGGCGATGCAGCTGAGTGAACTGATGACGACGTTTCTGAACGCGCAGCAGCAACCAGATGAACTGGTTGCGCTGTTCTTTGGCGAAGTCCAGCTCGTCACGCAGTGCCAGCTCCTCGACCAGCGTCTCCGAGTACAGTCGAATTCGGCGTTCCATATCTCCCACAAGCTCCGCCAACACGCTCGTTGACAAAGTACGCAGCACTGCGCACACGTTGGTTCGTTTATCAACGACGTGAACAAAGCATCCCGCCCACCCCAGCTCCAAGGCCAGTACTTCGACCAGGACATGAACAAGACAGCAAAATACGAAATTACGGGACGAAGTACTCAGCAAAATGGTTTATATATTATATATACATCATTATTCGGTCTGAAATCCAAACTACGCCGATTCTCCGTCCATAATGCACAAACTCACAGAAATTGTTAAGAATTCATTTTTACCCGCGCGACGCTATGCTAGCGCGGGTCTTTGCGATAGCGACGTGTCCGTCCGTCTGTCCGTCCGTCCGTCCGTCTGTCACACGCCGGTA